>ATLU01000216.1_pt1 | contig 13480 bp, 13 predicted proteins | sample 178751 | NCBI WGS metagenome assembly ATLU01 (sample SAMN02211837, study PRJNA209200) | bioreactor metagenome | isolation source: day 23 sample from continuous culture bioreactor inoculated with sediment... | place: Germany: Wadden Sea | collected 2011
CATGTCAGCACACGGGCCACGTCGATCTCGATGGTGCGCTACCGGAGCAATGATTACTCGGTGCCGGTGGCTTATGCGCACCACGATGTTCACGTGCGTGGGTTTGTGCATGAGGTTATCATTGGATGTGGCAACGAGATTATCGCGCGGCACAAACGATCCTACACATCAGCGGATATGATCTTTGATCCATTGCATTTTTTGCCCCTGCTTGAACAAAAGGTGGGTGCTTTGGATCAGGCTGCCCCTTTGCAGGGTTGGGACCTTCCGGATGTCTTCGCCACGCTGCACCGGCTGCTTGAGGCCAGAATGGGCAAGCCAGGAAAGAGAGAATACGTTCAGGTCCTGCGCCTTTTGGAGACGTTCGAGATGAGCGTTGTGCAAAGCGCAATCCAGCAGGCCATTGATATGGGTGCCATTGGCTACGACGCCGTAAAACACCTTGTGCTGTGTCGGGTTGAGAAGCGGCCACCACGATTGGATTTGGACTTTTATCCATATCTGCCCAAGACCAATGTCGGCACAACACGCCCGTCCAGTTACATGAGCCTGATGGGGAGGACTGCGGCATGACCGAAGCCCCTCAGATCCTATTGCGGCACCACCTTAAACAGCTGCGGCTGCCAACGTTCCAAGGCGAGTATGCCAAACAGGCGCAGCTTTGTGCCACTGAGAACAAAGACCATATCCAGTATCTGGCCCGCCTGTGTGAGATGGAGCTGATCGACCGCGAACGGCGGATGATTGAACGGCGCATCAAAGCGGCGAAGTTCCCCAGCACCAAGAGCTTGGATAGCTTTGACTTCAAGATCATACCCAGCTTGAACAAGCCGCTGACGATGAATCTGGCGCGTTGCGACTACGTGGATCGCAGGGAAAATATCATCGCCCTTGGCCCCTCAGGCACGGGCAAGACGCACATCGCTTTGGGACTTGGGTTGGCTGCGTGTCAGAGGGGACTGAAGGTTCGCTTCACAACGGCGGCAGCACTAGTGCATGACCTGATCGAGGCGCAAGATGAGCGAAGGATACAGCGTCTTCAAAAGCAACTGACCAGCCAGAACCTGTTGATCATTGACGAGTTGGGCTTTGTGCCGCTCAGCAAATCGGGCGCAGAACTGCTCTTTGAAGTCATATCCCAATGCTACGAACGCGGGTCCATCATCATTACCTCGAACCTGCCATTCGATGAGTGGACCGAAGTCTTTGGCTCCGAGCGGCTGACAGGCGCACTGTTGGATCGTTTAACCCATCACGTCCACATTCTCGAGATGAACGGCGAAAGCTACAGGCTCAAACACAGCCGTAACAAACAACAATAATCAAAGCCCAATCCAGATCAGAACAATGCTGGCCGTTAGGCCAGCATGCGCTTTGGCACGCGTTAGTTAGATGACAAGCACGCCCGCCAAAGCGCACGACAAACGATAACTCAGTGGACCAGTTTTACGCCGCGATCTGGTCCCTTTTTACTCTGCGATTGACAGTGGGTTACACGACATACAAGGTGGCACAACAATAAATAACATGAGGATAAGTCCTAATGGACCTTAATGATAGGTTTGTCCGTGGGTATCTTGTCAAGCCCCGTATAAGTAGTTTTCCAGACATGGCAGGATGGAAATACTGGGAAATAGATTCAGATTATATCCTGACGAGTCACCCTAAAACTGAGATAATCGTACGAAATTTTGATGACCACTTTATCGCTGTTATTGGGCGGATCTACGATTGTGATAACCCCAGCGAAAATGCCTCGCAGATATGTGAGAAGATATTTCATCTCTCTAAAAATCTGGATACCGTACCTTTACTTCGTTATGTCGCTTATCTTGGCGGAAGATTTTCGATATTAATACGTCGTAAAGGTGAATTTATCGCCATTCCGGACTGCACTGCCACATATTCTTTGCAATATAACTCCACACAAGATGGAATTTACCTTGCTTCGCATTGGGCGCTTGTCGCAGAGGCAAGTAGCGCGAAAGAGAATGAAGCCGTTTTGCAGTTTATGAGGTCTCCTGAATACGTTGAGCCGGGTGGGAAATATTATCCAGGATTGTGGACACCTTATGAGGGTGTCAAAACTCTGATCGCAAACCATATCCTTAAAATTAGCTCCCCGGAGAAGAAAGCACGACAAATTCGCTTTTATCCTTTTCAAGAAATTGGAGAAAATTCTAGAGAAATAAGCTATGCTGATTTCGAACGGCGCCTGATCCTCAATTGCGCCCTTTGTTTGAGTGACAGAAATGCTTTTTCATTAACTGGTGGGGGGGACAGTCGCGCAACCCTAGCAGCGTATGTCGCTCAATCTCCCCCTAAACCTTTGCACACTTTTACTTATATTCGGCCCCAATCTCCGACACCAGAGCAGTTTGAGGATGTTTTCAAAGCCAGTCATAGCGCATGGAAGGCAGGGTTTCAGCATTTGGTAATACCAGTTAATTTGGTAGACTTCTCGTCTGATTTTCATAGGTGGTACTCGTCTAGCTTTCCTTTAGGTGCGCGATATCCTTCACTCGCCCGGGCGTATTATGAAAATCTTGTGCCTGATAGTACGATCATAATTTCGACAGTCGCTGAGATTGGAACTGTATTTTATAAGACAAGAGATAATTCAGTTCCAAGCCCTGCGGCTCTTGCCTCCAAATTTACTACATCTAAGATAAAATCGGATTCCCGGCTTCTATCCTGTATGGAAGATTACATGCAAGAAACTGATTTTTATGCGGAACATATATTTGATTTTGACTGGCATGATCTCTTCTATTGGGAGCACCGCAATTCAAAATGGGCATCTCTTTGGTATGCCGAGGTCGATATGACAGGATTCGCCATTGTCCCTTACAATGATAGACGCCTCTTGGAGATAATGCTTTCCCTACCTTTCGCTGATAGAGAGGGAAAATATCTTCAGAAACAGATGTCGCGAACTTGGCTGCAACCCTTGGAACCTTGACATCATATAGGCAGTAACCGGATCCAGATTGACTCTTTAGTCAGTGGGAGAAGGCTATGAAATCGGCGGACAACTTGTTTGACAAACGCCGCAACACACTAGAAAGAAAATTGATGAGTACCAGACACAAGGCACTATCTTATGCCGAAAATGTTTTCAAGGCAGCGAGCGATTACGACGTTACTGCAACCGATCTTCTGAAACTGGTCGAGCGAATCGGTGGGCTCAAGCAAGCCTTTCCTAATCTAGATGTGCCTGCTGACACCGTTGATATTGATGATAATCCAGTTAGTTTCACCATTCCTGCTTTTCGGGGAAATGTGGAGTTCAGCCTCTTTTTTGATACCGGCTCACTTGTGGAAAACAGCAAGAGCTTTCTGTGTAGTGTGAAGGCGACCGATATACGTGAGCAAAGCCTGCCTGTAGATGGTTTGAGCGAATCCAAAAATCCAAAAGTTGGGTATTATTTCTATATAGGCCAAGCGACGAAAGGGGTATGCACCTATCATTTCGGCGTTCCCCTTGCGGCTGAGACCATCACATTCACCATTCAGAGGTTTCGAAGAACGGCCGATCGCCTGATCCTGAAACCTTTTTATCAGATCCTGCCGCAGGGCTTTGATGAGACGAGACAGAACGTCGTCAGAATGCGTGGGCAACTTTTGGGAAAAATGCGCGCCCCTCGGGATGATTTCAACGCCCCCGACAATCGAAACCACCCATCTTTCACCTATGTCATGGACGAATTCACCGAGGCCTGCATCCTCGGCGCGCTGCCAAAGGGTCACAGGTTGTCGCGGGGCAATTTCATCAGCCAACTCAGCGCGACCAACAGCACGATGCTGTTTCTGGAAAGCACATGGAACGGCAATGAAGGCAAATGGAAAGGGGCCATGACCTATGACAACCCCTCCCACGAGCAAAAGCTGGCCCTCAAGGCCGCCATTCAGATCGCAAAGGCCAAGAACCTGCGCACGGTTTTCTACAACAAGGAAGACCCGATGCACTTCGACAAATTTCTGCCCATCGCGGCAGAGGCCGATGTCATCTTCACCTCCGATTCCGACTGTGTTGACCGTTACCGTCAGGAATTCCCGGACAAGACCGTGGATGTGATGAAGTTCGCGGCGCCTTCCAAAACCTGCAACCCCCAGGGCGCGCCCATATTCGAAGACCGCAAAAGCGTCGCGTTCGCGGGCGGCTATTATGGCGAAAACCATGATGACCGGGTCGAACAGATGGATTATATCCTGCCGGCCATCGAGGCGCTGAACGGGACCATTTTTGATCGCCACTCCGAACAACCTGCCGAGCGATATCGCTATCCCTTGCGCTATCAGTCATTCTGTCACCCGGCCATCACCTATTCGGAAATGATTTCGCAATACTGCCAGTTCAAGGTGTTCTTGAACGTCAATACCATCGTGTCCTCCCCCACCATGCTGTCGCGCCGCGTCTACGAACTGCTGGCCTGCGGCACCCCTGTGATCTCCTCGCCCTCGGCCGCGATCATCGAGCAGTTCGGCGATGCCGTGACGGTGGTGGATACCGCCGAACAGGCCATTGCCGAAACCCGGCGCCTGGTCACGGACAAGGCCCATTGGATGAAGCGCAGCCATCTGGGCTATCGCCATGTGATGAACGGCAACACCTATGACGACCGCGCAGCACAGATCATGCGCGCCGGCAACGACACCGATATAGGCTATGAATCGCCTTTCGTGTCGATGATCACCCCGACAAAAGAGCCCGGCGATTACGTCCGCATCATCGAGAACGCCTTTGCGCAGACCCATGAGCGGCTCGAACTTGTCGTCGGTTTTGGCTATCTCTACTCGGAAGACGATGTTGCCGCTTTCATAAGCCGGTTCGAAGAAGAAGCCCGGCGCACGGGCCGCAACATCCGGTTGCGGCATGTCCATTTCCGCGAAAAGGCCATTCTGGGTTACAAGCTGAACGCGCTCATGCACGAGGCCACGGGCGAGGTGATCGCCAAGATGGACGATGACGATTACTATGGGCCCAATTACGTGTCCGATATGCTCCTGCCGATGCGCTGGGGCAATTTCGATCTGATCGGGAAAAACCAGACGTTCTGGCACGATGTCCAATCCGACAAATTCTATCTCAAGAACCTTCGCGGCGCACACAGGGCCATGGATCTGGTGTTCGGCGCCACTTTCGTCGGCCGCCGTACCATGTTCCTGCGCAACCCATTCCCCGAGCGCCGGACAGGCGAGGATACGTTGCAACTGGCGCAGTTGAAATCGAACGGATATCGCATCTATTCGGCCGACCCGTTCAATTTCTGTTATCGCCGCCGGGCCAGCCAGCACACATGGGATCTGCCCGCCGGTTTCTGGGAAAACAATTGCGAGATGCTGCCCGAGGGGATCTGCCTGGATGATATCCACATCTGAGCATTCGCCCCTTGGCACACTTCTCCGAACAGGCACAGGTGAGCAGCGTTGCAGTGACGTTGCCTGCATATCCAATGTGCGGGATGATAAAAGGAAATCGATATGAGTAATTTCATCATATTTTTTAGCGGCCGCGAGGGAAGCTCGCCAATCATCACTCAACTCGCGTCTCATCCGGATATTCGCGTCCCGATCTTTGAGCATTTTGACCGCGCCACGGCAAAGCAATCTTGGCCAGATACCCACCCTGCCGATCTGATCGATCATGCCTTCAGAACCGGACATAAACCAAGCCAGGACGAAACGCCCCCCACATCCGAGCAATCAGTCGGGTTCAAATGGAGAGCGTGGGGGGGGGGGTGATAAACTGCACCCGGTCATAACGCATCATAAACCGGTGCTCTTCCACTTATTCCGGCGAAACCTGCTGGATTATGCAGCAAGTCGATACATGAGTGATCATATCGTTCCTGAACTTCCCGAAGCCAAAGAGATGGGATTCACTGGATTTAGCCATTCCCAATTCAAATTCAAAGAATTATCTGGCGATCAACAGCAACGCCTTAAGGAAGCAATGAATGAAGTCCATTTTTCCATACCCGTTGATTTTGCGACAGACAGAATTCAAAAAGTTGTCGATGCTAAATCTCAGGTTGAAAAAAACTATCTTATCCATTTGGAAAATAGCGGCGCCAAGGTTCATCATATATGTTATGAAGATTATCTTTCAGACCCCAAAGTGTTTCTGGAAAGATTCTGCAATTCGATATTAGTTGATGCTAGATTTGATATGAAGACTCCATTCAAAAAAGTCTCCAGCAAGAACCTTCTGTCCCAGGTTCAAAACCTGGAGGATCTTACGTCAAATGAGACAATAGCAGATTTGATCACGCAATCTGAAAGGCTTATCAACTCAAGGCCCGGCATTTAGATTTTGAATGCCTCTCTGGCCGTGTATCAGTGCCCGTCCCCATGCGGCGTGGTTTCTTGCATCTCGTGGCCATCATGGACTGGTACCGTCGCAAGGTTCTGAAGCATTGGCCAGCCATGGCACGCCGGACCACTTCAGTCTGGCCTATAGACATTGAAGAGAGGCGCACTGTTACATTGGTCAAAGATATTTGAGAGCTTTCAGTTATGCGCATCCTTATCATAGCCTGGTTCAGCGCTCCGTTTGGCGGCTTGCATAGCAATATCCGCCAAACGACCGTCATGCTGATGGAACAGGGCCATACAGTTACGATCATTTGTCCGCCTGGCCCCTTCGCCAAACAGATGCAGGCGGCCGGGGCACAGGTTATCACGACTGATTTTAAAAATCATGGCGTTTTGCTTAAGAGAATTTCATCTTTAGCCTTCGACATCGTTCATGCCCATCCCGGACTTGCACGCATGTTCGCCCAAAAAGTTGTGGCAGCGGCGGATGTGCCGCTTTTTATCACTTTTCATGGAGCATGGCTGGATGACATTGCGAAATACTGGCAAGAAACATCGGGGATCTTGGGCGTCTCCCCCGCCATCATCGATGAAATTCTTGTTCGTTGTCCAAGCGCCGTAGGCCGAGTGCATCTAATCCCCAACGCGACCTATATAGAACCCGAGATCCCCAATGCCTTACCTAAACGCCCGACCAAAATAGTGCGAAAATCCCGTTTCAATATAGTCGTGGCGACCCGCTTCGATCATGACAAAATGCAACTCGTAGAATTCCTTATCGATATTCTTGGAGTTCAGAAAGCCACAGACAGCACTCTAATTCATTGGCATTATGTAGGTGATGGTACCGAATTGTCGCGGCTTAAGGAGGTCGCGGCACAGGCATTTGGGACTGGTCTACAGGAAGTGGCTACATTCTACGGCTGGCTACCAGAAAACCAGCTCAGCGAGATCTACAGGCAGGCCGATTTCGTGGTCGCTCCAGGACGCTCAGCCATTGATGCCCTAGGCCTAGGGGTGCCGACGGTTGCGGTGGGAAGTGCGGGATGTTTCGGCCTTGTGACGCCCGGTAACTATCTGTCAGCGGCACATTGCAACTTTGGCGGCTTTGGCCTCACTGAAAGCAATACAGCCCAGACCGTGTTCGAAACGCTCACCACGCTGGCCCACGCTCCAGAGAAGCTGCTTCCACTCGGGCAGCAGCTCAGGCAACTTGTGCGCGCCAATCACGATCAATCCATTTGGGATGAACGATTGTTGTCACTTTATCACAATGGGTTTGAAGACCGAGATGGTGAAACCGCCAGCTATGTATCCAAATCACGCAGCGAAAATATGACGTAGACTGGCACCGTTAGAAGCTTAACCAGTAAAAGTATGACTTTCGTCATTGCTCTCCCACACAACGGGTATTCAGCGCGTTATAAAACCTTCCGATGGGGCCTTGGACCTTCCCAAACACCCTGCAAAAATTATGAAGATTTTGGCAGGTTTGTGGTATGTCGATACTAAGCTGATCGCAGGAACCCAAACAAACCACGCTTTGCTCCCTGCCCTGTCCGCTGATCGGTTAATATTGCTGTCAACTGGCGGCGCTCTTCACCTTCACGATCAAGGCGTTCGCGAAGGTCAGCTACAGTTTCGGCCATGTTTTCAGACAGAGTATTCGCTGCTTTAAGTTCGGCGCGTAACCGCTCTATTTCAATGCGGTTTTCGTGGTCAATGGTGGGGGTCGGTATCGGTTTTTCTGACTGGTCAGTAGCGGTCAGTGGAAACACTCTATGCAGCTCTGACGGATCAATCTCGTATCGTCCTTGAGCATCCTTCGGCGCACTTAAACGCCCTTCCTTTATAGCTTTTAGGACTGTTCCCTTCGCCTTGCGACAGGACTTTGCCGCCTCATTCAGTGTCATGGTCATGCTCGTTTTTCCTCGTGGTCATTATTGGTTTTCTTGACTGGTCATGACCAGTCAGCGTGACCAGTGTGCCACAGTTTCTGAATCAAGCAAACCATCGAGGAAACGGCGTATCTACGCATCGTAGCCGCTATCTTAGGCTGTTCTGTTTTCCGCAATAGGCCACGAATGCAGCACCCGCATTTTTCGGCGGGTTGCCTTTGGCCGTTTCCGCCTGCGCAAAGGCCAGCCAATCAGCTCGAAGGGCATGGTAATCCCGACCCTTTTCCCGTGCCAGAGCGCGGGCTTTTTCTTCGGCCCAGTCAGGGAGTGTGATTGCAGGCGCGATCTTTGTTTTCGTATGTCGGGGACGGAAGATCACGAGGTCATCGCCCGTCAGCTCGATCCGGTAGAAAGGCGTGTGATCGTCGGAAATGATCTGGCGAAGGTTGAGCCGGAACTTCTTGAGAGGAGCATTGCTGCCAGTCTTCCGTTGAAGGTTGGCAAGGCCGATATGCCATTTTGGCTGGTTGCCACAATGTTTCCGCGCGATCTCGTAAAGACGGCGTTCCAGCGGGCGGCGTAGGCGGAAGTAGTCGTTCGAGATCGTGACAACCTGGTCGGACTCGATAGCCCGCATGAGCCAGTCCGACAGGACCACCTCGCAATAATCCAGCCGCCATGAACCATCCTCACGCATGACAAAACCACCTTCGTCAATCAGGCCAAAAACACGGGTTTCCATGCGGTCTCCCGTGCGAATGTCCGTTTTGAAGGTTGTCCCTCGTAGGCGTTTGAAAGCTTGCTCTAGGCGTTGATAGCCAAGGTTGTTGGTGGGTCTGTTCGTTGAAACTAGAAGCTTCCGCCCCGTGAACCTGACACGCTTGCCGATCTTCTCGCCACGGTTTTTCATGTGCATCAGTTGGCTGATGCAGAAGATCAGAATGTCCTTGTCGAAGATGGTCGGCAGACCGTTATAGGACGGCGTAATCTCTAGGCGAACATCCCCGGCCTCGTAGTGCAGGTGGCGCATGTCTGGCTTCGTTGCCAGCGAGAACATCGGGTGTTCCATCGACGCCGTATCATCCTTCGGCACGACATCGGCGATGTCGAGGATAAAGAAATCTTTTTGAGGGTGTCGATCGGGAAGCAAGGCCATGCCCAAGCTATAGCAGCAGTCCGCACTATCAGGAACCATAAATTTGCACTATCGGGAACCGCCGCCGCTTCGCACCTTTCGGAACCCAAATTCGCACCTTTCGGAACCGAGATTCGCACCTTTCGGAACCCTGTGGATAGTTTTACCTTTCAGACCTATAGGGTTACTGGTGATTTTCAGGCCCGTAACTTACTCCGTAGGTAACACTATTAACACTAGAGGTTTTCTTTGATCCGCTCTTTGCGAAACCATTGAGACAGTGTATGTGTTCAGATGTACACATGCTTAGAAGGTGATGAAATGACGACCAGCACCACAATGACGATCCGGCTCGATCCGCAGATCAAGGCGAAGCTGGGAAGACTGGCGGACGGAACACGGCGCAGCCGATCCTTTCTGGCGGCAGAGGCGGTGGAAACCTACGTTAACCGCGAACTGACCATCATCGAAGGCATCGAACGCGGGCTTGCGGACGTGGAAGCCGGACGGACGGTCAGCCATGAAGATGCTATGGCCTCATTGCGGCAGGTGATTGACGCGGCGGCGGACAACGCCGCGTGAGCCGACCCGTTCGTTGGTCAAACGATGCGTTGGCCGATCTTGCCGAGCAGGTTGCCTACATCGCCACCGACAATCCGTCAGCGGCCCGCCGTGTGGCCGCTGCCCTCGACAAGACGGCTCTGGCCCTTGGCGACATGCCGATAGGGCGCCCCGGACGGGTGACAGGCACCTATGAGAAATCCGTCACGGGTCTGCCTTACGTTGTAGCCTATGCGATCACGCAGACGGGCGGCGCGGAAGAAATCGCGATTGTCCGTGTGATCCACACATCGCGCGACTGGTCCGCCGAAGAATGGCCGGAGTGATTTTCACTGATCCGGTCTGTTAATCCAGATGGCGCAATAGCTGGACCCGTTGTCCTGTTTGACCACCTGTCCACCCGCGCTGCCACAAAACACGCCCGGATAGTCCCCAAAGTCGCGGGCAGCGATGGTGCCGCCGATCCATGCCATCGCCAGCGCCCCGATAACGGCCCCTGTGGCGAGCATAGAGGCCAACCACACCCAGAACCCGCCAAACCAGCGCCACGCCTCCCTGCGAGCCTCTCCGGCGGCCTGTGAGAGCTTCTCGCGTTCATTGTCGAGGTCGTGCCGGATTCCGGCCATGGCGCTCTCTGCGGCCCTTGTAGCAGCCTGTGTGGCGCTGCGGGCCATCTGGTCACGGTCCGTTTGCAGAGCCTCCTGAATGTCCCCCGGCGCATTTTCGGCCGCCTTCGCCATTTTCATGACTGCTGCCGTCACGATCTGGTTCAGCGTTTTGGCCTCGTCTTTGTCGAGACTGGTGCGGGCGATATGCTCGATGCTGCGGCGAAGGGCCGTCAGCTCATCAACCAGTTCCTGAAACGGATCCTTGCTCATGTCTGATCCGCCTTTGCCGCGACCTGATCGAGATCTTCCAGCAGCCCAACCAGTTCTTTCTGATCGACGTCACGGGTGGCGTTCTTGCGCAGAGTGGATGCCATCCAGCGTGCAATCTTGGGATCGTTCAAAGCGGCAGTCGTCACAATGGCACCGACGATGATTTTACGCCGCGTCTCACTGGCCTTCTGCCGCTGTTTCAGACGCGCCAGCTTTGCCTGTGTTTCTGCAATCTGTTGATCTACTGTCCGCGCCATTCTGGTTTCCTTTGCCACTGTCCCATGTTGCTTTTAGGCGTAGCATCAGGTAGAGAGCAAGACACGAAGTGCCCACTTATACAAACACTACCCGTTTGTGTGGGCGGGGGAGACTGGCGTTTCCCCTCGACCCCTAAGCAAAGTGCGGCGCTGACATGGCAATCTACCATCTTCGAGCTTTGATGATTTCCCGCAGCCAGGGCCGCAGTGCCACGGCGGCTTCTGCCTATCGCGTGGCCGAGAGGATCGAAGATCGCCGTACCGGGCTGACCTTCGATTATGCGGCGCGGGGCGGTGTCGATCACACCGAAATCCTCGCCCCGGATCATGCGCCGGATTGGGTCCGTGACCGATCCGAGCTGTGGAACCGCGTCGAGGAGTCCGAGACCCGCAAGAACAGTCAGGTCGCCCGCGAGGTGCGCGTGGCTCTGCCCGACGAGCTGACCCATGCGCAGCGTGTCGCCCTGGTCCGCGACTACGCGCAGACGCAGTTCGTAGATCGCGGCATGGTGGCTGACATCGCCTTGCACGCGCCGGGGCGTGAGGGTGACGAGCGCAACCATCACGCCCACATCCTGTTGACCACCCGTGAGATCGACGCGGAGGGCTTCACCACCAAAAACCGCGACTGGAACAAGGTCGAGGTTCTGGAAGGCTGGCGTGAGGCATGGGCGCGGGACAGCAATGCGGCCCTAGAACGCGCCGGCATCGAGGACCGCGTGGATCACCGGACGCTTGTTGCGCAGCGCGACGAGGCGCTTGAGCTGGCATCGGCGGCGCGGGAGCGCGGCGACGAGGGCGCGGAGTTGCACGAGACCGTGCGGGCCATGTCGCTGGACCGTCCGCCCCTGCTCCAGCTTTCCCTTGGCGCGTGGCAACTCAAGGAGCGCGGCATCGAGGTTGCCGCCGTCCGCGTCTGGCACGAGGTCAAGGACCGTGCCGCAGAGGTCAGGCAGGTGGTGCAGGAACTGACCGGACAGGTCCGCGATTGGCTGGACCGTGCGGCCGAGCGGGTCATGAACCGTCTGGGGGCCGGGCAGGCCGAACTGGCACTCGCCGGAGGCCGTGATGGCCGAGAGGAAGAACCGGACTTTGCCACGCGGTTGAAGGCATCCTGGGAGGCACATCAAGGCCGAGAGAAGGTTCAGGAAGACCCCACGCCAGAGCGTGAGCGCGAGACGTCACAGGAGTTCGCGGCGCGTCTGCGCGAAGCGGCGGCGGGGATCGATCCGGACGATCTGGCCGACCGTGCAGCAGAGTTGCGCGAGGGGCGCGAAGCCGAGGAACGGCAGGCTGATCTGGACGCAGCGCGGGAACGGGAACGTCAGCGGGAGATTGAGCTCGAGGCGGACAGCATTGCCGAGCGGGACCGGGGATTGGATTATGGGTTGTAGGCGGGTTGTAAAACGCACAGCAATAATGGGCCACAGAAACGGCTGCGTATCGCAGTTGTAGCGGAGTAAAATTCCGCCAGTTTGTGTCCTTCGTTTAGTCGGAGGGGGGGAGATGTATTCTGTGGATATTTATAATCGTGTGCGCCGTGCCTGTTTGAAGGACGGCATGTCAGCTCGAGAAGCGGCGCGTTATTTCAACAAGGATCGTAAGACGATCGCGAAGATGCTACGTCATGAGCTGCCTCCCGGGTATCGCCGCTCAGAACCGCCACATCGTCCAACCCTTGATGCTTATGTTGGTGTCATCGATGAGATACTGCGCTCCGACAAAGCCCTGATCAAAAAACAGCGTCACACGTCGAAGCGCATTTTTGAACGACTGCGTGACGAGCATGGGTATGCTGACAGCCTCACGACGGTGACGTATTACGTGCGTGAGCAAAAGCGGCGCACCAAAGAGGTGTTTGTGCCGTTGTCGCACCGTCCAGGCCATGCGCAGGTGGATTTTGGAGAGACCCTTGGTGTAATTGGTGGCGTGGAATGCAAGATCCACTTCTACGTGATGAGCTTACCACATTCTGACGCGGTATTTGTGAAGGGGTATCCAGCCGAGACAACCGAGGCGTTTTGTGATGGCCACGTCTCGGCATTTGCTTTCTTTGGTGGCATCCCTCAATCCATTCTCTACGACAATACCAAGATCGCCGTTGCGCGAATACTGGGGGACAGAACGGGCGTCCGGACCCGTCGATTTACAGAGTTGCAATCGCATTACTTGTTTGATGACAAGTTCGGTCGGCCTGCGCGGGGGAACGACAAAGGCAACGTTGAAGGGATGGTCGGCTACACCCGACGCAACTTCATGGTGCCCGCACCGCGTTATGACAGCTTTGACGATCTGAACGCACATCTGGAACAGAGATGCTTAGAGCGTCAGGGCGACAAACTGCGCGGCCACAACCAAACCATTGGCGACCGGCTCATGTCGGACTTAGAAGCCCTAATGGGATTGCCCGTCGCGGAATATGAAGCCTGCGAT
>ATLU01000217.1_pt1 | contig 13254 bp, 12 predicted proteins | sample 178751 | NCBI WGS metagenome assembly ATLU01 (sample SAMN02211837, study PRJNA209200) | bioreactor metagenome | isolation source: day 23 sample from continuous culture bioreactor inoculated with sediment... | place: Germany: Wadden Sea | collected 2011
GGCTCTTCCAACACTTTCGCCGCGTGATCTACGAACGGCAGGTCTAGGACGAGCCGCCTTTCGCTGTACCACTCATGAACAGGTAAACAGCAGGACTTTGCTGCCGAAGGACGATTCATCTCGATTGTCGGCTCCTCGACACAAAACTGCCGCTTGAATTCGCCAAACACGTTGCGTTGCTGCTCACTCAGCCGCGACCGGCGACGCTGGATTGGTATCGGCTAAGGTCCGAGACAAGAGATTGGCCGGAAGAGACGCCCATCCGTTCGCAGAACTCTGCCCAGACTGTTGCGTAGGGCAAGTCCTTGATCTCTTCGGTGACAACCAGGCGGGAGGTGTAGTCGAGGTTGCTTTCCGCTGACTTTAGCCCATCCCAAGGGGCCAGAAGCGCACGCAGCAGTGCCTTTTGCATGTTACGTGTGCCGATGACCCATGCCGCTGTGCGGCTGATCGTGGCATCAAAGAAATCGAGCCCGATATGGGTGCGCCCCAGCAGGTCCGCGCTCACCAGTTCTTGCGCCATCTGAAGGATCGCGTCATCCAGCAAGATCACATGGTCGCTGTCCCATCGCATTGGGCGGCTGACGTGGAGCAGGATTTCGTCGACCGACAATGCAACCGAGCTGAGTTTGTCGGCGACGTTTTCGGTCGGGTGGAAATGCCCCATGTCGAGGCACAGCAAGGTGCCCTTGCGGATCGCATAGCCCATGTAGAATTCATGGCTGCCGACAGTGCAGGCTTCAACGCCGATGCCGAACAGTTTGCTTTCGACAGCATCGAGCACTTGCGCCTTGTCCTGCGGGATGGCCATCATCGCGTCGAGCGAATTTTCCAGCCGTTGGCGTGGCGCCATGCGGTCCACGGGTGTGTCTTTGTAGCCGTCGGGCACCCAGATGTTGTTGACACATGGGGTGCAAAGCGCGGCCCCCATTTGCGCCGCGATGTCGCGTGAGCGTTTGCCGTGTTCGATCCAGAAATCGCGAATGCCTTGATCGGGGTGGCTGAGTGTCAGATTGTCATCTGCCTTTTCGTGCGCAAAGAACGTCGGGTTGAAATCAAGACCTAGGCTTTGGTCCTTCGCCCAATCGACCCAAGGTGCGAAGTGGCTGTATTCAATCTCGTCGCGGTCAGGGTTCTGGTCGGTATCGAGGTAGAAGGCATGCAGGTTGAGTCGGTGATTGCCGGGTATCATTGAGTAGGAGAACTCTAGATCCGCGCGAAGCTCGTCGGGTGTGCGGGCGCGGCCGGGGTGGTTACCCGTGGCTTGAATGCCGCCGCCAGAACTGCCGGTTTTGGTTTCAAACCCGACGACGTCGTCCCCTTGCCAGCAGTGCATGGAGATCGGGATGGTCGCAAGTTTGCTTAGGGCTGTTTCAGTGTCCACGCCCCAATCGGCGAAGGCGGCTTTTGCGCTGTCATAGCTCATGTTGTGTCCTCCCTCGGACGCTTAGCGCGTGAACGCTTCTTTATTGCCTGCATCGACGTTGATGATGTTGCCCGTGGATTTGGCCGACAGATCGGACGCGAGAAAATAGGCGGCTTCCGCGATGTCCTCAGGCATCACAGAGCGTTTCAGCATGGAGCGATCCCGATACATTTCCTCCAGCCCATCCTTGTCGGTGCCGTAGGTGCCGGCCCTCTGGTCAAGCCACTCGCCCTGCCAGATTTTGGATCCCTTCAACACCGCATCAGGGTTCACAACGTTCACGCGCACCCCCATCGGCGCACCTTCAAGGGCAAGACAGCGGGCAAGGTGAATCTCTGACGCTTTGGCGGTGCAATAGGCCGATGCATTAGGCGACGCGGCGAGGCCGTTCTTGGAGGCGACGAACACAACCGCGCCGCCCATGTCTTGAACCTTGAACAGCTTGAAGGCCTCGCGGCTCACAAGGAAATAGCCCGTCGACAGGATCGACATGTTCTTGTTCCACAGGTCAAGGCTCGTCTCCTCGATCGGGGCGGAACTTGCGATACCTGCGTTGGAGACAAGGATGTCCACGCCGCCAAACTCTGCGGCGATATCACTGTAGGCAGATGCGACAGCGGACTCATCGGTGACGTTCATGTTCACGGTGCGCACAACGTCTGCGGAGTATTTCGTGCTGAGACCTTCGAGGGTTTCGGCAAGGGCTGCATCATCAATATCGGCCAGCATCACGCAGGCGCCTTCGCGCAGGTAACGCTCGGCGGTGGCAGCGCCAATGCCGCCAGCACCGCCAGTGACCAAAGCCACGCGGCCCGCCATGGATTTCGGCGCGGGCATGCGTTGCAGTTTGGCCTCTTCCAGAAGCCAGTATTCGATGTCGAAGGCCTCTTGTTCGGGCAGGCCCTGATATTCAGACACGGCGTCCGCACCGCGCATAACGTTGATGGCGTTGACGTAGAATTCGCCGGAAATACGTGCGGTGGCTTTGTCTTTTGCGAAGGTAATCATGCCGACGCCCGGGATCAGATAGACCACCGCGTTGGGGTCGCGGATGGCAGGGCTGTCGTCGTGTTTGCAGCGTTCATAATAGGCCTGATAGCCGACGCGGTAGTCTGCGATAGCCTCACCGAGGCCCGCAATCGTGGCGTCTACGTCCGGCTTGGCAGGGTCAAAATCGACCACGAGCGGACAGATTTTTGTGCGTAAGAAGTGGTCGGGGCAAGACGTGCCCAGCGCGGCGAGCCGCTCCATATCCTTGGCGTTGACGAATTCCAGCACCGCATCGCTGTCGGTGAAATGGCCGACCATATGCTGCTGGCCGGATACATATCCACGGATGGCAGGCATCAGGCGCGCGGCGGTGACGCGGCGTGCATCCGCATCAAGGCTGGTGTGAACCGCCCCGCCGAACGCATCCTTACCAGCGGTTTCCTTGGCAAACCAATCCATTGCCGTCTGAATGACGTCCAGCGTCAGCTCATAGCAGTCCTTTGCGTCATCCGCCCAGGTGAACAACCCGTGGCTCTCAAGGACGACGCCTTTAGCATCTGGATTCTTTTCGCAGAAATCCGAGAGCCAAAGGCCCAATTCGTAGCCTGGTTTCTTCCATGGCAGCCAGCCGATGCTGTCACCGAAAATCTGTTGCGTCAGCGCCTTGCTGTCCTTGGCGGCTGCAATAGCGATGATCGCATCTGGGTGCATGTGATCGACATGTTTTGCAGGTACATAGGCATGAAGCGGTGTGTCGATTGAGGCAGCGCGGGGGTTCAGGTTGAACGTGCAGTGGGGAAGGTAGGCGACCATCTCGTCCTCAAACTCGACTCCGCGATAAAGCCCGCGCAGCGCGTTCAGTTTGTCCATGTAGAGCGTTGAAAACCCGTCCATTTTGATCGAGCCAACGTCGCCGCCCGATCCTTTGACCCACAGCACCTCGGCCACTTCACCTGTCAGCGGATCATCTTGCATCACTTTCGCGGATGTATTGCCGCCACCGTAGTTCGTGATTCTCTTGTCCGACCCTAGGAGGTTGGAGCGATACAGCAGTTTCTCCGGCTCGCTCATCTTGCTGGCGTGGGCGGCATCCCATTTTTTTTCAAGACGTTGGATGTTTTTAGAAGAGGTCATGTGTGTCTCCGTGGACGGCGGGTTAAGACTAACTATTCGACAACAACGTGACGGCAGGTTGCAGGCAAGTCAATCATTTTCAATCACAAACAATCATGCTGCAGTGCGGAATGATTGAATATGACAAATAATGATTGACAAACTGTCGCGATTCGCCCCACGTTCAGAGCAATCAAAGGGACACCCCATGCACGAGAAAGATCGCCACAGAGTCATCCTATCCGCCGTTCAAGACCGGTCCCTCGTGACCGTAATAGACCTGTGTGCATTGACCGGTGCGTCTGAAGCGACCGTGCGTCGTGACATCAATACGTTGGACGAGGAAAAGAAGCTGCGCCGGGTGCGCGGTGGTGCCGAAGCCCTGACGACGACGCCTTTTGTTGGCCTCGCCGGGCGACCATTTTCCGTTAACGAGACGCTGAACAGTGCAGAAAAGCAGGCGATTGCCGCCGCCGCTGTTGAGCTTTGTGAAGATGGTGAACCAATCATCATCAACGGTGGAACCACGACCTTCCAGATGGTTCACCCACTGGCATCGCGTCGGATGCAGGTCTTTACCAATTCATTTCCGATCGCCGAACATCTGCTGAAGAACACCCAAAACACGGTGATGTTGTCAGGCGGGATCATTTACCGTGAGCAAAACATCATCCTGTCGCCGTTTGACAATGACGTGACGCGCAACTTCTACGCCAAACGGATGTTCATGGGCGCGCAGGGCATCGGCCCGCTGGGCCTGATGGAGGGCGACCCATTGTTGATCCAGGCCGAACAAAAGCTGATCGGGCAAGCCGAAGAACTGATCGTACTGGTGGACAGCACAAAGTTTGAGCAACGCTCCAGCCTTGTGCTGTGCCCACTTGATCGGATCGACACAATCATAACCGACGACAAGATCGATGACCGCACGGCGGCCATGCTGGAGTCGGTGGATGTAAGACTGATCGTGGTGCCGTCAGGCGCTGCGCAGAAAGAGGGGGTGGCGCACCTGCCAGCCTGACCGCAACCACTCCAGGGAGGAAACCATGAGTGTACTGAAGAAACTGGCAGCATCTGCTGCAATGGTCGCCGCGACATTCGCCACGCCAGCATTCGCACAAGACGATGTTCGCATCGCGCTGGTCGTCAAGGCGCTCGGCATCGGGTTCTTTGAGGCCGCCGCCGAAGGCGCCAAAGAAGCCGCAGAAGAGCTCGGCAATGTCGAGATCATTTATACCGGCCCAACCGATACAACCGCCGAAGGCCAGATCGAAGTGATCAACGCGCTTATCGCACAGCAAGTCGATGCGATTGCGATTTCTGCCAACGACACGGATGCCTTGGTTCCGGCCCTTCAGCGCGCCATGCAGCGCGGCATCACCGTTATCAGCTGGGATTCCGGCGTGGCTCCCGAAGGCCGTCAATTACATCTCAACCCGTCGTCCAACCCGCTGATCGGTAACATGATCATCAAGCTGGCAGCCGACCATCTCCCAGATGGAGGAGACGTGGCTTTGCTCTCCGCGACGACCACGTCCACCAACCAGAACATCTGGATGGAAGAGATGAACAAGGTGATGGGCGACTATCCCGGCATCGAAGTTGTCGCTACGGTTTATGGTGATGACCTCGCCGACAAATCCTACCGCGAAGCCACAGGCCTGATGCAGTCCTATCCTGATCTCGACGCGATCATTGCACCGACGTCTGTTGGTATCGTAGCCGCTGCACAGGCTGTAGTTGACGCTGGCAAGGTTGGCGAAGTGAACGTCACAGGCCTTGGCCTGCCATCGGAGATGGCCGGTGCCATCGAATCCGGCGCTTCACAGTCCTTCGCGATCTGGAACCCGATCGATCTGGGCTACTCCGCAACGATGCTGGCTTATGAACTGAGCCAGAACGGTGCCGAAGCTGCCCCCGGTGGGGAAATCCCGATGGGCCGTATGGGCGCACTGACACTGGATGAAAACAACGAAGGCGCCATGGCCGATCCGTTTGTTTACGACGCCAGCAACATCGACCAGTTCAAGTCGATCTTCTAAGCCGTCTCCCTGGTTCGGTCCGGCGCAGTACGAGCGCCGGGCCGAATTACCCCAATCCCCTATCCTGAGAGAGTATTCGGATGTCGACTCGCCCAGCGCCACCCATATCGCCCGACGTGCCCCCCATGGTCTCGATGGACATGATCACAAAAACATTTCCCGGCGTGAAGGCCCTGGATGAGGTCAAACTGGACCTTTATCCCGGCCAAGTGACCGCCCTTGTCGGTGAGAACGGTGCCGGAAAATCCACGACCGTCAAAATCCTGACAGGCATCTACCAGCCCAACGGCGGCACGATCCGCATCGACGGCGACCCCGTGTCCTTTGCCACCCCGAATGATGCAGCAAAAGCGGGCATCACAGCCATCCATCAAGAGACCGTTCTTTTCGATGAACTTTCCGTGGCAGAGAATATCTACATCGGCCATGCCCCCCGCACGCGGTTCGGCCTAATTGATACCGCTCAAATGCACCGCTCGGCCGCCAAGCTGCTGGCCGACATTGGCGCACCCTTCAGCTCCCACACGCAATTGCGCGACCTCGGCATTGCCAACAAACACCTTGTCGCGATTGCCCGCGCCTTGTCCGTCGACGCGCGTGTGGTGATCATGGACGAACCGACCGCGGCCCTGTCCCACAAAGAAATCGAAGAGCTGTATGAGCTGGTCGAAACCCTGAAATCCCAGGGCAAAGCGATCCTGTTTATCAGCCACAAGTTCGACGAGATTTTCCGCATCGCCGACCGCTACACCGTGTTTCGCGATGGCGCCTTTGTTGGCGATGGCAGGATCGACGACATTTCCGAAGGCGAATTGGTTACGATGATGGTCGGTCGATCCGTCGATCAGATCTTCCCGCAAAGCGACCATGACATTGGCGACGAAGTCCTCAAGGTCGTGGGATATGAACACCCGACCGAATTTGCTGATATCCATTTTAGCCTCAACAAGGGCGAAATCCTCGGCTTCTACGGGCTTGTTGGCGCTGGCCGATCCGAGTTTATGCAAGCCCTGTTCGGGATCACGAAACCTTCTAAAGGCGTGTGTCGGGTCAATGGCGACATCAAAGTCATCCGCTCTCCGGCGGATGCGGTATCCAACGGGATCGTCTATGTCCCCGAGGATCGCGGCAAACAGGGCGCGATCATTGGTTTGCCGATCTTCCAGAACATCACGTTGCCATCCTTAGGTAAGACGTCCCGAAGTGGTTTCTTGAAGCTCGCCGAAGAATTCAAGCTGGCGCGCGAGTATTCGCAGCGGTTGGACCTTCGGGCCGCTTCGTTAGACCAAGACGTCGGCAATCTGTCAGGCGGCAATCAGCAAAAGGTCGTCATCGCCAAATGGCTCGCGACACAGCCCCAAGTGATTATCCTCGACGAACCCACCAAGGGCATCGACATCGGATCCAAGGCCGCCGTGCATGAATTCATGTCTGAGTTGGCCGCGCAGGGCCTGTCTGTCATCATGGTCAGCTCGGAAATACCGGAAATCATCGGCATGTCAGATCGTGTGATCGTCATGCGTGACGGTCGCATTGCCGCCGAGCTGGCGAAAGACGATTTGTCCCCTGAGACCCTTGTGCGTCACGCAGCGGGCATCACAACTGACGGAGCGGTAGCATGACCCGTTATATACCCGTACGCGAAACGATTTTGGGCGGTGCCATCTTGGTGCTCCTCCTTTTGATCTCGTCGCGCTTTTCCGGCTTCGTTGCGCCGTCAAATCTGGCCAATGTGTTCAATGATACGGCCCCGCTGATCATCCTCGCGCTGGGGCAAATGGTCGTGATCCTGACCCGCTGCATTGATCTATCTGTGGCCGCGAACCTTGCTTTGACGGGCATGGCGGTGGCAATGATCAACGTCGCGATGCCGGGCCTGCCGATCCCTGTGATCATCGCGATTGCGGTTCTGCTGGGTGCGATCATGGGTGCGATCAACGGGGTGCTGGTCTGGAAATTGGCGATCCCGCCGATCGTTGTGACCCTCGGCACGATGACCATCTTTCGGGGCATTATCTTCCTGATTTCAGACGGGAAATGGGTGAACTCTCACGAGATGTCGCCAGCCTTCACCGACTTCCCGCGCATGGTGCTGCTGGGCCTGCCCGTGTTGTCATGGGCCGCGATCATAACGATCATTCTGTTTGGGATCACGATGGCGCGCACGCAATTCGGACGGTCGATTTTCGCGGTGGGCGGCAATCCACATGCTGCCGTTTACACCGGCATCGACGTTGGCAAAACCCAGTTCTGGGCCTTCGTGGTATCGGGCGCGTTGGCTGGCCTGACGGGATACCTTTGGGTGTCGCGATTTGCGGTGGCTTACGTCGATATCGCGGGCGGGTTCGAACTTGAGGTTGTCGCAGCCTGCGTCATCGGGGGTATCTCGATCGCTGGCGGCGTCGGCTCCGTCGGCGGCGCGGTGCTGGGCGCTATCTTCCTTGGCGTCGTCAAAAACGCGCTTCCGGTCGTAAACATCTCGCCTTTCTGGCAGCTCGCCATCTCTGGCAGTGCGATTCTGATTGCCGTGGCCTTTAACGCCCGTGCAGGTCGCACCAAGGGCCGTATCATCCTAAAAGAGGCGGAGGCCACCCAATGACGGACGCAACTCAAACACGCCATGTCCCCGACCGCCTGAACAGCCGTGCTGCACGGATATTCAAAAGCTGGGAGGCCCTATTGCTGGCGGTGGCCATTGCGATCTTCGTGGTGAACAGCTTCGCTTCGCCCTATTTCTTAAGCGCGTGGAACCTGTCTGACGCGACATTCAACTTCACCGAGAAGGCAATGATCGCCTTCGCGATGGCGTTGCTGATCATCTCAGGTGAAATCGACCTGTCTGTTGCGTCGATCATCGCGCTGGCCAGCACGGCGATGGGTCTTGCCCTGCAATACGGGGCTGGCACGCCGGAGCTTGTTATCATCGGCCTGACGGTTGGTGTGCTCTGCGGTGCCTTCAACGGGTTCTTCGTCACGGTGCTTGGCCTGCCGTCTATCGTGGTGACCATTGGCACCATGAGCCTGTTCCGCGGCATCAGTTTCATCATCCTCGGCGATGACGCCTTCCGTGGATATCCATCCAGCTTCTCGTGGTTCGGGCAGGGCTATATCTATTGGGTCTTCACAGTCGAGATGCTGCTCTTCGTGATCATTGCGATCATCTACGGCGTGCTTCTACACAAGACCAACTTTGGCCGCGCTGTCTATGCTATTGGCAACAACCCGACGGGGGCATTGTTTAGCGGTATTCGTGTACAACGCGTCAAGTTCATCCTATTCCTTTTGACGGGCCTGATGTCAGGCATCGCCGCTGTCTGTCTGACGTCCCGCCTTGGGTCGACCCGGCCCAGCATTGCAACTGGAATGGAACTGGAGGTGGTGACAATGGTTGTCCTTGGCGGCGTCAATATCCTGGGCGGGTCCGGTACCATCCCCGGTGTGGTGATAGCGGCTTTCGTGATGGGCTTGGTCACCTTTGGTCTCGGTCTGTTGAACGTGCCCGGCATCGTGATGTCGATTTTCATTGGCCTGCTTCTAATCGGGGTGATTGCCCTGCCGCGCCTCTGGGCGATGGCTGCTGCGCGGCGCAAGTCATGAGCGAGCGTTACGTCTTTCGCATGCGGCTAAACGACGGAATGGCCGAAGAATACAAACGACGTCACGACGCCATCTGGCCCGATTTGGTCGACTTGCTGCACGACGCCGGCGTCAGCGACTATTCGATTCATCTGGACGAGGAGACGGGCCACCTCATTGGCGTTCTTACGCGAACGGAAAATCACGGGATGGAGGCCTTGCCAGACCATCCTGTCATGCAGAAATGGTGGACCCATATGGGGGACATCATGGAAACGAACGAGGATAACTCGCCCGTCGCCGCGCCCCTCACTCCTCTGTTTCATATGCCATGACCGCGCCGCGCTACATTGCAGTCATCGACATCGGCAAGACCAACGCAAAACTCGCGCTGGTCGATTTGTCGACCCTGACAGAAATGGCCGTCGTCACGCGCCCGAACATCGTAAAATCCGCCCCTCCATATCCACATTATGATGTCGATGGGCACTGGGCGTTTCTTCTGGATGCTTTGGCGCAATTCCATCGAGAACACCGTATCGACGCGATTTCCGTGACCACCCACGGGGCCTGTGCCGCGCTGCTAGACTCGAATGGCGCCCTCGCTGCGCCCATCCTTGACTACGAACACACCTATCCCGCCGAGACTGTTAATGCCTACGATGCGATCAAACCCGATTTTTCAAAAACCGGATCGCCCAAACTTGCGGGCGGTCTGAACATTGGCGCACAGCTGCACTGGCTTTTTACAAGCGATCCGGCCCTCAAAAGCCGCACCGCGCAAATCGTGACCTACCCGCAATACTGGGGGCACCGCCTGACAGGCGTGACCGCTGCGGATGTAACATCCATCGGCTGCCATACTGACCTGTGGAACCCCTACGACGGGACGTTCTCCGATCTACCGGAGAAGCTCGGCATTCGCGACAAGATTGCACCCGTTCGCCGCCCAAGCGACATCTTGGGACCGATTTTGCCAGAGATAGCAAAGGCCACCGGTCTTGCGCGCGATACGCCAGTTTGCGTCGGCATCCACGACTCTAACGCCTCGCTCTATCCGCACGTTGTGTCGCAGGACGGGCCAGTCTCAGTGGTCTCAACTGGGACGTGGGTGATCGTCATGTCAATGAAAACGGGTGGTGCGGCCACACTCGACCCGGCTCGCGATACCCTCGTCAACGTCAACGCGTGCGAACAAGCGGTGTCCAGCGCACGCTTTATGGGCGGACGAGAGTTTGAAGTGATTCAGCAGGGCCAACAGGTCAAACCAACTGAACAAGACGTGCTCGCTGTGCTGAACGGGCCACGTATGCTATTGCCCTCTGTCGAAGTCGGTTCTGGCCCGTTTCAGGGGAGCCAGATGCAATGGCACGGCGGTGAACCTGCGGTCGCAACGGGCCAACGGTCGGCCGCGCTTTCGTTTTATCTAGCCTTGATGACAGGCACCTGCCTGAACCTCGTCGAAGGTGCCGGACCCACGATCGTGGAAGGGCCTTTCGCTAGAAACCCCGAATACCTCGCAATGCTGCATGCCGTCACTGCACGCCCCGTTTTCACGAACTCAGCTGTAACGGGTACGAGCATCGGCGCAGCCATGTTGCTCGGCGGTGATGAGTTTCGACCGGAGCTTGAACAAGTTGGCACAGCTTTGCCATTTGACGCGCTCAGGACTTATGCCGAACTGTGGTCAGTATTAGCCGGAGCCGTGTAGCCGCAAGAGTGACAGATTACAGTTGTTTGGTTGGTGATTTCGTCTCTGCAAAGAATGTCCACTTCCCAACCGAAGCTCACATCTGGGCGTTACGCAGCATTCGACACTCTGGGCTCTTCAGGCTCCTTCGCCGCGTATTCTACGAACGACGGCTCCCAGAATCGACGCCGTTCGCTGCGCCGCGCAAGAACTGGTAAGGCGCGGACTTTATTGCCATTGGTTTCTTAATTTTGAATGGCCGCTTGTCTTGATCTCATGCTCCGAACCAAACCAATAGAGCATAGGTAGCAACGCCGATACACATCGTCCAAATTACGTGGTTTGTGAGGTAAGCGACAAATAATGCCACAGCAGCAGCTACCCACGTTCCGATGGATTGTCCTGCTAGCGAGGACGCGACAAGAGAAACGACGATAAGCCCCGGCAAATCATCAATTATCCAAGAATACCGCGAAGACCTAATCGCGTCGCCAGCAATCAATCCGAGCACCCTGATCGAAAAGGCGGCGACCGCAAGAACGGCAATCAGCATCCAAAACGGGAAAGTCATGCGATTTGCTTTCTTCTATTTCTAATGACGTAGATCGTGGCAACCCCACAGACTGTGCCCGCCACAATCGCGTATGCCTTTGGCGTTCCCAGAAGAACAAATCCGATTGTGACGGCGAAACTGACGCCCCATGGAAGCAAGTTTGCGGGGCCGCGCCATAAGCCTCTTGCCATAGCGACAAATGCTGCGGTGAACGCAAAACCAAGTCCGAATTGCTCAAGATTTGGCAGCGCTGACCCGACCACTGCCCCAAGCGTTGTAGAAATTGTCCATACACTGATCATGACAAGCCCTGAGCCAATCAAAAAGGGCGCTCCGATAGCAGGATTTTTAGCCCGTTCTGCCATCGTCAAAGCCCAGTTTTCATCGCCCGTGATGTGAATTGTCAGCAGTTTCATCCGTAAAGATAGACCGCTCAGCACGTCAGAAAGGGAGGCCACAATACCGATGTAACGAAGGTTCAAAGCTGCACCAGCTAGTGCAGCTCCAAGCACGGCAGAACTTCCCGCAAACTGTTCGACCGCAACGATTTGCGAGGAACCCGCGTGAACAAAACTACTCATAAGAGCAACACCCCACCACGGAAAACCGACTTGGGCAGCCAGTAAACCGAAGGCAAATCCGTATAGGGCAGCGCCAGCAGCAAGGGGAAGAATTGCGATCATACCATGTTTCATATACGCCAACGTAGGTCGGTAATATGATCGATGATACCATTGATATTTATCTTTTATGACTGCACTCTATCAAATAATGACCATAATTGAGGTGTATTGATCATGGATTCCAATGACCGCAAACTACTCGCCATTCTGCAACAAAACGCCAAGACGTCTATACATGACATGGCAGAGCACATTGGTTCATCGACAGCATCCGTGCAGCGACGTTTGAAAGCCCTACGAGAGAGCGGCGTTATACAAAAAGAGGTCGCAGTTCTGCACCAAAAGAAACTCGGGTTTGGTATAACAGCGGTTGTGGCGGTGGAGTTGGAACGCGACCGGCTAGACCAGATTGATGCGTTCAAGAGAAAGGCGCGGCAGGACCGGCAGGTTACGAATTTCTACTGTATCGCAGGGGATGCAGATTTTATGATGGTGGTCGTCGCAAAGGACATAGCGGACTACGAAGAGTTCACACACCGTTTCTTCTTTGCCGATAAGAATGTCCGAAAGTTTCGCACGTCGATTGTTATATCAACAGAAAAAGCGACCTTGGAATTACCACTATAAGCTCCGCAAAGCTGACACTCGTTCGCAGCGCAGCATCGGTCGAAGAGGGCTCAGCGCTGCCGTAGGAAGTATCAAACGATCAAGACCGCTTCGAAATGACGAACGGCTCCAACCGTTCGTCAAAATTCTCAGATGTCGATCCGCTCGGAAATGCTCAGTGCGTCTTCGAGCTCGACCCCCAGATATCTGACAGTGCTATCAACTTTTGTGTGGCCAAGCAGAAGCTGAACAGCCCGCAGGTTGCCTGTTTTCCGATAAATTTCCGCCACCTTCGTTCGGCGCATAGAATGGGTGCCGTAGCCACTAGGTTCCAAACCAATCGAGACGACCCAATCTCGAACCAAGCGCCCATACTGGCGTGTTGATATGTGCGGCCGATCATGAAATCGGCTCGGAAACAAGAACTGGTATCCGATCATTTCCGGAGACATGATCCAGTTGATCACAGTTTCTCGTGTGTTTTCAGCCAGTTCAAACTGCACTGGCTTGTTCGTCTTGCTTTGAACGACGGACACGCGTTCACGAATTCTGTCGTCCCTAACAAGATCTGTAACTTTGAGCGAGACTAAGTCGCAACCGCGCAACTTGCTATCGATTGCGACATTGAACAGAGG
>ATLU01000218.1_pt1 | contig 13218 bp, 11 predicted proteins | sample 178751 | NCBI WGS metagenome assembly ATLU01 (sample SAMN02211837, study PRJNA209200) | bioreactor metagenome | isolation source: day 23 sample from continuous culture bioreactor inoculated with sediment... | place: Germany: Wadden Sea | collected 2011
GACAGGGTCAGAAGGTCATCGCCCAACCACATCACGGTGCCGGCCTCAGCCGGCACCATACGCATCACCGCACGGGCCAGCGTGGATTTTCCGCAGCCACTTTCCCCCACAATGCCAAGGGTTTCGCCGGGCATCAGATCAAAATCAACACCGTCCACAGCCTTTAGCGTATCATTTGGCGTCCAAGGCATCGCGCCATCACGTTTGATACCAAACCAAACCTTCAGATCACGCACGGACAAGAGAGGTTCGGTGATTTTTGATTGGTCGTTCATGCCAGCTCCTCCATCGATTTCAGACAGGCACGGCGGCGCACTTTACGCCCCGCAACCCCGTCCAAAGTGGGGCGACGTTCAAAACAGGCCGCATCGGCAAATTCACAGCGCGGCGAGAACGGGCACCCTTTGGGCATGTTCATCATATTGGGTGGGCTGCCAGGAATGGTGGCAAGCTGCGCGCTTTCCACATCCAGACGCGGCACCGCCTTCAAAAGACCCATCGTGTAGGGATGGGTCGGCATTTCAAACAGGCCCTCAGTGGTGCCATATTCCATCTGCTGCCCGCCATACATCACCAGCGTTTCCTTACAGGATCCCGCCACAACCCCAAGGTCGTGGGTGATCAGCACAATCGCCATGTTGAACTCTTTTTGCAGGTCCGACATCAGATCCATGATCTGGGCCTGCACCGTCACGTCGAGCGCGGTTGTCGGCTCATCCGCGATCAATACATCCGGTTTGCACAACAGCGACATCGCGATCATCACACGTTGCCGCATCCCACCCGAAAACTCATGCGGATACATGCCGATGCGCTTTTTCGCCTCGGGAATACGCACCGCATCCAACATCTCGACCGAGCGCTTTACAGCCTCGGACTTCGAGACACCTTGGTGATGCGTCAGCACCTCGGCCATCTGGTCAGAGACCTTCAGGTAAGGGTTCAAACAGGTCATCGGATCCTGAAAGATCATCGCAATTTTCTCAGCGCGGATCTTGTTCAGTTTGGCGAGCGGAAGGTTCAGGATTTCCTGACCGTCCAATTTCACCGACCCCGTTGCGGCCCCATTTTGCGCCAATAGGCCCATCATGGCGAACACGGATTGTGACTTCCCCGATCCACTTTCCCCAACAACGCCAAGGGTTTCCCCGGCATTGAGGTCAAAGCTGATCCCATCCACCGCCGTAACGGTGCCATCAGGGGTGTCGAATTTGACGCTCAGGTCACGGACTTCAAGTAGTGCCATTTTGCATACCCCCTAGCGGTCTTTTGGATCGAGCGCATCGCGCAACCCGTCGCCGATGAAGAAGAAACAGAAGATTGTGATGATGAAGAAGGACAGCGGGAACCCGAGGTGCCACAAGGTGCCATAGTTCATGCTTTTCACGCCTTCGGAAATAAGCGCACCCCAAGAGGTCAGCGGCTCTTGCACACCAAGCCCAAGGAAAGAAATGAAGCTTTCGGTCAGGATCATTTGCGGCACCAACAGGGTCGCATAGACCACCACAACGCCCAGAAGGTTGGGCACGATGTGTCTGAAAATGATCTGCCATGTGGGCACACCAATGGCCACGGCCGCTTCCACATACTCTCGGTTTTTAATCGACAGGGTTTGACCGCGCACAATCCGGCTCATGTCCAGCCAAGCGGTCAGGCCGATGCCAATAAAGATCATGGTGATCGAGCGACCGGCCACAACCAACAGCAAAATCAGCACAAACATGTAGGGGATCGACATAAAGATATCGACCAAACGCATCATGATGCTGTCGGTGCGTCCGCCGATAAAACCTGCGGTGGCGCCATAAATCGTGCCGACGATCACCGCCACAAAGGCGCCAACGATGCCCACCGCCAGCGAGATCCGCGAGCCTTGGACAACGCGGTTGTAAAGGTCACGACCGTTTTCATCAAAGCCAAAGAAATGGCCATTTTCAATCGACGGGCGTCCTAATTCCTTGACGCTGCCAAGGATGTCCCAGTCGATGGTTTCATTGTCAAATTCGCTGATCATCTCGCCAAACAGCGAGAAAATAAGCACCAGTCCCAGCACCAGAACCGAGGTCATGGCCGCTTTGTTGCGCATAAACCTGCGCCGCGCATCGGTCCAGGGCGAGCGGCCCTGAACGTCCTCTTGCGCCAGACGATCCGCCATTTCGGCGGTCTTGGCTTGGCTAAAGGGTTGAACGAGCTTGTCTGTCATCGATCTACCCTCACAGCCGGATCTTGGGGTCGATCCACGCGTAGAGGATATCAACCACCATATTGAACATAATTGTCATAGACCCGAGCAGGATCGTCAGCCCCATCATCACCGCATAGTCACGGTTAAAGGCCGAGTTGACGTAGAAATAGCCAATGCCGCCGGTGCCAAAGATCGCGTCAATGATGAACGACCCGGTCACCATGCCCACAAAGGCTGGCCCAAGATAGGAAATCACCGGCAACAGCGCTGGTTTTAGCGCGTGACGGTAAATGATTGTGCGGTCGGGCAGGCCCTTGGCGCGCGCGGTGCGGATAAAGTTTGACCGCAAGACCTCGAGCATGGACGAGCGCGTCAGGCGCGCAATCGAGGCCATGTATGATGTGGAAAGCGCAATCACTGGCATAATCAAATGCTGCCATTCGCCGCCATTCCAGCCACCGCCCGGCAACCAGCCCAGCCATAGCGTGAAGATCAAGATCAGGATCGGCGCCATCACAAAGTTCGGCAGAACCTGTGCGCCAATGGTGATGCCCACGGCGAAATAATCAAGCCAGCTGTTTTGCCGAATGGCTGCGGCCATGCCCAAAACTCCGCCGACGACAATCGCCAGAACAAACGAGATGATCCCGTAGGTCAATGTGACCGGAAAGCCCTGTGCGATGATGTCATTCACCGTGCGGTCTTTGTATTTATAGCTTGGGCCAAAGTCGAATTCGGTCACGATGCCGACGACATAGTTCCAAAGCTGCACATATGTGGGTTGATCCAGGCCATATTTGGCCTCGATATTTGCAAGCACCTGCGCCGGCAATGGGCGTTCAGAGGTGAACGGGCCACCCGGTGCGGACTGCATCAGCCAGAAACTGGCGATCAGCAGAATGATCAGTGTTGGGATCGCAACAGCGACCCGTCTTAAGATGAAGTTAAACATCCTGTCCCCATGTAACAGGGCCGCGCGTTTTACTTTGACCAAAGTCAAGCGCCGCCAAAACTGTTCCAAAATGTGAACGAGAACGGGCGATTTGCCCGTCTGGCCCACCAGAAATTTGCGGTATTTTGCACCCACGTGGTGCGAGCGTATCTCCAGTTGCCTCACTGGATCCAGCGCATTTGTCAGATTCTTGAAGGGTGTTCAAGCCCAGTGAACAAGCGTCTGCCGCAAAGAAGTGGGGCACCGCAACCTGCGATGCCCCCTTTCGGTCAGAGATTACTCAGCAACCTTATAGAGGTCTTTTGAGTACCAGTTCTGTTCCACGTTTTTGATTGGCCAGCTGCCAACGATCGACGGTTTCAACATAAAGTTGCCCGCATAGTGATAGATCGGAATAAGCGGCATATCTGCCGCGATGATTTCCTCAACTTTGGTGTAGTTGGCCTGAGGCGCATCCATGGTTTTTGCACCAGCCAGCAGCTCATCAACCATTGCGTTGTTGTATTTGGCATCGTTGTAACCCGAGCCGGACTGAACCAGATCAAGGAAGGTGGACGCTTCGTTATAGTCACCACACCAGCCCGCACGTGCGATTTCATAGTTTTGCTCGCCGCGGGTGTTCAGGAATGTTTTCCACTCTTGGTTTTCAAGCGAAACTTTCACACCAAGGTTCTGTTTCCACATCTGCGACACAGCGATAGCGACTTTTTTGTGCGCCTCAGAAGTGTTGTAGATTAGGCTCAGTTCCAGTGGGTTCGACTTGTCGTAACCGGCCTCTGCCATCAGCTCAACAGCTTTGGCGTTCCGCTCGTCTTGGGTCCAAGTTGCGTAATCCACCGATGGGACTTCAAAGCCAGCAGTTGCACCTGGGGTAAAGGTATACGCAGGAGTTTGACCACCCTGCAGCACTTTTTCCGCAATGATGTCACGGTTGATCGCATAGGACAGCGCCTGACGAACGCGAACGTCTTTCAGGAACTCAGGGGCGTTGTCCGACACGTTGATCGTGTAGTAATACGAGCACAAACGTGGGAACACGGTGGCTTCTGCTGGGTGCGATTGCGACAACGATGGGTATTGACCAGCAGGAATTTCGGTCCGGTCAAGTTCGCCAGCCTGATAACGGGTCAGCGCCACGTTTTCATCGTTGATCACCAGCGACACAACTTTGTCGATGATGGTGCCCGCGTTGTCCCAATACATCTCGTTGCGCTCACGCACCAGACGTTCGTTGGCCACATGCTCGGTCAGCTTATATGCGCCGTTCACAACGATGTTTTCTGGCTTGATCCAATCCGCGCCATGCGCATCGATCGCCCATTTCGGGCTTGGGAAGGTCGAAGTGTGGGTGGTGGTTTTCGCGAAATATGGCAGCGAGCCTTCCAGCGTTACTTCCAGCGTGTGATCATCAATGGCTTTCACACCCAGATCGGTCACAGGCGCATCGCCTGCCATCACCGCGCTGGCGTTTTTGATGTTCATCACTTCCATGTACCACTGGTACTCGGACGCAGTTGCCGGATCGGCCAGACGCTGCCAGGCGTATACAAAATCGCCAGCGGTCACAGGTTTGCCATCCGACCATTTTGCATTGTCACGCAGAGTGAAAGTGTAAACGGTTTTGTCGTCATTGGTGGTGTAGCCCGTGGCCACGCCCGGCACCAAGTTGCCGTCTTTGTCTTGGTTGTAGAGACCTTCGAAAAGGTCGCGCACAATCTCTGAACCAGATACGTCTTCTACGATTTGTGGGTCAACCGAGGTGTGCTCGTCCAATACGCGGTAGGTAAAGGTCTGGTCGTCGGCCAGTTTTTCGCCAGTCTCTGGGTGTGTGCCCGCCGCAAGCGCAGGACTTGCCAGTGCAAAGGCCGAGCCGAGCAGGGCAGCTTTGATCGTGAATGTCATGTATGTTCTCCCATATCATTTTAATGCGCGCGCTTGGTTGAAACGGGGTGCAGCCCCTTCCTAACCATGCCGAGACTCAGCCCCGGCAATGCACGCGGATGGAGCATCCTATGCGCACAATGTTACCGGAAACAACCAATTACCGCACGACAGGCGCTCCGCCGAGTTGCATGGTCATTTCGCACGAACCGCTCGTCAATTCGCGGCATTGCGTCGGCGAGCATCGTCAATACGTCGTTTTTGTTACATTCAATATTTTACCAAACGGTAAATCTTGCCATTCCCCCCGCCCCGTGTCACCCTTGCAACCTTGGGAATTCCGGTAAATCTTGGCCCGGAAACCCCGATTGACACACAGACAGATCACGCAAAGGGATCAACCGTGCTTAGTGACAACAAACAAGGGCAACATACGCCCCAGGGTCAGGCGCCGGCTCATCAGCTGCCCCAAATCGCCGAAGCTCGCAACCCGGGAATGGAGTTGGATATGGATTGGGTGCGTAGCGTCCAGGCCAATACCTCTGCCATTGAACGTCGTTGTGCCAGCTTGCCCGGGCGCCGCTCGGTCAAAAAAGCACATCAGGCCGCCTGGTTACTTAAGGCAATCAGTATGATAGACTTGACAACCTTGTCGGGCGATGACACCGCAGGACGTGTGCGTCGGTTGGTCGCCAAGGCCGCACAACCGGTGCGTCCGGATCTGTTGGATCAGCTTGATATGACCGGGCTGACCACCGGGGCCGTCTGCGTGTATCACGACATGATCGAACCCGCGCGCGCCACCATGGACCAGCTGGGCGTGAACCTGCCCATCGCGGTTGTCTCCACCGGGTTTCCGGCGGGCCTGTCACCTTTTCACCTGCGCGTGGAAGAGATTCGCGAAAGTGTGAAAGCGGGCGCGACAGAGATCGACATCGTGATTTCCCGTCGCCACGTTCTGACCGGAGACTGGCAGGCACTTTATGACGAAATGCGCACCTTTCGCGATGCCTGCGGCGATGCCCATGTCAAAGCGATCCTTGCCACTGGCGAATTGGGCAGCCTGCGCAATGTCGCGCGCGCATCCCTTGTGTGCATGATGGCAGGCGCTGATTTTATCAAAACCTCCACCGGCAAGGAAAGTGTAAACGCCACCCTACCCGTGTCTTTGGTGATGATCCGTGCGATCCGCGACTATTTCGACCGCACCGGATACCGCGTGGGCTACAAACCTGCGGGCGGGATTTCCAAGGCAAAAGACTCGATCACCTATCTGGCTTTGATCAAAGAAGAGCTGGGCGACGACTGGCTCTCGCCGCATCTCTTCCGCTTTGGCGCCTCGTCCCTGTTGGGCGACATCGAACGCCAGCTTGAACACCATCTGACCGGCCACTACTCCGCTGGCCACCGCCACCCGATTGGATAAGCCATGACCATCAAAGAGATTTTCAACACCATGGATTATGGTCTCGCCCCGGAAAGCGCCACTGAAGCGCAATCCTGGATCGCCGCAAACGCCCCCTTTGGTCTGTATATCGACGGGAAAATGACCAAAGCGGGTGACACGTTCGCCACGAACAACCCCGCCCATGGGACCGAGCTTGCGCAAGTCACCCAAGCCAGCCCGGATGACGTGGAGCGCGCAGTGACCGCCGCGCGCAAAGCACAACCGAAATGGGCAGGGCTTCCCGGCCACAAACGGGCACAGTACCTATATGCTCTGGCACGATTGGTGCAAAAACATTCGCGCCTGTTTGCCGTTCTGGAAACCATGGACAATGGCAAGCCGATCCGCGAAAGCCGCGATATCGACATCCCCCTTGTTGCGCGCCATTTCTATTACCACGCCGGTATGGCGCAACTGCAGGACGCGGAGCTGCCGGACCGCGAAGCACTTGGCGTTTGCGGGCAAATCATCCCATGGAACTTCCCACTGCTCATGCTCGCGTGGAAAATCGCCCCTGCGATTGCGATGGGCAATACTGTGGTTCTGAAGCCCGCCGAATTCACCTCACTCACCGCGTTGGCGTTTGCGCAGATCTGTAACGAGGCTGGCCTGCCCAAAGGTGTCGTGAACATCGTGACCGGAGACGGGCGCGTGGGCGAAGCCATCGTAAACCACGAAGACATCGACAAAATCGCTTTTACCGGATCGACCGAAGTGGGGCGCCTCATTCGCCGCGCCACCGCTGGCACCGGAAAATCCCTGACTTTGGAACTGGGTGGAAAATCCCCCTATATCGTCTTTGACGATGCCGACATTGATTCAGCGATCGAAGGTCTGGTCGACGCGATCTGGTTCAACCAAGGTCAGGTCTGTTGCGCAGGCTCGCGCCTGTTGGTGCAAGAAGGCATCGCGGACAGATTCTATGCCAAGCTGAAAACCCGGATGAGCAATCTGCGCATCGGCGATCCGATGGACAAAAGCATCGACGTGGGTGCGGTCATCGACCCTTCGCAACTCGCAACCGTGACCAAAATGGTCGACGCCGGACGGCATGAAGGCGACGTGTATCACGCCCCTTGCGCACTGCCCGAAAACGGCTGTTATTACCCGCCGACCCTAATCACCAATATGTCGCCCGCGGCCACCTTGATGCAGGAAGAAATCTTTGGCCCGGTGCTGGTCGCCACCACCTTCCGCACCCCTGCCGAGGCCATTGAAGTTGCCAACAACACCCGCTACGGGCTGGCGGCAACACTCTGGACCGAAAACGTGAACCTTGCTTTGGACATCGCGCCAAAGCTGGTGGCCGGCGTGGTTTGGGTCAATGGCACCAATATGTTTGACGCGGCCGCGGGCTTTGGCGGCGTGCGCGAAAGCGGCTTTGGGCGCGAAGGCGGATGGGAAGGGCTGATGGCCTACACCAAACCGCGCGGCAAAGTCAAAGCGTTGAAACCGATTGCGCCAGTGGCAGCTCCCAAAGATGCCAAAATCGACACACTCGACCGCACCGCAAAATTCTATGTGGGTGGCAAACAAGCACGGCCCGACAGTGGATATTCGCAAGCGATCTGGTCGCCCAAAGGCACGCTTTTGGGGCATGTCGGTATTGCCAACCGCAAAGACATCCGCAACGCGGTTGAGGCGGCAGCAGATGCGACGGGCTGGACCAAATTCACCGCGCATTTGCGTGCGCAGATCCTTTATTACATCGGTGAAAACCTCTCGGCCCGTGCGGGTGAATTTGCGGGGCGGATTGATGCGATGACCGGCGGAAACACCGGCAAGAAAGAGGTTGAGGCTGCGATCAGCCGCCTCTTCACCTATGCCGCCTGGGCCGACAAATATGACGGCGCCGCCAAACCCGTGCCAATGCGCGGCGTGGCCTTGGCCATGCATGAAGCGGTTGGCGTGATTGGCGGGTTCTGCCCGGATGAGGCACCGTTGTTGGGCCTCATCTCGCTGATGGCCCCCGCCATCGCGATGGGCAACCGTGCGGTGCTTGTGGCAAGCGAGGCCTACCCGCTGGCGGCCACGGACTTCTACCAAATCCTCGACACGTCCGGTCTGCCCGCAGGTGTGGTGAACATTGTAACCGGTCCGCATGCCGACCTCGCATCGCCACTGGCGGGCCACCTGAATGTGGACGCAGTCTGGGCGCATTCTGGCGCGGATATCTCGGCTTTGGTTGAACGTGAAAGCGCAGGCAACCTGAAACGCACCTGGGTCAACAACGCCCAGTCGCGCGATTGGGCGACGTCCGAAGGCAAAGAGTTCCTGATGCACGCAACCGAGGTCAAAACCGTCTGGGTGCCTTACGGCGAGTAAGACTAAGGGGGCCTTTTCCTCTTTCCATAAATATCCTCGCCGAAGGCACAAAGACAAAAAAACGCCGCGCAACATTTGCGCGGCGTTTTTACTTTTCTGGGCGGTGCCAAGGTGTTACTTGCGCTTAAACCAACGACTGAAACGCCCTTTGGCCTCATCCGCCTTGTCATCCAAAAGCTCCCACGTCTCAGACGCATCCTCAAGCACCGGGTCAATCGAGCGTTGGCGGAACTGACGCCACAACGCCCGCAAAAACAGCCAACCGATGATCAGGAACCCAAAGAAAAAGATATTAAACCACGGGATGATCCGCACATCTGGCCCGTCGATCGGCTTTAGCCCCACTGCATTGGGAAAGATGGTAAAGAACCGATTGCGCCAACCATAATGGGTCATGATCGCCCAATTATCGCCATCCCCTTTCGAGGTGATCGACGAGGCCTGCGCTTGCAAATCCGAGCTGTCAAACTTGAAGTACGGTGGCCAGATCCAACCGGTATCCTCATTGCGATACACCATCACTTTTTCCGCCTCACGCGGGATGAACCCCAACAGGAACGTCTTGCGTTTCACGGTATTGATCAGACGAATATCGCGGGTTGGATTTTCAACGTTCCCACTATCAGCCTGCGCATAAAAGATCCGGTTTACGGATGAAAAGTCCTGACGAATAATCTCGGTCGAGGTCACACGCACCACGTCATGCTGTGGCAATACATAGGAAAAGAACAACGCCAAGATGACGAAAATGATGATGCGGAACACCCGTTTGACAGTATCCATAAGTCCCTCAGTTCGAATTGCGCACAACCAGTGCGACGATGACCAAAATGGTCGGAATGATATATACAAGCCCGATTAACTTGGGGCGAAATGATGCGTGATAGGCGGCCATGCCGTCATCCAAAAACGATTGGCGCGCATCGCTGCTGTTGTCGTCTGGATGGTCCTCTGCCCATTCGTTTTCCAGCCGCTCCAACCGGACCGAGCGCGAATAGATGTTGATCAACCAATAGATCACCGTCAGGCCCAGATAGCCGAAAAACACAAACCGAATAAACCCCATCATCGCCTCCTTGTCACGGCACCCCATGGTCCAACCACATCGATCAGATCATCGCGCTGTTTGGCCTGTTTTGCTTGGCTCGCCCATGGATTGTTTCGGGGCGTGTGCCGAGAGGATGATGCCGTATCCCCCGCGTCCCCACCAAACAACCGCGCCCGCGCACCGGCCTTATTTGCCATATAATCACGATGCAGGAACTCCGCCACAAATTCCCGTTTTTCGTCAGGCCATGTGGCATATGCATCATAAAACGCTTGTTTGTGGCAGATGAAAAGCTGGCGCACATCCATTGGCGCAAGCTCTGACAACAGCTGGTTGATCAGATCGCGATCCGGGTGATCCGGGCGCGCGCGCAGGGTATAGAAATAGGCTGGGTGGCGACTGTTGATCTTGGGCCATTTGCCCCCCGACTCGGCCCAGCGCACCATCGCCGCCAACCCTTGAAATGCCTCCGGCAGATCGTCGCCCAACCGGGTCGCCACACGGCGCAACGCGCGATCCCCCATGTCGCCCAGATCCATGCCGGCACTTGCGGCCGCATCCACCAACATGAACTGCATTTTCTGCCGTAAGATCCGCGCCCCATCCACACCGCGCGCCTTGATCACCGGCTCCACCAGTTCGTTTTTCTTGAGGAACGACGCGATCCCGTTGGTGTCATCGGGGCCGTAGCGCCGATCAAAAGGCGCATCTTTCAGCGCGGTGTCATCGCCCAACGCTATCAGCGCCGGGTCGTCCACATCGCGAAACACGTAAAGCCCGCCGAAATGCGCGGTCCAGAAATTGCCCTGCTCATAGGTGGGCGTGCCAAGGTCGACCGGCACACGGGTCACATCCCCGGTTTCGCGCGCCAGATCGATCATCTCATCAATCAGCGCATCATCATACCACGCCCGCTCACCGGTTTGAAAATGCTCAATTTTCTCGGCCAGTTTGCGCGCATTGGCGACATGGCTTTGGGTGGTGTCAGCCGCCACAGTGATTTTGCGAATGGCCAGAAGATCGCGCAGGTTGGTGATGTTATAAACCGAGTTTTCCAGCTCGCCCGCGATGGCATCATGGGCGGTGAGCGCAAAAAGCTTTGCTTCATTGTCGGCCATGAATTGCTTGAGGATCCCCCGCGAGGTTGAAAAGCGCGCGTTCAGCAAAGGCGCCTTTTTCTGATCCACGGTGAGGATGATAAACTGCCGATTGCAGCCGCCGGGATTAAGGTAGACGTCATCGCCAAACTCCTCGCCAATTTCAGGAGAGAAGCCAGAGATGTCGATGTGGAATTCACTCAGTTTGGTGGTCCGCCCAGCCAGCTTCATGAGCGCACGATTATAGCGCGTGATCAACGCCGGACTGTCCACCCGCACCATATTCCCAAACATCAAACCGCGTTTAATGAGGCGTTTCATTGGTTACCTATCCCAAGATTCTGATCGATCTTTCGCTGAACGATTTCGTCCAGTACTTCAGCGACCTGAACGACTTTGGCCATGTTTGCAGGACGAAGCATCTCTTCCGGATCTGCTTCACCGTGGACCAGTTCGTTTCGTATTACCTGTACCTGTCTATATGCTTCCAAGTCAGCGCGCGAAAGCACACCGTCCTCATGTAATAACTGAACGATTCTCATTCTTGGGAACCGTTTTTCTGACGGGGCCAAATCTGAGAGATTTCGTTCAATCGAAATCCATGTCTCAAAGAACTCACCGATGAGTTGGGCATCGGAACCCTCCGGTGGTTCAATATTTAGATCGCATTCAAACAAAGCATTGAACATTTTTTCAGCCAACTCAGCAAAAACCTCAACGTTCTTACGATCAACCGTCAGCCCATTTCCTTGGTGATAAAGTTCATTCCGTAAGCGATGAAACCATTCAAATTCACCCAGATTGAAACCAACGAGTTTATCCGCTGCATGAGCCTCAACTCCATCAAGCAGAGTTGGAAAACTCGCAGAGTACTCCTCTCTTTTTTTCCGTGGTATGTCGACGCCGGAAATCCTCTTTGGAAGGGTCAGATAGGTCTTAAGGGTCAGCTCAACCGCGTTATCGATCAAGATCATGGCAATGCGGCGTTGCGCATCAGTATCATCCTGCAACAGGTCTATTCCATGTTGAAGCAGTTCGCCGGGACCCGATGCCCATAGAGGAAGTGCCTTATCCATCACCCCTTCCCCTCCAAATACCGCCGCTTGGCCTCTTCTTGCCGGCCAAAGTCGCGCACCATGTTGTCAATCGCCACCTCGTCCGATTTATCGGCATAACGGAATTCACTGTCGGCGTAGCGGTTGATCTCTTGGATCACCATGTCCACGGTGATCGGCACGCGCAGATCGGCAATCATCGCCTTTTTGTCGTCATACCCTTTGAACAGGAACAGCTCTGGGTTCTCCATCCATTCATCCGGCAGTTCAAAATCCATCGCGCGGACTTTCACCGCGTCGGTGATGTTCTTGATCGCACGGCCGGTAAAGCGCGGATCGGCTTCTTGAATGGCCTTCAGATACGTGCCCATTTTTGCAATCGTGTCCAAATCACCGATTTGATCCTGCACCCGGTCAAACACAGCCACCAACCCCGGTTCTTGCGGGCGGCTGTAGCCATCGTAGCTCGCCGCGACAGCTTTTTGATTTCCTGGGCTGCATAGGCGTCGTGATCGCCCAGCGGGATCGCGTGGTTTTTGCCCATCAACAGGTTAAGGATATCGATGTAATCGTCGCGCGTCTTTGGCCCATCGACCAAGAACCGCGCGCCCGCCCGTTGGCGCAGCGCGTCGTCCACATTCTCGGGGTAATTTGAAAACATCCCAAAGGTGCAATTGCCGCGAACGACGGTATTTGCACCCGCAAATGCCTCCATCAACACCGCCGTGACCTCTTGTTGCCCCGCGCTGGATTGACGATCCCCGCGTTTGCCCGCAATTTGGTCGATGTCATCCACGGTGCCAAAACCGATCACATTCTGGTCCATCACATTATTGATGAACGCCTTGGCATTTTGCCCGGATTTCCCTTGGTAACTGTCGATATTGTCGATGCCGAAGTTCTGATAGCGAAACGCATAACCCGCCACTTGGCAGTAATCATTGATCAGCCCGGCCATCATCTGAATCAGAGTGGTTTTCCCGGTGCCCGGCATGCCGTCGCCCATGAAGGTAAAGATGAAACCACCAAGCTCTGCAAAGGGGTTCAGCTTGCGTTCAAAGTCATAAGCCATCAGCATTTTGGCCAGCTTCATCGACTGATATTTGGCGATATGGTTGCCCACCACTTCGTTCGGTTTCTTGAACGACATGGTCAGTTTCGTGCCTTTGGCAGCGCGCGCAGGGGTGAAGCCGGAAATGGTCAACTCATCCGCCTCAACCCGGTAATT
>ATLU01000219.1_pt1 | contig 12852 bp, 10 predicted proteins | sample 178751 | NCBI WGS metagenome assembly ATLU01 (sample SAMN02211837, study PRJNA209200) | bioreactor metagenome | isolation source: day 23 sample from continuous culture bioreactor inoculated with sediment... | place: Germany: Wadden Sea | collected 2011
GTCCGCCATCGGCGCCACGGCCCCTCCGGGATATGAAAATGCAGGGCATAACAACAACCTCAGCTTTATAGTTACAGGCGACGGCGTGATTGTGGTGAACGCAGGCGCCAACGTCAAATTGGCATCCGCCCTACATGATGAAATCAAAGCGATCACCGACCAACCGGTCAAGCTGGTGATCAATGAAAACGGGCAGGGACACGCCACGCTCGGCAACAACTACTGGATCGACCAAGGGGTAGAGGTGCTGGCCCATGTGGACGCCGCCGAGATCTTTGAAGAAGATAACGGCGCGCTCTTTGCCAATATGAAACGCTATGCACAGGAAAACTGGGAAGGCACTTACCCGATGGGGCCAACCCGTACCTTTGACGACAAAGAAGTGATTGAGATGGGGCGTTTCACCATCGAAGTGCTGCATCTTGGCGAGGCACACAGTCCCGGTGACACGCAGGTGTGGATCCCGGCCGAAAGCCTTATGATCGCGGGTGACATCGCCTTTAACAATCGCATCTCGCCAATCTTTGCAGACACATGCACAAGCTGTTGGATTGAGACCTGGGAAACCGCTTTTGCGCCGCTGAACCCAACCTATATCATCCCCGGCCATGGCCACCCCACAAACTTGGCACAGGTCGAGGATCACACCATCGGTTACCTCAAACATTTGCGCGCTAAAATCGGTGAACACATTGAAAATGGCGGCACCCTAGAAGACGCCTATTACGTCGACCAATCCCCCTATGCCCATCACGACACGTTTAAGGAGTTGGCCACAAAAAATGCGGGTCAGGTGTTCTCCGAAATGGAATTTGAATAGGGACTAGGCGCAGGCCATCAACCGGTCCAACATTTCGCCGCAGGGAAACCCATCAGCGGGCAGTCCTTCTGCCTGCTGAAACGCCCGAAGCGCACGGTGCGTATTTGGCCCGGCCAACCCATCCGCCCCCAATGTGTCAAAGCCCGCTTGCGTCAAACGTTCTTGCAGCTGCCGCATTTCGGCACGGGTCAAAATACGCTGATCTTCAGGCCAAGGTTGCGAAAATTTCTGATTGCCATCAATGCGATGCGCCAGACATCCGACCGACAACGCATAGCTCAGCGCGTTGTTATACTTCAAAATCACATCGAAGTTTTGATAGGTCAAAACCGCAGGCCCACCCGCCCCCGCAGGCAAAATCAAGCAGGCCATTCCATAATCTGACGGCGTCAGCCCCTTGGACAGGCGCACCCCAAGCGCGCCCCATTCCATGACATCACGCGGTTGATCCCGCCCGGTCAAAGTCAGATCAAACCCCTCGGGCAAAAACGCCTCTTCCGAACAAGGTTGCCCATAGCGCCAGCCAAATTTATGCAGGTAATTGGCAATTGAGGCGAGCGCATCTGTCGGGTCATTCCCCCAAATATCGCGCCGTTTGTCGCCGTCAAAATCCACCGCATAGGCCAAATAACTCGATGGCATAAACTGCCCATGCCCCATGGCACCCGCCCAAGATCCCATCATCTTTTGCGGGGCAATATGGCCCTTTTGCACAATCTTCAGCGCCGCAATCAGTTCGCTTTCAAAAAACGCCGCGCGCTGCCCCCGGCTGGCCAAAGTGGCCAAAGCCGACAACACTTCGTAATTGCCGCGCACCGCACCATACCCGGTTTCCAGCCCCCAGATGGCCAAAACGGCATCGGCGGAAACCTGGTATTTTTCTTCCAAGGCTCCCATTAGCACGCGATTGGCCCGAAGCGCCTTGCGCCCCTTGCGCACCCGCTCATCCGACACCGTAATCTCAAGATAATCGCGTACTGACCACAGGATTTCTTTCTGGTTTTCCTGACGCTCCAACACATCAGGCAGCAGCCGGCTATGCTCCAAGAACAACCCGATGGTCCTTGGCGACACCCCTTCCTTTTCGGCGCGCGTCACAAATTCGGAACGCCAGTTTTCAAAACTGGTCTGGTCTGCGGGGGTCACAATCTGGTTCTCCGGGCTCAGGCTTTTGGGATGCTAAGGGGGGAAGCGCAAAATTCCAAAGTTCTTCGCGCTCACTTTCGCGTGATCTTACGCTTGATCTTGTCCTGCTTGCGCCGCCCTTTGTTGGCTTTTCGCTTGACCATGTGGCTCCGGCGCCCCCGCCCGCCGCGCGGTAGTGCCTTTCCATCCAGCGTCAAAAGCTCCAGCGTCAATCCGCCGGTGGTCGGGATTGCCTCGGCCAAACGGACCGTCACCCGCGCCCCAACGCCCAGCGTGGTGCGGGTGGTTTCGCCGACAAGGGTCTGCGTGTCTTCGTTGAAATGGAAATATTCGGTGCCAATGGCGCTGACCGGAATCAACCCATCCGCCCCGGTTTCATCCAGTTTTACAAACAACCCAAACCGCTGCACGCCGGACACGCGCCCGGTAAATTCATTGCCGACACGTTCGGACAAATAGGCGGCGAGATAACGATCATTGGTGTCGCGTTCGGCCACCATCGACCGGCGCTCCGTTTTCGAGATTTGCTCGGCCGTGGCCTCCAGATGTTCGATGTCCTCTGGGCTTAGCCCATCTTTGCCCCAACCATGCCCGGAAATCAGCGCCCGATGTACAATCAAATCGGAATAGCGGCGGATCGGGCTGGTGAAATGTGCGTAAGACTGCAACGCAAGCCCGAAATGACCATAGTTTTCATGGTGATAATAGGCCTGCGTCATCGACCGCAGGGTTGAGATGTTCACCAGCTCGTCAAATTCAGACCCTTCAGCCTGCGTTAGCAATTGGTTTAAATGTCGGGTTTTTAGCACCTGACCTTTGGCCAATGTGAAGCCAGACGCCTGCGCGACCTCACGCAATGCATCCAGCTTTTGCGGGCTGGGTTCTTCGTGTACGCGGAACAAAAGCGGGCGTTTCAGCCGCGTTAATTCCTCGGCCGCGGCGACATTCGCAAGGATCATAAACTCCTCAATCAACCGGTGCGCGTCCAAGCGTTCGGCGAAGTTGACCGAGGCAACCTTGCCGTCTTCGCCCAGCACAATCTTGCGCTCTGGCAGGTCCAGATCCAACGGTTGACGATCCGCGCGCGCCAGTTTGGTCGCGGCGTAGGCGTCATAAAGCGGCGCGATGACCTCGTCCATCAGCGGCGCGCATTTCTCGTTCGGCGCGCCATCTTGGGCGGCCTGAACTTCGGCGTAATTCAGCGAGGCATGGGATAACATCAACCCGCGAATGAACGAATGGCTGACCTTGTTGCCCTTGGCGTCCAGCACCATACGCACGGCAAGGCAGGCGCGTGGAACGCCCTCGTGCAGCGAACACAGATCACCGGATAAACGGTCCGGCAACATCGGCACCACACGGTCCGGGAAATAGGTCGAATTGCCCCGTTTGCGCGCCTCATGATCCAGCTCGGATCCAGGCTGCACGTGATGGGCGACATCGGCAATGGCGACCCAAACCACATGCCCGCCGGGGTTGTTTGGGGCGTCATCCGCATGGGCATACACCGCATCATCATGGTCGCGCGCGTCATGGGGATCAATGGTCACAAGGGGCAAGTGGCGCAAATCCTCACGGCCTTTTAAGCCCGCCGGTTTCTGTGCGTCCGCCTCAGCAATCACCTTGTCCGGGAACCGATCTGGGATACCGTGTTGGTGGATCGCAATCAGGCTAACCGCACGCGGTGCTGTTGGGTCGCCCAAACGCGCAATCACGCGGGCCTTGGGCAAGCCCATACGCGATTTCGGACCGGTTTGCTGCGCCTCAACCAATTCGCCATCCTTGGCGCCATCATCGGCCCCCGCTGGCACCAACCATTCGCGGTCCGCGCCCTTATCAATTGGCACAACGCGACCACCTTCGGCATTGGCCCGGAAGAGGCCCAGAATGGTGATGGGATTATGACCGATCTTGCGAATGATCCGCGCCTCATACGCGTGATCCTCAGCATCCACCTTGGTCAATCGGCCCAGGATACGATCGCCCTTTTTCAGCGCCGCTTCTGACGGTTTCATCACCATCAAGATGCGCGGAGCGATCCCTTCGCCCTGCCATTCCAAAGGTTCGGCAAACAGATCCCCATCCGCGTCCGCCTCGCCGACCATCAGCACAGACACTGGCGGCAATCCCTCTGGATCACGATAGGTCTTCTTGCGCTTGGCCAGATGCCCTTCGGCCTCCAGCTCTTTCAAAATCCGCTTCAGGTCAATTCGCGCAGCCCCTTTGATCCCGAACGCTTTGGAAATATCGCGTTTGGAGGTCAGGGTAGGGTTGTCACTGATCCATTTCAGGATCTCATCTTTTGTGGGCATCTGTTTCATGTCCAGCCCCTAGCACAGGAAAACGCGCTTAGAAAGCGCCGCTGCGGCCTTCCTCTTTCTCTAAATATCCCGGGGTGAGCGCAAAGCGCGAGGGGCAGCGCCCCTAACCAGACAAATTACCCAGCAAAATAATCGCGCATCACACGGGTATAAATCGCCTTAAGCTGTTCAATCTGCACCACTTCAACCCGCTCATCGACCTGGTGCATCGTCTTGCCCACAAGGCCAAACTCCACCACCGGACAGTGGTTTTTCATGAACCGCGCATCCGACGTTCCGCCAGAGGTGGACATCTCTGGCGTGCGTCCGGTTTCCGCTGCGACCGAAGCCGCAACCAGGTCAGACAGCGCACCGGGCGGGGTCACAAAGCTTTCGCCCGAAACCTTCACCAGCATCTCAAACTCAATGCCTGTCTTTGCGGCGACGCGGTCTGCTTCCCCCCGCAACCAGCGGATCAATTCGTCCGAGCTATGCGCGTCGTTGAACCGAATGTTCACCGTTGCTTTGGCTTCAGATGGGATCACATTGGTCGCCGGGTTGCCCACATCCATTGTGGTCACGGCCAATGTGGACGCGTCAAAATGATCGGTGCCTTCGTCCAGCACATGGGCGTCCAGATCGGCGATCAACCGTGCCAAAGCGGGCACCGGGTTTTTGGCGCGGTGTGGGTAAGCCGCGTGGCCTTGCACGCCTTTTGCCGTGAAAAACGCGGTCATCGACCCGCGCCGGCCGATTTTCATCATCTCGCCCATCAGGTTGGGGCATGTGGGTTCGCCGACGATGCAATCACTGATCACCTCGCCCTCTGCCTCCATCCAATCAAGGATTGCGATGGTGCCATCGGTGGCGTCGCCTTCTTCGTCCCCCGTGATGGTGATCACCAAAGAGGCATCTTCCGGCGCATCCGCCACGAAATCAATCGCCGCTGCGACCCAGGCCGCCACGCCCGATTTCATATCTGTCGCCCCACGGCCCCAAAGCACCCCGTCTTTGATCTCGCCCCCAAAGGGATCCACCGTCCACGCCGCTTCGTCGCCAACCGGCACCACATCGGTATGACCGTTAAAGCCCAAGGTCCGCGCGCTTTTCGACCCCCAACGGGCAAAGAGGTTCGAGGTGTCGCCGCGGTCCACGCGGGTGCAGACGAAGCCTGCCGCCCCGAGCATCTCTTCCAACAACTCCAATGCGCCCCCCTCAATCGGCGTGACAGAGGGGCACCTGATCAGGCGTTGGGTCAGGGCCACAGGGTCGATCGGCGTGGCGATATGTGCGGGCATAGGGCTCTCCTTTTTCACAGTGTTACCCGTTTGAGGGGCAAAGAGAAAAGGGGCTTGGCCAGCAATTCCGCTTTGGGCAGTGCAAAAATGTGTCAGCTTTGCGGGATGCAGAAAAAATCGTATCGAGAGGGTTAACATATCGGCAAAATCTTGCCATAGTCGTGTCAATAAAATGACCCGAGGCAGGGCAACGGACTGACATATAAGCGCAAAAGCGCATGGTCCGACGAGCAGAATTCAAAACAGCGGCCGCTTTATGCGCCCCGTTTCTGTGCGCTCATGTCTCGTTAAAAGGGGCAGGAGGCAGATATGGTCGCAGCATCAGAGCTTTCGATCAACACAAACGCAAGCGCCATCAATATGGCGCAAACGATCCTTGGGGACGGTGTGACCGTAAACGGGGCGTCCTATTCTGGTGACAATCGCAGCTCGGGGACGTTTTCCGGGGGTGATAACACGTCGCCGGGTGTGACGCCTTCGGACACAGGGGTGATCCTGTCAACGGGCAGGGCGACGGATTTCACCAATTCCAGTGGGCAGTCGAACCAGTCCAATGGCAAATCGTCCAATATGCGCAACGGGATCGACCGCGACGATGATTTTGATGATCTCGTTGGGACGCGCGCCTACGATGCCTCGTTTTTGGAGATTGACTTCACGCCGGATGCTGGGGTCGAATATATCTCGATCCAATTCGTGTTCGCCTCGGACGAATACCCGGAATACATCAACTCGATCTATAATGATGCGGTGGGGATCTGGGTCGATGGGAATCCGGTGGACCTGTCCATCGGGACGTCCAGTGTTGGCAATGTGAACGGCACAGACAACCAAAACCTTTATAACGACAACACTGGCGATCAGTATAACACTGAAATGGACGGGTTCACCGTGACGCTTTCGGTGAAAATCCCGGTGATCCCTGGCCAGGTGAACTCGCTTAAAATTGGCGTCGCCGACGTGTCGGACAGCAGCTATGACAGTAGTATTCTGATCGCGGCAGGCAGTGTTCAGGGCGAAGTTCTGGCCTTTGATGACGAGATTAAGCTGCTCGGCAACGACACCCGTATCGCGCATGTTCTGGACAATGACCAAACCCCATCCGGCGCGGTCGTGACGATTACCCACATCAATGGGATTGCCGTGAATGTGGGCGATACGGTCACACTGACAACTGGTCAGACCGTGACGTTGAATGCCGACGGCACGTTGACCGTTGTTGGCGATGGCAGCGACGAAGATTTCTCGTTCACCTATGCGATCGAAGACAGTGTTTCAGGCACCACTGACACCGGCATGGTCACCGTGGGGGCCGTGCCCTGTTTCGTGTCCGGCACCCTGATTGAACTCGCCGATGGTCGGCGGGTTCCGGTTGAAAGCCTGACCGCGGGTGACATGGTTCAGACCCATGACAATGGCGCACAACCGCTGCGTTGGATTGGCCGCCGCAAGGTTGCCGCCGAAGGCAAGTTTGCCCCGATCCAAATTGCCGCCAATACCTTTGGCACCCACGGCGCACTGCTGTTGTCACCGCAACACCGGATCCTGATCCGCGACGTGTTGGCGGACCTTTTGTTTGGCGAGGCTGAGGTGCTGGTCGCGGCCAAAGATCTGGTCAATGACAGCACTGTGCGACGTGTCGAAGGCGGGGACGTGGAATATGTCCACATCCTGTTTGACGAACATCAAGTGGTCTATTCCGAAGGTCTGGCCACCGAAAGCTTTTTGCCCGGCCCGCAGGTCACAAGCATGATGGAACGCGATGTGGTCGACGAGATCTGCGCGCTGTTCCCCGAATTGAACCCGGACACCGGCGAAGGGTATTCCCCCGCCGCCCGCCGTACGTTGCGCAGTTATGAAGCGCAGTTGTTGGTGGCCCAAGGCCAAGCGGCCTAGGGCGCGAGGAACGTGCGAATGTCCGCCAGCCCTCATTTGGCAAGTCCCTGCGCCACAGAAATTCTCCGAACGCGATCCAACGTGCGTTTGGGGTCCGTTGCACTATGGGGTGCAACTTGACCTGTCCGTCCAAAGCCATATCCGCGGGTCCTGTGACCTGGCTGGGCATCGCTGGGGGCGGGCGGGCTTTTTATCACCGTATGGGTCTTGATCGGCCACAGATCACGCCGAAAAACACCATCGCTGCCCTGGCAAACACGGCGACATCTGATCCCGGACCTGATGGTCTCATCACCACCGGGTCTTTGGTGATCGAGGCCCGCGTTGAACCTTGGCCCGGTCGCGATGTGTCCATTCTGCGCTACGGCGCCAAAGACCGTTGGTTGCGCGGGGCGATCATCACCTATCGCGCGGATGGGCGGTTGGTGGTGGATATGGTGCAAGGCGATGAGCTGCGCCGAACCTCGGTCGCCATTGCCCCGGTGATTGGGGAATGTGACCTGCGCATCACCTATAGCTGGGATGCCCCTGCGCGCGCCGGTGTGCTGAGTGTGGAGCATTTGGACGCCGAAACCCTTCACCAAATCCGGTTCCACAACCCGCTGCCCTTGCCGCATATTGACGGCGAGCGGCTTGTAAAAAACGTGGTGACAGACCATGAGCAGACGCCGGACAACGCCGCCATTCTGTCGCTTGGTGTGGCGCATGGGATTGCGCCGGTTGCTCTGGCCCCCGGCCTTGCCGAAGGCAGCAAAATAGACACCCCAATGGGGCCGCGCCCGATCGAAGACCTGCGCCCCGGTGATCTGGTTCTGACCAACTCCGGCGAGGCGAAACCCGTGCGCCATCTGGCCGCGCGGCAGGTGCCTGCGCTGGGTCTGATGCGCCCGTTGCAATTGCGTGCGCCCTTTTTGGACCTGTCCCATGATGTGCTGATCGCCCCGCATCAACGCCTGCTGTTGTCAGGTGGCGAGGCCGAATATCTGTACGGTGAAGACGCGGTGATGATCCACGCCCGCCACCTGCGCCACGGCCATGCCGCCCTTTGGGCCAGCCCGCGTCCCTTGGTGCGCTATTATGCGGTGCTTTTGGACAGTCACGAATGCCTGTCGGTTGGGGGCGTTTGGTGTGAAAGCCTGTTTGTCGGCCCGATGGTGCCCGACATGCTGCGCACCACGGTTCTGTCTGACATGCCGCCGCTTAACGTGCCGATCCACAAGCTGATGGCCACGCCCAGCCTGTCACGCTTTGAGGCGCGCAACCTTGTCACAGCGCTGCACGCCTGATCGCACTGGACCCCGCGCAGCAACAGGCGTAACTTTCCCCAAACGCGTTATCCCATAGTCGGGCCAGAATTGGTCCGGGATGGACATAGGAGTTCCCATGAAAAAGCTATTGTTTGCCCTGTTCTTTCTGCCCCTCGCCGGGTGTTTCGACGCGGATATGACCTTCACCGTCAACGACGATGACACCGCCACCATGCGCGCGGTGATGTCGATGGGGCCGGAAATGTACGGCATGATTGCCTCGTCTGGCGAAGACCCCTGCGAAGAAGGTGTGGGCGAAACACTGGCGGATGGCGGCTATATCTGCACCATCGAAGAAACCGACACGCTCGACAATATCGTGGCGGATCTGAAGCAGGCGCAAGAGGGTCAAGAAAGCCCGATGGATCTGGCCGAAGGCTTCACGCTGGAACGCCTGGACGGTGGTTTGGTGAAAGTGGCCTTTGATCTTGCAAGCCTCGGCGAAGGGGCTGCAGAATCCGGTATGGATCCCGCGATGATGGGCTCTATGATGCAAGCCTTTGAAGGGCACGGTATGACCATCACCGTCGTCGGCAAAGAGATTGTGGACACCAACGGCACCCTGTCAGACGACGGGAAATCCGCGACCATGCACATCCCGCTGACCGCGATCATGACGCAGGATGCAACCCTGCCGAACAGCTTTGATGTCACGCTGAAATCGAAATAAGGCGGTTTGGACCTAACCGATCAAAGACGCGACAGCGCCCGCCAACTCGGTGGGCGTTTTCACATGGGCATCAGCCGAGGACAGTTCGTCCGCGCCGCCATATCCCCAGCCCACTGCGATGAACCTCATCCCCACATCCCGTGCGGCTTTCATATCGTAATGGCGATCGCCAATCATCACGGATTTCGCCGGATCGTCGCCGGTGATGCCAAGCGCATGGGCCAGCAATTCGCCTTTGTCATTGCGGGTGCCATCCAGCTCTGGTCCAAATTCATGGGTCAGATGCGGGGCAATGCCATAATGCGCGGTGATTTTCTTGGCATATGCGTGGGGTTTTGCCGTGGCCAGATGCATCGGGTGATCCGCACCAATTGCGCCCAAAGCCTCAAGAATACCGTCGTAAAGGGTACACTCATAAAGCCCCTTGGTGGTGTAAACCGCGCGGTAATGCGCGAGCGCCGCTTCGGGGTCAGGCGCCCCCAATCGCTCAAAACTCCACAAAAGTGCCGGGCCAATGCACCAGGTCAGATCATCGGCGGGCGGCACCGGTAAACCAAGCTTGCCAAGCGCAAATTGGATGCTTTCGGTGATGCCCTTTTTCGGGTCGGTCAGCGTGCCGTCAAGATCCCAATAAACGGACCCCATCACGCCTCTCCGGCCGCATCATCCAATCGCCGCCCATCGTAAAACGGTGTCATCTGCGCAATCACAACCGAGTTTTCGGCCAGCGCGCGCGCCATCAATTCGCGTTCTTCATCGGGAATATCATGGCCCTCGGCCAGACGTTCATCCAGCGAGCCATAGCCCGACACATCCAACGGTGCCAAGTCCGCCTGTTTCAAAATTGCCACGGTTTCACGCACGGCTTCCGCCTCATCCACACCAGAGGCGTAACACATCAGCGCCCCGCCGGTGGCCTTTTTGGGCAGCCCGTCGCCGTCTTTACGGCCAACCTCAACCAACAAAGTATAGACGTAGTGCTTCTTTTTCGGCTTTTTGGGTTTTTGCGGCGTGTCGTTCATCACGGGGATCCTCTTTGCTTGCCCTCACATGCCGAATTTTGGCCGCAAGGTCCAGTGCGCTGTAATTAACGCGCCGGGGATGACCTGCCCTTTCCGGCGACTGGTCCTTTGCAAGTGAACTGTGTAAGACATGCGCGGGATACTGGATGGGACTCACGCACATGTGCCGCTTTCGCGATTTTTCACGGGCCTTCGCCTGTGTCGTCTTTCTGGTTGGACTGGTGCCGTTTGGTGCCGTGGCGCAGAACAAAGACACGCCCCCCCTGACCTTTGCCACAGTGGAGCGCGCGCCGTTTGCCTTCGCCAATGGGCGTGACATAGACGGGTTTTCCATCGAATTGATGCGCGCCATTGGCAAAGAAATGGGCCGCCCGGTGGAATTTGTAATGCACAAACGCTTTGGTGACATGTTTACCGCAATTGAGACCGGCGAGGTGCAGGGCGCGGTGGCCAATATCTCGATCACCGCTGCGCGCGAACAAATGTTTGATTTTTCGCACCCGATCTTTGAAGCAGGCCTGCAAATCATGGTGCCCCCGGCAGGTGCGGACAGCACCAGTGTTTTCTCGGCGCTGTTTAGCTGGGATATCGCGCTGGCGGTGCTGGCGGCCGCAGCGCTGTTGTTTGGCGGCGGCATGATGATGTGGCTGTTTGAACGTAAGCGGCAGGCCTATTTCGATCGCCCCTTTGGGGATGCGATGTTTCCGTCGTTCTGGTGGGCGCTTAATCTGGTGGTGAATGGCGGCTTTGAAGAGCGTGTGCCCCAGTCGCGCGGTGGGCGGGTCTTTGCGGTGCTGTTGGTGATCTCATCCCTGTTTATCGTGTCGGTTTTTGTGGCAAAAATCACCGCCGCCATCACTGTGGCCGCGATCACCGGCAATATTGACAGCCTTGCGGATCTGGATGGGCGGCGCATCGGCACCACCACCGGATCAACGGCGTCCACCTTTCTGGACCGTCGCGACATGGCGCATTTGGGCTATGACAACCTCAGCGATCTTTTAGGGGCGTTTGAAGCATCGGAATTGGACGCCGTGGTGTTTGATGGTCCAATTTTGGCCTGGTATATCAACAACCAAGGGGCCGCATATGGCCGCCTGTTGCCGCGGGTGTTCAAACCGGAAAACTACGGTGTGGCGCTTCCGTCTGAAAGCCCGCTGACAGAAGACATCAACCGCGCACTTTTGTCTCTGCGCGAAAGCGGCCAATATGACCAGCTGCGGCGCAAGCATTTTGGGGTGTCACGTTAATGGCCCGCCTTAATGACCCGTCGGCCCGCCGCCCCCTCATCCTGCTTTAAAAACGCCCGCAAGGCCAAGGCGACCAACCCAAAAATCGGCGCAAGATAACCAATGAATATCGCAATCCGCCACAGGGTGCCGGTCTGAAAGAGATGGGTCAGCAGCAAAAGCGGATCAAAGGTCAGCACAGAAAACCCGGCCAAACAGCCGAGATCAAGAATCGCCAGGGCGCGCCGACCATGTGGCCCGGCGCGCCCTGTGTTTTCAGCAAGTGTTGCAAAAAGCATTAGATAAGAAAATCAATCTTTTAGAGGGGCAGATCAGTCGCGCAACAGCTCGTTGATCGAGGTTTTGGAGCGTGTTTTTGCATCAACGCGTTTCACAATCACCGCGCAATACAGGTTCACCCCGTTTTTCGACGGCATCGACCCGGCCACAACAACAGAACCGGAAGGCACCTCGCCATACATCACGTCGCCGGTTTCACGATCGACGATTTTGGTCGACTGGCCGATGAACACACCCATGCCCAGCACAGATCCTTCACGCACGATACAGCCCTCAACCACCTCAGACCGTGCACCAATAAAGCAGTTGTCTTCGATGATGGTCGGGCCCGCTTGCATCGGTTCCAATACGCCGCCGATCCCAACGCCACCCGACAGGTGCACGTTTTTGCCGATCTGCGCGCAGGATCCAACGCTGGCCCAAGTGTCGACCATCGTGCCTTCGTCAACATAGGCACCGAGGTTCACAAAAGACGGCATCAGCACAACACCGGGGGCAATGTACGCCGATTTGCGGGCAATGGCACCCGGCACAGCACGAAATCCAGCTTTGCGCCACGCGGCGTCGTCCCAGCCCATGAATTTGCTGTCAACCTTGTCCCACCAATCAGCCCCTTGCGCGGCCCCTGACATCGGTTCCATATCTTTGATGCGAAAGCCCAAAAGAACCGCTTTCTTGGCCCATTGGTTTACGTGCCAATCGCCATTTTCACGACGTTCAGCGACACGCAATGTGCCCCCATCAAGTGCGTTCAACGTGGTTTCAATCGCCTCGCGGGTCTCGCCGCCAGTGGATGGCGTGATGGTGTCGCGCGCCTCCCAGGCGGCTTCAATGGCGGTCTCAAGTTGCGCGTTCGACATGGGG
>ATLU01000220.1_pt1 | contig 12774 bp, 12 predicted proteins | sample 178751 | NCBI WGS metagenome assembly ATLU01 (sample SAMN02211837, study PRJNA209200) | bioreactor metagenome | isolation source: day 23 sample from continuous culture bioreactor inoculated with sediment... | place: Germany: Wadden Sea | collected 2011
ATCTATTACGGTAACGCAAAGTTGCGAGCCATTCTCATGTAGTATCAAATCGCCCATTTTCAAGCCCAACCGCTCTTGTACCCATCGCAGCACCCTGCTCTAACATCTTTATGACAAAGACATATGCTCGCCTGACCCCGCTCGCTGAAACGCTTCCTGCCGCTGTTCCTTTTGTGGGACCGGAGACACAAGAACGTACGCGAGGGAGGGCTTTTGCGGCGCGCCTTGGGGCAAATGAAAATGTCTTTGGCCCCTCGCCCAAAGCCATCGCTGCCATGCAAAATGCCGCCGGCGAGGCGTGGATGTATGGGGATCCGGAAAACTATGATTTGCGCCGCGCACTGAGCGCGCATCACACGATCCCGACCGAGAGCATTTTGGTGGGTGAAGGCATCGACGGCATTTTAGGCTATCTCGCCCGCCTGCTCATCGCACCGGGCGATAAGGTGGTCACCTCGCAAGGGGCCTATCCGACGTTCAACTATCATGTTGCGGGATATGGCGGCGAGCTTGTGACGGTTCCTTATAAAGACGACCACGAAGACCCAGCGGCTTTGATTGCGAAAGCCAAAAAGGTCGGCGCGAAGCTCGTCTATATCGCCAACCCAGACAATCCGATGGGCACATGGCATGATGCCGCCCGAATTCAGGCGATGATTGACGCTGTGCCCGAGGGATGCCTTTTGGTTTTGGATGAGGCTTATATCGAATTTGCCCCCGAAGGCACAGCCCCCGTGCTGGATCCCAAAGATCCTCGTGTCATTCGTATGCGCACATTCTCAAAAGCTTACAGTCTTGCGGGCGCACGGGTGGGCTATGCGATTTCACATCCAGAGCTGATCACGGCCTTTAACAAAATCCGCAACCATTTTGGCATGTGTCGGATCTCACAAGCAGGTGCTTTGGCGGCACTACAGGATGCAGACTATCTTGCGGAAACGCAAAATAACATCGCAACGGCGCGAACGCGGATCGACGAAATTGCCCGCGAGAACGGCCTGAGCACCCTGCCCTCTGCTACAAATTTTGTCGCAATTGATTGCGGTCAAGACGGGGAGTTTGCCCGCAAGCTTCTGGCCGCTCTGGTAAAACGAAATCTCTTTGTGCGCATGCCATTTGCCGCCCCACAGGATCGCTGCATCCGTATTTCCGCGGGACGTCCACAAGATCTTGATGTCTTCGCAAAAGCGCTGCCCGAAGCCCTGAAAGAACTCCGTGGCTAACGCGTTTCTCACGCTTCAGACATCACCTTTGCCATCGCCTCAAGGGCACCTTTGCCATGAGGGATATCTAACGCGAGCAGCCCCGCCTCGATCGCAGACAAGGCGCCCATCACCATATGCGCATTCACATGCCCCATGTGGCCCAATCTGAAAAATCCTGTGCTTTCAGGGTCTTCTTCCGATCCCATTCCCAAGCCGATACCCAAAGTGACACCCATATTGGCCTCGCACCATTCGCGCAACCGAAGCCCGTTTGGCGCGCCAAGCCCTACAGAGGTCACGGCACAAGATCGGTTGGCACGCTCAGTCACATTCAGCGCCATTGGCCCAGCAAGTGCCCATGCGTCAAAACCCGCCCAAATTGCGCGGGCAAGATGTTCATGCCGCGCCCAAACCGCTTCAATTCCGCCTTCATCCGCGATCATCGCAAGGGCCGCGCGCAATCCGTAAAGATGATGCGTTGGCGGCGTCCCCCCAAAATACTGCCACAGCTGGTCGGGATTTTTACGCGGTTCCCAATCCCAGTAATTGGACACACGGGGCAGAGACTGGCGCGCAGCAACCGCCTTGTCGTTGAAAAACACAAACCCCAGACCCGGCGGCACCATCATGCCCTTTTGGCTGGCCCCAACCATTACATCGACGCCCCACCTGTCCATTTCAAACCGCTCGGCACCGAATGACGCGATGCAATCGGCCATCAACAGTGCGGGGTGATCTGCCTGATCCATCGCCGCCCGTATCGCTGCAATATCGTTTTTCACCGAGCTGGACGTATCCACATGGGTAGCGAGGACAGCCTTAATCTCATGATTGTGATCCGCACGAAGGACCTCTGCCACATGTGCCGCATCCACCGGCGCTGCATTGCCAAAATCAATAACCTGCGGGGTTACCCCAAGAGAGCAGGCCATTTCAGCCCATCCATGACCAAACCGTCCGGTACAAAGAGACAGAACCTTATCACCGGGGGCAAGCACATTTGACAGCGCCGCCTCCCATGCGCCGTGCCCATTGGCGATATAAATCGCCGCGTGATATCTGGTGCGCGCCACATCTTTTAGCCCGGACATGATCCCCGGCATCATATCCACCAACTCACCCGCATAGATATTTGGCGCGGCGGTATGCATTGCCTGCAACACTCGATCGGGCATGACAGAGGGACCAGGAATGGCCAAATAGCCGCGTCCATGGGCTAGCGTCATCGGGAACCTCATTAATGTTTCATCTCTTGAAACAAGGGGTAAGGCGCGACCAGATATGCGTCAATGCTGGCGTCATTCAATTTTGTGAAGCCGCTCCAAACGGATATTTATGGAAAGAGGAAAAGGGCGTTGCTTGTCTGCCCCGGCCTTTGACGATACACCGGAAGAAACCCTGCAATCACAACTGCGGAGCACGCATGTTTTCGACCCTCTACGCCAAGATCAAGGCCAAAGAACGTGCGTGGAAACACGGGTTTGGTATGGATATCTCAACGCCAGCAGGGCGCCGTTCCGCGCGCAAGCACAACAACTTAGTGGATCACGCATTTTTGCGCCGCGTACTGCCCAATCGCTATCAATTATCGGATGAGGCGTGGCGCTCAAACCAACCTGATCCGGTGCATTTTCCCGCCTTGGCCAAGATCGGCATTAAATCGGTGATCAACCTGCGCGGGGCAGATGTGTATTCCTATTACCTTTTTGAAAAAGAGGCCTGCGCGGACTATAGCATGGCGCTTTACGATCTGCCGCTTGAGGCACGCGAGCTGTTGCCCGCAGAACAGTATTTGGCGTTGTTTGATCTCATGGACCATGTGGAAAAACCAATGTTGATCCATTGCAAATCAGGCGCCGATCGTACCGGATTGGCGGCGGCCTTTTACATGATTGATTATCAGGGCGCCCCGGTTGAAGAGGCCGCCAAGCAATTGTCGATCAAATACGCTCATCAGCATTGGTCAAAGGCGGGGATTTTGGACCATATGATTGCGGCCTATGCGGATCACATCCAGGCGGATCCTGTGTCGATCCGTGACTGGATCCGTGACTATTATGACCCAGAGGCGCTGACCGCTTCGTTTAACGACAAGCGCAATGGGCGGAGCGAGACATGAGTGAAGTCAAGCAACTTGCTGCGAAGAATGACCCAATGATCCGTTGGTTATGGCGGGGATACTTACGCTTTTATCGCTTACCGCTTTTTGCGGCAATGCTGCTGATGCTTGCCGAGGGGCTGGCGCTTGGCGGGCTGAGCTACATGATCAAGCCGATGTTTGATCAGGCATTCCTGTCGGGTGAAACATCATCCATCACTTGGGTCGCAGCCGGTGTGGCGGGGATGTTTGTCATTCGCGCAATTGCCGCTTTTGGTCATAAAGTCTTGATGGTTTATGTGGGGCAACGGGTCGCTGCCGGGCTGCAATCCGACATGGTGGCCCATATGCTCACCCTCGACAGCGGGTATTTTCGCGACAATTCACCTGGCACCTTGATGGAACGCGTGCGCGGTGATGCGCAAGCCATTGCCACGATTTGGGAGGTTGTACTGGCGGCGGTTGCCCGCGATGTTGTCTCGCTCCTGGCGCTTCTCGGCGTGGCTTTGTCCATCGATTGGCTTTGGGTGGTGATTGCGATGGCCGCCGCACCTGTCTTAATTGTGCCAATGGAGATCTTGCAAAAAAAGGTCCGGCGCACGACAACCGACAGCCGTGCCTCTGCTGCCCAGATCTCCACCCGGTTGGATGAGATTTTCCATGGTATCAACCAAGTCAAACTCGCAGGCACCGAGGTTCGCGAACGCTCGCGGGTAAACACGGTAATTGACCAATTCGCCAAAGCGCATCTGAAAAGCCAAGGCAACCAAGCCGCAATTGTCGCAATGGTCGACATTATCGCCGCCGTTGGGTTCTTCGGCGTGCTCGTTTATGGCGGCTTACAGATCGTAGCTGGCGAGAAAACCGTTGGTGAGTTTATGTCGTTTTTCACCGCAATGGCATTGGTCTTCGACCCGCTCCGAAATCTCGGTAAGGTTTCCGGAGCTTGGCAGGCGGCCTTGGCCAGTCTTGAACGCATCCGCGAGGTCTTTGCAACCCGCCCCACCATCCTCTCTCCTTCGTCGCCAAGACTTCTGTCTGGCCCCGCACGCCAGGCCGATATTGTGCTCAATGATGTTCAGTTTTCTTATGGCGACACAGCCGTGCTAAAAGGCGCAAGTTTCACCGCAAAAGCGGGGCAGACCACCGCCCTTGTCGGTGCATCCGGTGCTGGGAAAAGCACTGTGTTCAACCTGCTCACGCGCTTGTCTGACGCGGGCAAGGGCAGCATCACCGTCGGCGGCACCAATGTCACTGACCTGCCGTTGGATCAACTGCGCGCGCTTTATTCCGTGGTCAGCCAAGAGGCCCTGCTGTTTGATGAAACACTGCGCGACAACATCTTAATGGGGCGCGAAAAGGTTTCGGAGGCGAGCCTAAACCACGCACTGAAAACCGCCCATGTGGCCGACTTTCTGCCACAACTGGAACAGGGGATCGACACCCCTGCAGGTCCGCGTGGATCGAATCTGTCAGGAGGCCAGAAACAACGGGTTGCCATTGCGCGAGCTGTGTTACGTGACGCGCCCGTTCTGTTGTTGGACGAGGCAACATCGGCCCTTGACGCAAAGTCCGAAAAGCTCGTGCAGGATGCGCTGGATCAACTCTCCGAAGGGCGCACCACGCTGGTCATTGCCCACCGCCTTTCCACCATCCAAGCCGCCGATAAGATCGTCGTGATGGATCACGGCAAAGTGGTCGACCAAGGCACCCACGACGAGTTGCTTGAACGCGGCGGCATCTATGCCCAACTCCACGCGTTACAGTTCAAAGACAGTGGGCCGAGCGCAGAAGAGATCGCAGCAGGTAATTCCCGCGCCATAGTCTCGCACCCCGGCACCGGGAAACTTGACCTGAGAAGATTCAGTCTGAAACGTCTGTTCGGCTTTGGCCGTAATGAGGTACACAAATGACCCGCACCACTAACAGAACGGTTTTGCGCCTGACCGGTGCGGATCGCACCGAGTTCCTTCAGGGCCTTATCACCAATGATATCAAAGGCCTGTCGGATGGGATGATTTATGCGGCAATGTTGACGCCACAAGGGAAATACCTTGCTGACTTCTTTCTGGTTGCAGAAGGAGATGCCATTCTTCTGGATGTCCACAGCAGCTTGGCACCTGGCCTTACGCAACGCCTGAACATGTATAAATTACGCGCCGATGTGCAAATTTCAGCCACGGATATCGAACCAGCACGCGGCCTGTCTGAGGCGCCCGAAGGGGCATTTCCCGACCCACGCCACCCCAAAATGGGCTGGCGTGCCTATGATGGCCGCCCGTCAGAGGAAGAGGATTTTGATGCAGTGCGCGTGGCGCATGTGATCCCGGAAACAGGGATTGAGCTGACCCCGGACAGCTATATTCTTGAGGTTGGGTTTGAACGGCTGCACGGCGTTGATTTTCGAAAGGGGTGCTATGTTGGGCAAGAAGTCACCGCACGCATGAAGCATAAAACTGAGCTGCGCAAAGGCTTGGTGCAGGTATCAATCACAGGAACAGCACCCGTGGGCAGCGAAATCACGGCGGATGGCAAATCCGTGGGCAATTTGTTCACACAGTCCGGCGGCCAAGCCATTGCCTATCTGCGCTTTGATCGCGCAAAGGGCGAGATGACGGCGGGCGACGCCAAGGTGACGTGGTCTGCGTAAAGCGACGGGGGTTACAAATTCCCACCAAATTGCGGACGCTCCGGCGCATAGGCCCAATGTCCCGTAGGAATCCCATCCAACGTCCAGTCGCCAATGCGGTACCGGATCAGCCGTAAGGTTGGATGACCCATCGCGGCGGTCATGCGGCGCACCTGACGGTTTCGCCCCTCGCTGATCGTGATCTCCAGCCAAGTGTCAGGAATAGATTTGCGCACGCGAATAGGTGGGGTGCGCGGCCAGAGCATTTGCGGCTCAGGCATGCGCGCGACCTTGGCCGGACGGGTGCGACCATCTTTCAGATCCACCCCCTTTGCCAGAGCTTTCAACGCAGCCTCTTCTGGCTCACCTTCGACCTGCGCCCAATATGTTTTTTCAAGCTTGAATTTTGGATTGGCGACTTTTGCCTGCAACCCGCCATTGTCTGTCAGCACCAACAACCCTTCGCTGTCGCGATCCAAACGCCCGGCGGCATAGACCTTGGGAATGTCGATGTAATTCGACAATGTCTCGCGGTTGCTTGCCTCAAGGCTTTTGTCGGTAAATTGCGACAGCACGTTAAAGGGTTTGTTGAAAAGAATGGTGGTCATCTGATCCTCAAATGAAAAGGGCAGCGCCATCGCCCTGCCCCTTTGTACCTAGAATTTTCAGAAACTTAAGCGCGTTCTGAGTATTCCATCGACTCGGTGTTGACCACAATTGCTTCGTCCTGACCGACAAAAGGCGGCACCATAACTTTCACGCCATTGTCCAAAATCGCAGGTTTAAAGCTGTTGGCGGCGGTCTGACCTTTCACAACGGGCTCGGTTTCCACGACGACACAGGTCACTTTTTGCGGTACTGTTGCGTTCAAAGCTTCGTCGTCATAGAACTCAACCACAATGGTCATACCGTCCTGCAGGAACGGGCGACGATCACCCAAAAGCTCCGCAGGAAGTTCGATCTGCTCATAGGTTTCAGTGTCCATAAACACCAGCATACCATCGCTTTCGTACAGAAATTGTTGGTCTTTTTGCTCCAGACGTACACGCTCCACTTTGTCTGCTGACCGGAAACGTTCGTTCAGTTTGGACCCGTTGCGCAGGTTGCGCAGTTCGACCTGTGCAAAGGCGCCGCCCTTGCCGGGCTTGACATGGTCGACTTTGACGGCGGCCCATAGGCCGTTGTTATGTTCCAGCACATTGCCGGGGCGGATTTCGTTGCCATTGATCTTGGCCATGGTGTTGGACCCTTTAAAAGGTTGATTTTTATCTGGATGCACCTATATCTTGCGGGTCTTCCCCATGCAAGACAACGCCACGCTCGCTTTACCCTGCAATTCGCATTGTAACAGCCATGCAACATCGACATGGCAGCCATGCGCTGAGGGGGATATCGAATCGCGGCGAAAACGCCATATTGGCCGAACGCCATGTGAGCGCAAGCAAGAAACATAAAGGACAACCATGTTGGATTCCGTAGACGGTACTGCATTCAATCACGAACAAGGCAATCGCGCACGCAAGCTTTTTGCCGCCGTTGTGCTGGCTGCCCTTGATGATGCAATTGCAGATGATAAAAAATACGGCAATGGGCCGGACCAAATCGCCCGCTGGGCACGCTCGCGTGACGGACGTGAGGTCTTAAGCTGTGCAGGCATCGACCCCAACGAACGTGTGGTTAAAGGTTTGATGGAATTTGTCGACAAAGGTATCCGTACCTCGGTGGCGCTCAGCCGCGAAGAAAGCGAACGTCGCAATGCAGCCCAAGCCGAAGCGGCTTAACACCGCTTTGACCGTTGAAATGAAAAGAGCGCGTCCTAAGTGGCGCGTTTTTCTTTGCACCAACCATACGTGTCGCGCAGACGCATATTCCTGTCGTGCGGGGGCTGTGCAGCACCGATGAAATTTCATAAGCAGAGAACATGAGCAAATCGATCATGATCCAGGGCGCCGGCTCTAACGTCGGGAAGTCCATGCTTGTCGCAGGCATCGCACGAGCATGTGTTATACGCGGCCTATCCGTGGCGCCATTCAAACCGCAGAACATGTCCAACAACGCCGCAGTGACGACGGACGGTGGCGAAATTGGCCGCGCACAGGCCCTTCAGGCACGCGCCTGTGGCCTTGACCCAATTGTGGACATGAACCCGGTTCTGTTAAAACCCGAGACGGACACCGGCGCTCAGGTGATTGTCCAAGGGCAACGCCTGACCACCCTGCGCGCGCGCGACTATGGCAAGATGAAATCGACACTTATGCCGCGCGTTTTAGAGAGCTTTGAGCGCCTCAAACAGGGCCGCGATCTGGTCATTGTTGAAGGGGCCGGAAGCCCAGCAGAGATCAATCTGCGCGCAGGAGATATTGCAAATATGGGGTTTGCCGAGGCTGCAAACGTCCCGGTGGTACTGGCGGGCGACATTGACCGTGGCGGTGTGATTGCACAGCTTGTCGGCACCCATGCCGTTTTGCCGGAAGGTGACAGGAATCTGATTAAAGCGTTTTTAGTCAATAAGTTCCGGGGCGATGTTGCACTATTTTCTGATGGCGCAACAGAGATTGCGACCCGCACGGGTTGGTCGGATCTTGGCACGCTTACGTGGTTTGCCGATGCCTGGAAATTGCCTGCCGAAGACGTTTTGGACATTGCCACGCGCAAGGGTGGCGGATTTAAAATCGTGGTGCCAAAGTTGGGGCGCATTGCCAATTTTGATGATCTTGATCCATTGGTGAACGAACCTGACGTGACTGTTGAGATCATTGAACCAGGACGCCCCCTGCCCCTTGACGCAGACCTCGTTTTAATCCCCGGATCCAAGTCTACTATCTCGGATCTTGCAGAGTTCCGCCGCCATGGGTGGGACATCGATCTGCATGCGCATATCCGCCGCGGCGGCCATGTTCTGGGCATTTGTGGCGGCTATCAAATGCTAGGGCGCGAAATCTGCGATGATGACGGGATCGAGGGGAAACCCGGTCGTGTACCGGGCCTCGGCCATTTAGATGTAGTGACCAAACTTGAACCGAAAAAAACCCTCAGCCTCACCGAAGCAACAGATCGCAACAGCGGTGAAACCGTTCAAGGTTACGAAATCCATCTCGGACGCACAGAGGGCCCTGACACCGCGCGGGCTTGGTTGTCGATCGGTGATCGGACAGAAGGCGCAAGCAATGCAAGCGGGCGTGTGCGTGGCTGTTACTTACACGGGTTGTTTTGCGCAGATGGCTTTCGACGCCAATATCTGGCGGGGCTTGGGGCCCACGTATCTGACGCCAGTTACGAGGGACAGGTTGACGCCACGCTGGACGCATTGGCTCAGCATATCGAAGCTCATCTCGACCTAGATACGCTGCTTTCCATCGCAAAATAGAGTATTATTCCAAGCTCTTAAGCGTCAGGGCACGCTCGATCTCGCGACGCACCAAACGGCGCACATTTCGCGTAATCTTTTCACCGACCGCCCCTTGAAGCTCTTCACGCACAAGGCGCACCACCAAATCACGGAGCATATCTTCGTCGATCAAAGTATCGTCTTCGCCGAGCCTCAAATCCTCTTCGTCAGCGTCAGTATCGGCCGCGGCCCCATCAACGGCGCGGGCAGCGTCGACAAAATCGGAAACATCGGCCTCTACCTTTTCCCAAGTATCATCATCGGCCTTTGGCGCACGCTCCGCACGCTGGCGCAGAAAAATTCCCGGTCCCAGATCTTCAACAGTATCGCCCAGATCTGGCTCAAATTCGACACTGCTATCGCTCACGGCAGCTTCCAACTCAGCAACACGATCTTCAAGATGGGTCTCCTCTTCCCCCCCCTCGAAAGAAGCTGAAATGTCAGCAGGCCAAGCCGTAGACGCCGTATTTGGGGTCTCCGGCTCCTGCTCGCTTGCGTTAAGTTGCAAGGGCTCTTCCAGATCTGACGCAGCCTCAGGTTTTGCGTGGCTGGGCGCTTGATCATGGTGAACCTTCGCATCAGGCTCCACGTGTTCGGATGATGCCAAATGCTCAGAAACATCATCTTTCAGGTCCTGCCAAGGATCCGCGTCGGTTGCATCTTGATGTTCGGATTGGGGATCCTGCACCGGCTCAACTGACGCCACCGTTCCCGAAAGCTCCTCTTCGTTTTCCAACAACTCCGAAGTCTCAAGCGGAACCGGCTCAGAACGCGGTTCATCCTTCGCTTCTCGGGTCTCATGCACGCGAAAATCCGGTGTGAGGACAAGCTTGTCCGCCGCTCTCACGGTCCCAAACGCAGGCTTTGGTGACAGGTCTTGATCCCGTTGCGTTTCCACCGCTTTCGCCGCCGGCTGAGGCAAGACATTTTCGGAAACGAGACGACGGATCGAGGACAGAACATCCTCGATCTCTGCATTTGTAACGGGGTCCGACATGCCTGAATACCTGCTCATAAACTGTTCTTTTTCCCGTATTTAACGGGATTTACATGAGCAGTTTACAGGCCGCACCTGATTCTCACAACACGGCGATCAATTCTTGCCGAGAAGCTCAATAATAGCGTCCAGCTTTTGCCCTTGGGGGCTGACCTGACGCACGGGGGCATTGCGCACAGCGTTGTAATAAGCCTCTGCATCATAGGTTACGACGCCCAGCTTCAGATGCTCAGCCGTCAAAAGCCCCATCGCTGACAGAAGCGAATATGCAGCATAATACCGATCAGCCTGCGCAGAGATCCGAGCGGCTTCGGCGTTCAGCAACTCTTGCTCCGCATTCAAAACATCCAAGGTCGTGCGCGAACCAAGCGTGGCTTCTTCACGCGCACCGCGCAATGCTACGCGGCTGGCCCGAATCTGTCGATCTGTTGCTTCCAGCTGTGCGGCGGCAATCGCCATCTGCGACCAAGCATTGGCCACATTCTGATCCACGTTCAAACGCGACAAGTATAAGCCCGAGCGCGCCTGCTCTGCCTGAGCAACCGCTTTTCGGTATTGCGCAGAGCGTAATCCACCGGAATAAATTTCGCCGCGCACGGTGATCCCGATGCTATTGTTGAAATTGCCTGGCGTGCTGTCACCAACCGTGTCGCCATAGGTTGTCTGCGCCTGCCCGACCACTGAAGGCATCATGGCCGTCTTGGCAACTTTGATCCCAATTTCAGCGGCGGCAACTTGGTGCTGCGCAGCCTGAATGTCCGGGTGGCGCTGACGGGCGACAGATTTTGCCGCCTCCAATGACTTGGCTGTTGCCGGCAAACGCGGCGGTGTCGAAAGGCCTTTTGGCAAGTGGCCAACAGACGCGCGATATTCTTCGCGTGCGATTTCCAATTGCCCACGGGCAGAAACTTCGCCAGAGCGCGCGGATGCAAGACGCGCACGCGCAATTGCCACGTCGGTTTGGGTCACTTCGCCAACCTCGAACCGATCATTTGCGGCCCGCAATTCTTGGGTCAAAACACGTACCGAATTGCCTTGAAGGGCCGCATTTTCAATCGCTGAACGCACATTCAAATACGCCCGGACAGATCGCAGAAGCACATTCTGCTCGACGCCAACAAGTGTATCCCGTGCGGCCAAAACCAGCTCTTTTGAGGCCTGAACCCCCATTTTACCGCGACCAAAATTGTAAAGCAGCATGCTGGCGGTCAAGGATGCGGTTGTCTGACGCCCGTCGGGGATCGGTCCCCGCCCATCGGTGTCAGCCCAACCATGGCTCAAGGAATATTCGATTGTCGGACGCAGAGCAGACAGGGAAATAGCCACATCCTCATCCGCCGCGCGCAAAATTGCCTGATTTTGCTGCAATAGGCCACTGGATTTATAGGCCGATGCCATCGCATCTGACAGGCTCTCAGCCCAGGCCATCGGGGTCGTCGACATCAGGGCCACAGCGGCAACGCTGATCAGCTTTGATTTAATACCCATTTTTCCATCCAATCCTATTGCATTCGACAATATATGCCTGCGCGCGTGCGGGCGGCCTCAACAGTATTACAATACAAACGTCCGCGATGTTTCGAACCCAGACATGACCGGAGCGCCCGCATGAAAAGAATGACGCCAAGCCATTTGGCCATCAATCTTATACCCTACACGTACGGTGCCTAGTTTTCCGTCGGCGAAAATGGCCGCAATGCGCCCACCGTCTTTTAATTGGTCCACCACAGCGCCAGTGATCTGTTCAACGGCGCCCTCAACCACAATCACATCATAAGGACCGTTTTTGGCATTCCCTTCAGCAGGTTCGCCGTGAATGACCGCGACATTATCAGCACCAAAGGCCGACAATGCAGCCTGCGCTTCACCAGCCATTGCCTCATCGCTTTCGACCGCAACCACAAAATCTGCGAGCCGCGCCAAAACGGCTGAACTATACCCAAGACCACACCCCAGATCGAGCACCATCTCATCGGGTTGCACGTCAACCGCGTCCAGCATCTTGGCCAAAGTGCGGGGTTCCAGCACAACACGTCCGGCGCCCAGGTCAATATTTTCGCCCATATAGGCGGCTTCGCGCTTGGCGTCCGGTACGAAATCTTCGCGCGGAACAGACAGCATCGCATCGATAATTGGGAATTTGGTCACATCGGAAGGGCGCACTTGTGTGTCCACCATCATCGTGCGGCGCGCTGCAAAATCGGTCATAGTTGAGCCTATCGTGTCAGAAACATTTGTCTTGTTTTGCCATAGATAGCCGCTTGCGGCAATCCCACAAGGGGTTAGGTGCGGCATGATAGCAACTATTTACTAAACATTTCGCACAGGCACAAATCGCAAAACTTTTGCACCAAAACTTTCTGTTTTCTCACCCGATCTCCTCTGGACAACCCCCTAGGAATGGCGCTAGAGAAACCCAACACCACGGATGGCGAGTTGGCGGAGTGGTGACGCAGC
>ATLU01000221.1_pt1 | contig 12768 bp, 11 predicted proteins | sample 178751 | NCBI WGS metagenome assembly ATLU01 (sample SAMN02211837, study PRJNA209200) | bioreactor metagenome | isolation source: day 23 sample from continuous culture bioreactor inoculated with sediment... | place: Germany: Wadden Sea | collected 2011
ATTCGTTTGCTTTGCAACCATTTCGGATAACCTATTGGGCGAAATTGTGGCGCAGATCAGGCCCACCTATGCTTTTGCGCTCAGAAAGGCAGTTTATTCAATTTTTGGGGCGAAAAGGCATTTGAAACCTTAAGGTTTTCCATACTTCTTGGTCTAATTTCGGGTTCGTTTTCAGTCACTTAAGTGAACTATTCGGTACAAAACAACGGTTTTTATTCGTGATTCGAATCACCGTTTGACCCGCGATTTCGTCCCAAAGCGGCGAAAAATCGAGGTGGGTTTCTTATCACTTGGGACGTGGTGTCGCGCAGGGTTTCCGGGTGGGCCGCCGATCTCGATCCGCCCCCGTGACGCCGTTTTGGCGCTCCGGATCACCACCATTCGGCCGCGGTGCTGCCGCCGCGGTTATCTCGGCCGCTGTGGCCAGATGGCCGGTGCGCAAGGACGTGATCAATACTCCCGGAATGCGCGTTGCATCGAATCTGCGATGGGTTTGACGAGATACTGGGCAAAGGTTCGCTCCGCCGTCTGGATCATCACGAGCACCGGCATGCCGGGGACCGGGCTGAAACCGGGAATGCGATTGAGCTCGTCTGCCGGGATCTTGACGCGGGCCACGTAGACTTCGCGCGGCGTGTCGGACTTGCTATCCACGATGGCGTCGGCTGAGACATAGAAGACCTCGCCGCTCAGGATCGGTGTGGTTCGGGCGTTGAGCGCGGTGAGACGGACCGAGGCGTGCTGGCCGATCTGGACGCTGTCGATGTCGGTGCGGGCGATCATGGTTTCGATGATAAGCGGCACATCTGTGGGAAGGATTTCCGCGATCACCTTACCGGCCTCGACCACCCCGCCGGCACTCGCATAGTTCAACCGGATCACCGTGCCCGATACGGGCGCCTCAACGACGACGCGGCGTAGCACGGATTTCGCGTCGCGTTCCTTTTCGCGCACGGTATCCAGTTCGGTCTGCACGCTCTCCAACTCGTCCAGGGCTGCCTGGCGATAGGTGTCGATCGCCTGGGTCTTCTGGGCTTCATACTTGGCACGCAACTCCCGGCTTTCGTTGATCTCGGCGTCGATGCGGCCCAATTGCCCCTCCGCTTCGGCAAGGGCGCGTTGCAGGACATTGAATTCGGAGCGGCGGATGAGCTTGCGTTCGAGCAGGGTCTCTTTTGCATCCCGGTCTTCGCGCAGGAGCGCCATCTGCCGGATCATCGATTTGCGCTGCACGCGGTAGCCTTCTTCGCGGCTGTCGAGAACGGCGATGTTGCGTTCGATGAGGGCGATGTCGTTTTCAAGCCGGGAGCGTGCCACTTTGAAAGACAGGAACTGGCTGTCCATCATGGTCGCGACTTCGGGGTCGGCGCGCGCTTCGAGTAGCCATTTCGGAAACACCAGTTCCGACTCCGCGTTATACTCCGCGAGGATCCGCGCTTCGATGGCTTCCAGTCGGACGCGGCGCAGGAACAGGGCACGTTCGTTCGACAGGGCAGTGGTCTCGTCCAGCCGCAGGATCGGGTCGCCGGCTTTCACGCGGTCGCCTTCGTTCACATGGAGTTCCGCAATGATGCCACCCTCCAAATGCTGGATCATCTTGTTGCGCCCGGTCGCAACGAATGAGCCGGGGGCCATGACGGCGGCGGCGAGCGGCGCGGAAAAGGCCCAGAATCCAAAGCCGCCGAAGGCCGAAGCGATCAGAAGCAGGCCGATCATCACCAGTTTCGTGATCTTGCGCGGCACCTCGGCATCCCAAGGGGCGACATCATGATCAATGGTCACGGGAAGGTTGGTCATGGTCATGCCGGTGCTCCTTCTAGAGGGGGCATTTTGTCGGTGCTCGCGGTCTGGCGGGCGGCGCGTCGTTCTGCCAGTTGTTTGAGGATCTTGTCGCGCCAGCCGAACATCGAGATATGGCCGCTATCGAGCACCATGATCTTGTCGACCGCCGTCAGGATCGCGGGTTTCTGGGTGATGACGATGGTGGTGATCCTGTTGTCGCGGGCGTGCCCGAGCGCGCGAACGAGCGCCGCGTCACCATGCGTGTCGAGGTTGGAATTCGGTTCGTCCAGCACGAGGAACTTGGGGTCGCCGAAGAAGGCCCGGGCAAGGCCGATACGCTGTTTCTGTCCGCCTGACAAAGGCGCACCATCGGCGGCGACCATCGTTTCATAGCCCTGCGGCAGGTCCGCGATCATGTCGTGGACATCGGCCAGCATCGCGGCGCGGTAGATCGCCTCGTCCGAGGCATCGTTGCGCATCCGGGCGATGTTGGCTTTGATCGTGCCGGGAAACAGCTGCACGTCTTGCGGCAGGTACCCGACGATCTCGCCAAGCTGTCTTGGGTCCCAGTTGCGCAGGTCCATGAGGTCGAGACGGACGGCCCCGGAGGTGGGCAGGATCGACCCCACCAGCATCTTGCCAAGCGTCGTTTTTCCAGCGCCCGAGTTGCCGATGATCGCCAGCGTCTCGCCCGCGCCGATGGTGAAGGTGAGGGCGTTCAGAACGACGTTCTTGGTGCCTGCCGGGACGAAAAGCAGGCGCTCGACATCCACCCGGCCTTCGGGATTTGGAAGCCGGAGCTTGTCGTTCCGGCGGGCGGAGCGGTTCAGAAGGTTCGCGACCCGCTCATAGGCCCCGCGAGCCATGAGGTAGCTGTTCCAGCCTTCGATCGACCCTTCGATCGGGGCGAGCGCACGACCGGCCACGATGGAAGCCGCGATCACCATGCCGCCGGTCATCTGGCCGTCGAGCGCCAGCCAGGCGCCCCAGCCCAGCATCCCGATCTGCGCCATGAGGCGAAACATCCGGCTGGCCGATGCGGTCAGGATGTTGCGGTCCTGGGCCCGTACCTGTGCCTTGAGCGACGAGGCCGTGTCGGTGCCCCAGATGCGCACGGCTTCCGGGATCATCGCCATGGCGTTTATGATCTGGCTGTTGCGCGCCATCGAGTCGAGATGAAGGTTCGCACGCACTTGCGCGGTATTGGCTTCCTTGAACCCCTCGGACGTGATCTTCTGGTTGATGAAGGCCAACAGGGCCAGGAGCATGGCGGTTGCGATGACGATCATACCCAGGTGCGGGTGGATCAGGAAAATCGCAAGGATGAAGAAGGGTGTGAAGGGCACGTCAAGGAAGGACAAGAGCGTCCCGGAAACCAGGAAACCGCGCAGGGTCTGGAGGTCGCCAAGCACCTGGTATTCACGCCCGTTCGAGTGCAGCGAGGCCTGTGCGGCGGCCGACAGGACCGGCGACCCCAAGCGCGTCGCCACGTCCACGGCAGTGCGCATGAGGACAAAGCGGCGGATCGCATCGAGCATGGCCTGGATCACGATCGCACCGACGATGACCACGGTCAGCATGACCAGCGTATCTATCGAACGCGAGGTCAGAACGCGGTCGGAGATCTGGAACAGGTAGAGCGGGACAGAAAGGATCAGGACGTTCGTGCCCGTGGTCATGAGCACCACGAACAGCATGTTTCCGGTGATCCGCTTTTTGACCTTGCCGAGCGTCTTGGAGTGATCCTCCGGCTCCATGCGGCGGTGCATTGTCGGGGTGGTGGGGCCACGCGATCCGCCACCCCCGCCGTCGCCATTTGGGGTGCGCGCAAGTGTACCCCGGTCTTCCGGCGACGCGTCTTCGACGGTTTCGACCTCCTTGGCGGCCCCAAGGATCATGCGCGGGTTTCGGTCTCTGTCTGCAACGTCGGGTGCACCGGCGCTTTCCGTTTCTTTACTGGACATCATTTCCCCCACTGGTTGTCATCTCAACCCGGCAGCCTCAGGCCACCATCGTACTCAATGTGTCGAAAGCGCCGGAGCCGGAACCCGACCCGTCGTTGCCGCCGCCGAACCCGGCGTCATGATCGTTTTGTTCCTGGTCGATGAGCAGCCCATCGGCCAGGAAGGCGACCGCTTCGGAGGCAAGATCGCCCAGGGCTCCCTCGCCAAAGTCCATGTCGAATAGATCGCCCTCGGTATCCAGCATCCCGGCCTGGTAAATCACCGCGTCGGAATAGACGCCGTCATAGGTCATGACCTCGCTGTCCAATCCGTTCAGCTGGAGGTTGGCGATGTTCGCCAGGATGTTACCTCCCGTGCTGAGGTCGACGCGGTTCATTCCGAGACCTTCGAGAAGGCTTGCAAAGAGCTGCAGAGTGTCCGCGTCCGACAGCATATTGACCTGCACCAGATGGTGCTGCGTCAGGAAGCTGCCCTCGACCGTCAGGATGCGTGGCACGTAGAAATCGTCAAAAGTCTGATCCGTGTTGAAGATCGTTGGGTCGAAGGTGCCGGCGGCGATCGCGTCCAACGCGGCCGAGGCGCTTGCGGTCATGTCGACCCCTTGATCAACGCCGGTGCGACCCAACGTGGCTTCGTTCCACAGAAGGTTGCCCGAGGTTTCCAGCGCGCCTGTCGTGCCGGGGTCGCCCGCGACCACATCGTCGTCGAAAAGCAGGTTCACCTGTTGGATCGAGGCCAGCGAGAGCATGTCGCCCCCCACGAGGATCATGTCGAACCCGCTGTGGAACCCTTGCATTACCGCTGCATTGGCGGCGACGTTGTCGCCGGTGGTCAGATCGAAGGCGTGGAACGTGGTCTCGAATGTCACGACGTCGTCGTCGGAGACGAGATTGATCTGAATGGTGGTGGAGTAATAGACCAGATCGCCGGTCAACTCGGCGACCGCATAAGCGGCTGGTTGGCCTTGGTGCTCGGCGGGGCCGACATAGGTCGGGCCGATGGACGGGTTCTCCATCCACTCGATCTGCGCGATGTTGAAGGTTTCTGTCGGCCCGTTGGTGTTGGTCGACAGTGCGTCCGCGAGAATGATGTCGTGGTCCGAGACCACATTGACCTGCGAGATGATCGACAGGTCATGGGCCGCGCCCCCGACCACGATCAGCGGGGCATCGACCGACGCGTGCTGCAGGACGACTTCGTTCATGAGAAGGTTGTTACCCATGGCGATGCTTTGGATCAGCTCGCCAAGCCCGGAGGTTTCATCCGCGAGCTGGCCCTCTTCGAGCGAGATCACCCCGTCGAGCGTGTCTCCCACGGCCAGCGCCGCGTCATTCAACTCGTCTTCGTCGGGTTCTTCTTCCAGCCCGGAACGAGCTTCGAGACGCTCGGTCAGGGTGTCTGGAATGGCATCCTCCTGCGCGCCGTTCACAATGACGCCCCCGACAGGGATCGCGGCGCTGTACTGGGGCGCGTGACTTCCCGAGCGGAACACGGCGCTGTCGACCCATTCGTTTGCGGAGCCGTCTTGAGCTTCGTCGAAGGCTGACAGGGTGTCATGAAAGTGCTCGACGCTCAGGTCGTCGGTCGGGGGCGTCAACTCGGTGCCGAGCGGGGAGAGCCCCGCAGTCAGCGCAACAAGATGTTGGAACTGGGCATCCAGCGCATCCATCGTGCGCGACGCGGCCAGGTCCGCGTCGAGATCCAGTGGCCGCTGCAATACCAGGTCGTCGTCAAAGAGCCAGTTCGACTGGGCGACGATATTGACCCAGCTGCCCGGCGGGGGCACTTCGAACGGTCCGGTGCGCAGGACATAACTGATGCCCTGACCCTGGAAGTCGTGAAAGCGGAAATGGAGATCCAGAGACCTGTCGACGGAGGGATAGTCGGACCCCGAAAGGCCCACCATGATGCCCGGATAGGGCAGGGGGCCGATGGAATAGGGTGCGGCGTAGAATACGCCGGGGTCGTAGGGGTCGAGGATTAATTCGGAGCGGACCGATACGTCGATCTGGAGAAGCGGATTGCCGTCTTCGATCAACGCTTTGACGGCGCGAAACTCGTCGTATTGCAGCCGGAGGATGCTTTCCTCGACAGCCTGATCGAAAGACCCGATGAAGTGCGCAATGATTTCGGTGTGACGGTCCAGCATGGTTTCAGTCCTTTGAAAACCGTTGACCGGCGGAAGAGGTGATTGCCGGTCAACGGAGTTCTTGTCCCGTCGATAGTGGGATGGGAATTACAGGCGTCCCGACGGGACGGTGCCTGTTCAAAGGTCCCTCTCCCCTCGGGTTGCGGAGGGGAGAGAGGGGACGCGCCCTGGCCGTGGGGTGGCCGTTGGCGGGCGTGTCCGTTGGTGGTCCTACGCGGGTTACGCGTCGTCGTCACCGATGCTGTAGGTGGAGTTCATGTTGCCACCAACGACCGTGGTATCCACGGTGTTTCCGAGCACGTTGGCCCCCATGACGATCGACTGGTTGAACGCCATCACGTCCTGGATCGCATCAGCCGAAGCGCTGGCCGAGCCACCGACGTAACCGTCGTCACCGTTGCCGGAACCCCAGGCCCCGACGTCGCTGGCGAAGGCATCATCTTCGTCGTCCTGGCCATGCCCAGGCTTCTTGAAGCCCCAGCCGCCGTGACCGCCACCGTGACCGCCACCGTGGCCGTTATCGTCGTCTGCCGCGGCACCACCGCCTGCAGCCGAGATACCGTCGCCGGTTTCAGCAGTCCCGCCGCTGACCGTGCCATTCACGGTGAAACCACCGTTGTTGGCGACGGACGGGTTGTGAAGCTCGTCATTGTCGTAGTTGTTGTTCGACTGCGCCGTGACCAGCCCGGTATCGTTGCCGTTACCGTTAAGGGCTTCTTCCAAGATGTCGCTGAGGTTCATCTCGTTGCCCGGATCGTAGTTGATCTCGCCTTCGGCGAACATGATGTCACCAACGGTCGCATCGTCGATGTCGATGGAGTCGTTATCGTCGGGCATGTAGCCTTTCATCTGCATGTCCACGAGAACGTCCACGTCCACGGTCGTATTCGACGTGTTCGTGTTGTCATTGGTCGACGAGGTGTTCGACGTGTTCGAGTTGCTGTTGCCGTTCGAGTTGCTGTTGGTGTTGCCGTTGGTGTTGCCGTTGTCGTTGTGGTTGCCGTTCAGGCTACCGTTCAGGTTGCCATTGAGGTTACCGTTGCCGTTGAGGTTGGTGCTCTCCGACGATTGGTGCTGGCCCTGACCTTGCAACTGGCCTTGGCCCTGCGCCTGAAGCTGCGCTTGCAGTTCGGCTTGAGCCTGAGCCTGAGCCTCAGTCTGCGACTGGTTCTGGTTACCGGCATTTCCTGCCGGCGGGTGATGATGGCCGCGATGTGAACGTCCCATTTTGATTCTCCTAGTAGATAGGGTTCGGACGCCGTCACTCATTTCTCAAACGGTCGTCGAACCTGTTACGTTGTGATGGGGATGATCCCCGCTTTTCCGGGGCCCGAAGCTGTGAAACAGGGCGATGGAAAAGCACCGACCGTTCTGGCCGACGCTGATCAATTTGAGCCGATGACCGAGTCGCAAATAGTTGGAAATAAGATTATCCACCTCATTTGCTCACTTAGGGTTTTGAAACCTAACGAAAATTTTCCCGGCAAGACCAGGAACTAGCCCATTTTGCTAACCAGAGATCCGGGTGGGTGAAAAATGTGACACCCTGCACAGCTAGCCATTTGGCGGATTATTGTAGGATTGATACCCCGGATATTGGTTGCAATTTGCAGTGGATTTCACCCAGTCGCAGGATTTTATCACATGAAATCCGGTGTTTGGCGAATGCGCCGATGCCGAAGGACAGGGGGTGCCCAAGGGATATAGATACTGTGGATAGATTAACTTAGGTAGAAAACGTGTTATCGTCCCATCATTGAAAGCTGATCGAAGTGATTACGATCGAAATCAATCTAAAGCTGCTGGTCTGCCACTAGGAGGGCGCACTGGAAATCACGTGGCAACGCTTGAGGGGGCGAAGATGCGTATTCCGACACATGATGAATTGGTAGAGCTGAGATCGCCTGGACCCGAAGAGAACCGCGCGCGATTTCTGTTCAGTTTCGTAGGGTCCGGGCGACTGTTCTCCGACGTGGTATTGCGCACGATCGAAACTGAATTTGACGACGTCCGGGCGTCCCGGATGCCGGATCTGGATACATGGGCGCTCGTGCAGCGCGACGGGACACGGTTCGGGCATCTACAGTCCCGTATGCTTATCGTTGACGAACGCGATATCGAACGCTTTGCAAGACTCGTTGGTGAAATTGATCCGTTGTTGGACGACGTCCGCCTCGTTCTGGCGGCCCGGAGTGACGAAAGTGCGCGCCGCCTGCTTACGTTCCATGGACCGATGATTGCGGATCACAAGATCAGCATCCTCCCCATGAACCTGAACCTGACGACATGGATACAGCTTGTGCGCGCGATTGATTGCGGTGCCAACTACCTGCCGTCGAACATCCTGTATTCCGATTGGGCCGAGGTTCAGCCCGTGCCGGATGCCGTGGTCGATGCGCCGAGTGAACAAATGCAGTCGGCCGAGGTTGATACGCCACAGGCGGCTGCCGCCCTGCCCGGGACCGTGTAGCCGAAGCTCACCCCGCGGGAAGCGGAAGTGTTGAAACTGGTTGCGGCCGGGCAGCCCAACAAGGTGATCGCGAACGAACTGGACGTCTCGTCGCACACCGTGAAACTCCATATTCATCGGATCATCGCGAAGCTCGGGGTTCACAACCGGACGGAAGCGGCGGTTTGGTATCACCAGACCCGTCATGATTGACGCGCGGGGCCGCCCCCCGGCGTCGGCTTTGCCGAACGTGCCGCCAGAGTTCGACAGATTGCTCACGCGCGTCGGTTACCTGAACTACGCGTGGACCAACACCGAGAGCATGTTGATCCACATTCTGGCCGGACTGGTGCCGACCGACAAGGAAACCGCGACCATCATCCACGTCTCGCTCAATACGACGAGGGCGCGGATCGATTTGCTCGAACGGCTGGCAAAACGGGGCGATGGACCTCTGCCGGAAGCCGCGACGGACCGTATCCTGAAACTGACCCGCAGGATGCGCCGCCTGTCGGGCATTCGCAATCGCTTGAACCATTCGCTCTACGCATTCGACCCGGACGCCGGGACAATGCGGTCGATCCAAATGAAGATCGCCGATCGCAAGACGGGGTTCCGGATCGGGGAGGAAACGATGCTGGACGAGGCGAGTGTCGAAGCGCTCGATCAGACGCTCAATGAAATACGTAGCGCAAATACAGAAATTTGGACTATGATAGCGGAATACGATTTGCCGGGTTGACCATTGCGCGGCGGTGGATTGCCGATCCGCAGCAATTGACTGTTTTACTTGGAAAGGATGCGCCCTGCCTGTAGTGTGTCATTACTAACCAATGCCTTACGCGAACTCCATAACTCTGAGGCAGCTTGAAGTCCTCAACGGGATCATTGCTGGCGGATCGATCCGCCAAGGTGCAATAATTCTCGGCGTGTCACAACCGACCGTCTCTCACCAGTTGGCGAAACTGGAAGAAACCTTGGGTATGGAGTTGATCAATCGCGACCGGCAGCGAAGCGAGCTTCTGACACGCGCTGGTGGGCATTGGGCCCGGATCACCCGCAAAGTGCTTCACGATATCGAGCTTGGGTTCGAGCAGCACGCGCAACTCTTCGATGGCAACAGTTACAAGATCGCTTTTGCGACGATCCCGTCCCATCGGGGACGGATTGTCGGAATCGCGTCGCGGATCGCCCGCGAAGAGCCGGTGATCTCGGAATTCGCGCTCAGATGGGCGCCGTCCAGCGAAACCGTCCGGGAACTGCTGGAGGTCCGCAAAGCGAACGTCGCGCTCCTGGCCTTGACTGGACCGGACGGTAACATGCCGGGGTATACGACCCGCGTGCTTTACGAAGATCGGATCATTTGGGCCGTGCCAACCTCGGTGAGCGACGACCTGGCCCAAAGCATTCTTGCGGGCGAAGAAGAGGTCTCCGGACGCGCTATGCCTCAGGCCCTGTTAAACCGGGTCGTTGTCGAAGTGCCGCATCTTTGGCGCCAGAAGAGTGAGGAATGGTTCGCGACAAAGTTGCCGTCGGCCACCCCGTTTTTCTGGAGTGATCTTCACCATAACGCTGCGGAGATCGTTGCAGAAGGGTTGGCCACCTGCCACGTCTCCACGACACTCTTTGAAAACCTCCCGCCCCGCGTTCGCGACTGCGTCCGGTTTTACGATACCGGCATCGTTGCACAACGTATGGGCCTCGCGATGCCGCAACAGATGGCGACGAACAAAAAGCTTCTGGCGTTCTTCGAAAAACTCGCCAGTGAAATCCAACATCATTACCGGGCCAAGCTCGACAATGCCCGCCCGAACAATGGGAGCGACATCCCGGTTCTCGGGTCTTACCCCGCAAAATGAAAGCCCGGTGCGGCACGGCGCTCTCGCGTTCAGGTCTCGGCAGACGTCAGGGTGGGCAGCGTCCAATAGGTGAGATCTGGCAGGACGTCGTCGGCGTCACTGAAGTCATCTGCGGCGGTATAGGCGGAAGGGGTCACGATGGTTCTGAGACCTGCGGCCCTGGCCGAACGCAGTCCGTTCTCGCTGTCTTCGAATGCGACACAGGCGTGTGCCGGCAGGTCGAGGCGGTCGAGCGCCAACTTGAACACGTCCGGGGCGGGCTTCTTCATTGCGACCTCGTCCCCCGCCGCGATGACGTCAAAGATGTCTTCGGCGGGACAGCCCCATGCCGCGCGAGCCAACACGTCGACGTTGGGGCGGTTGGTGGTGGTCGCCACGGCAACCTTGAGACCCGCCGCGCGCGCCCTGTCGATCAGGTCCGCGACACCGGGGCGCAGAGGGAAGAGGCCGGACGCGATAATCTCGCCGTACTTCTCGGTTTTGGTCCGGTGCAGGATTGCGATCCGGGCGTCGGTCGGACCAGATCGCTTGTGCGCTCGGTAGGTTTTCATACGTTCCTTGCCGCCCGTGGTCTTGAGCAGCCATGCGTAGTCATCCCGCGTCCAATGCCAGTCGATCCCAGCCTCGCGGAAGGTATCGTTGAAAGCCCGGCGGTGCGCTTCCTCGGTTTCCATCAGCGTCCCGTCCACGTCGAAGATGAGGGCTTTCAACCTCATGCGACCAGCCCCGCGGTTTTGCCGATCAGGTCGGGCAGGGCGTCAAAACGGTCGAAGACCGCGGACCGGTGCATGTCATCGACCCGGACTTTTCGATAGCCGCCGGCATAGAGCAGGAACGGAACGCCCGCGGCCTCGGCGGTCGCGGCGTCAATCTCGCTGTCGCCGACGTAGACCCCCGCGCCCCCCAGCGCGTCGAAAGCCTTGTGAAGCGGGGCGGGGTCCGGCTTTTTCACCGTGAGCGTGTCGCCACCGACAACGGCTGCGAACATGTCGGCCATCCCAAGAGCCACAAGCACATCGCGGGTCGGACCAAGTGGCTTGTTCGTGCACAGACCCAGCGGGTGCCCCTCCGCGGACAGCCGGGCAAGTGCATCGGCCACGCCGGGATAGAGCGTCGTCAGGCGTCCGTTCACCTCGTCGTAACTCGTGGCAACCTCTGCATGGATCGTATCGAACGCGCCGGTATCCAGACCCCGCGCCTCCATGACCCGTTCGGTCAGTTTCGGAAGACCGTTGCCGATGAAGGAAATGATCTCGGGCAAGCTGAACTCCGCCAAACCTCGCGCCGCCATAACCCGGTTCACACCCAGCTGGATGTCGGGGGCCGAGTGCACCAGGGTCCCGTCAAGATCGAAAACGATGGGAGCCGCGGTCATCCATCTCTCCATTTTATCGAACAGCCCATGGACGGGACCTGGTCTGCCGGGCCTTGCCCGGTCTCGGCCACCTGTTTCATGGCTTCGAAGAGATCACGGCGCAGGCCCTCAGGCGCCGTGTCTTTGTGGCTCGCATCCAGCCGCCCCCGGTATTGCAGGCCGTGGCTTGCATCGAAGCCGAAGAAATCCGGCGTGCAGGCGGCGCCGTAGCTGCGCGCAACGTCCTGGCCTTCGTCGTAGAGGTAAGGGAACGGGAAGTCGTTGGTCTGGGCGAGGTCCCGCATGGCGTCGAAACTGTCGGCGGGATAGGCCTTGGCATCATTCGAGGAAATCGCCGCAACACCGATGCCGAGCGCCTCCAACTCTCGTGTGTCCCGGATAATCCGGTCCAGCACGGCGCGGACATAGGGACAATGGTTGCAGATGAACATGACCAGCGTGCCACGCGGGCCCGCGATGTCCGCGAATGAAACCAAACGACCGTCCGTGGCAGGCAGGGTGAAGGAGGGTGCTTGCCACCCAAAGTCGCAAACCGGTGGTGTGACTGCCATTAAGCGTCCTCCTGCTTCTGGAAATCAGCGACACCTTTGCCGATCTCTGACAAGATGTCCAAAACGGCGTCTGGATCCGCGCCCGGAACCGCATGGCGGCCCGCGGCGTTCATTTTGGAACATGGGAGTTGGCTTTTGGATTGGATCACGAACGGTTGGAGCGCCTTGTGGGAGGGCACGCTCCTCGCTCCCGACATCATCGCGCTACGAACACTCGTCGCGGCGGTGCTCGGCGGGATCATCGGGATTGAACGCGAGTTGGTCGGGCGGCCCGCAGGTCTGCGCACCCATATGCTGATTTCGGTGTCATCGGCGATTTTCGCAATGGTGGCGCTGGAACTGTTTACCGAAGCCACGCGCCAGTCCTCCAATTCCGACCCCGTCCGGATTATCGAAGCGGTCACGGCGGGTGTGGCCTTCATTGCGGCCGGGGCCATCTTCCGGGACCGGGGGGATGGGGTGCACGGGTTGACCACGGGCGCCGGGCTTTGGGCCGCAGGTGCGATCGGAACCGCTGTCGGCGCGGGATACATCGCGCTCGCACTTGTGTCCTTCGTCGTGGTTTTCGTCATCGTGGCCGTCATCCGGTTGATTGAAAAACGCGTTTTCTAGGCGGCAGTCGCATTGGCCTGCACGGCA
>ATLU01000222.1_pt1 | contig 12743 bp, 11 predicted proteins | sample 178751 | NCBI WGS metagenome assembly ATLU01 (sample SAMN02211837, study PRJNA209200) | bioreactor metagenome | isolation source: day 23 sample from continuous culture bioreactor inoculated with sediment... | place: Germany: Wadden Sea | collected 2011
AAGAAATGATTTCGGGCATGCTTTTGACCTGGCATAACCTGCATTATTACCAAGAGATTATGCAAGGGATGCGCGATGCGATTGCTGCCGGTCAGTTCACGGCATGGGAAGCTGATTTTCATGCGGGTCGTGCGCAGGGTGACATTGAACCGATTTGAGATCAGATCTGCCGTGGAGTTTTTTTGGTGATGGCGCTCGGGCAAAACCGGTCACGATGCCCCTGAGCCAGCAATCCACCGCTTATCAGGTGAAATTGCAACAAAACACCATATATTGATCACCCCAATTGATACAAACATAGCCAACTTGCCCTTGTGCTTGCCGGAATAGGCGGGCAAACTTGGCGCCAACAAGGTTGAAAATCAGGCGTGTGCTCCCCAAATACACGACCTGAAACGCGGAAACACTGTGATTGCCGAAACTTAGGGATCTTGTGTTTTGCCAATAATAAGGAAGCCTCATGACCGAGCAACTTAACCAATCCTATCCCGTGCTGCCGCTGCGCGACATTGTCGTGTTCCCGCATATGATCGTGCCGCTTTTTGTAGGGCGCGACAAATCGGTGCGCGCATTGGAAGAGGTGATGGCGCATGACAAGCAGATCTTGCTGTCCAGTCAGATTGACCCAGCGGTGGATGAGCCGGAAGTTGAAGGCATATATTCTGTTGGTGTGTTGGCCAATGTTCTGCAACTCTTGAAGCTGCCCGATGGCACCGTGAAGGTGTTGGTCGAAGGTCAGGCTCGTGTGCAGATCACAGAATTCCTCGACAATGACAATTATTTTGAGGCGCAGGCCGAACTGATCGAAGAGCGCCCGGGCGATCCTGAAGAGCTTGAAGCGCTTCTGCGCTCGGTTGGCGAGGATTTTGAGCGGTATGCCAAGATCAAGAAAAACATCCCCGAAGAAGCGCTGGCGGCTGTGGCTGAAACCCGCGCACCAGAAAAACTTGCTGACCTTGTTGCGGGGCATCTCGGTGTAGATGTTGAACAAAAACAAGAGCTTCTTGAAACCTTTACGGTTGCCGAGCGGCTGGAAAAAGTCATGGGGCTGATGCAGGGCGAAATGTCGGTTCTGCAGGTTGAGAAAAAGATTAAGACCCGCGTGAAATCCCAGATGGAGCGTACCCAGCGTGAGTATTATTTGAATGAGCAAATGAAGGCCATTCAGAAGGAACTTGGCGATGGCGACGAAGGTCAAAACGAACTTGGTGAGCTGGAAGAGAAAATCGCCTCCACCAAACTGTCAAAAGAAGCCAAAGAAAAGGCCGACGCGGAGCTGAAGAAGCTCAAGAACATGTCGCCGATGTCGGCTGAGGCCACAGTTGTGCGCAACTATCTGGATTGGATGCTGGGCCTTCCTTGGGGTTTGAAATCCCGTGTGAAGAAAGACCTGAACAACGCGCAAAAAGTGCTGGATCAGGACCATTACGGTCTTGAGAAAGTCAAAGAGCGTATTGTGGAATATCTGGCGGTTCAGCAGCGCTCCAAAAAACTCAAAGGCCCAATTATGTGCCTTGTGGGCCCTCCCGGTGTTGGTAAGACCTCGCTTGGGAAGTCGGTTGCCAAGGCGACGGGACGTGAGTTTATTCGCATCTCATTGGGTGGGGTGCGTGACGAAAGTGAAATCCGCGGTCACCGTCGGACCTATATTGGGTCGATGCCCGGTAAGATTATTCAGGCGCTGAAAAAGGCGAAGACCACCAACCCGCTGATCTTGCTCGATGAAATTGACAAGATGGGGCAAGACTTCCGTGGCGATCCGGCCTCCGCGATGCTTGAGGTGCTGGATCCGGAGCAAAACTCGACCTTTGTCGATCATTATCTTGAGGTGGAATATGATCTGTCGGATGTGATGTTCCTGACCACGGCGAACAGCTATAACATGCCAGGTCCGCTTTTGGACCGGATGGAGATCATCCCGCTGGCAGGCTACACCGAAGAAGAAAAGCTTGAGATTGCACGCCAGCACCTTGTGCCGCAGCAGGTGAAAGATCACGGGCTGAAAGCGACGGAATTCTCTGTTTCTGACGCCGCTTTGACGGATTTGATCCGGTACTACACTCGCGAGGCGGGGGTGCGAAACCTCAAGCGTGAGATTGGCAAACTGGCGCGTAAAGTGGTGACCAAAATCGTCAAGAAAGAAGAGGTCCGCATCGATGTAACCCCGAACGAGCTGGGGGATATGCTGGGTGTGCGCCGCCATCGTTACGGACTGGCTGAGGAAGAAAATCAGGTAGGGGTTGTGACCGGGCTTGCCTATACATCGGTGGGCGGAGACCTCTTGTCGATCGAGGCGTTGCGCCTGCCGGGCAAAGGCCGGATGAAAACCACCGGTAAGCTGGGCGATGTGATGAAAGAAAGCATTGAGGCTGCTTCAAGCTATGTGCGTTCCATCGCGCCTGAAATTGGTGTGAAGCCGCCGCAATTCGAAAAATGGGACATTCACGTGCATGTTCCAGATGGGGCCACACCAAAAGACGGCCCCTCTGCTGGCTTGGCGATGGTGACGTCAATTGTCTCTGTCTTGACGGGTATTCCGGTTCATAAAGACATAGCAATGACCGGCGAGGTGTCTTTGCGCGGCAACGCACTGGCGATTGGCGGGTTGAAAGAGAAACTGCTGGCCGCCCTGCGCGGTGGGATCAAAACTGTGCTGATCCCTGCGGAAAATGAAAAAGACCTCCCAGACCTGCCTGAAAGCGTTAAAACGGGCATGAAAATCATTCCGGTGAGCCATGTGTCGGAGGTGTTGAAGTTGGCCCTTGTTGATGTGCCGGAGCCGGTTGAATGGGATGAAGCCGCAGAAGAGGCAGCAGCAGCTGGGCTTGCCAAGGAGGCTGGCGGATCGAGTCAGGTTGCGCACTAACCTTACGTAACCCATCGTGAGCATTGGGCAAAACGGCGCGCTGATTTTCGGTGCGCCGTTTTCTTTTGCTCGGTGCACTGGATTTGTTAACACAACCGGGTTAATATATTCCCAAATGAAAACAATAAGGGGCTGAGCGTAACAATGGCCACGAAATCAAGAAAATCGACCGCTGGAAGCAAAACGCGGACCGGCGCTAAAGCCGGTGGTTCTGCACAGACTTCTTCTGCAATCCGCGCAAAGGCATCCGGGTCCACTTCGCCTCTTAAGGTGCAACCCACAGAAACCAAAGCGAACGCTGCCATTGATGCGGCAATTGCCCCTGTGGTCAGCAAGCCCGTCGCCGTTACGAAGCCTGCTGAAAAGAGCGTAATGACAGAAGTGACACCGGCGGATGGCGTCTCTGTTAACAAAAAAGAAATGATTGTTCGTGTGGCAAAACGTTTGGGGATGCGCCCCAATCAGGTACGCGACATCACAGAAGCCACCTTGGCAGAGCTTGGTGCATCTTTGTCTGCAGGCGAAGAATTGAAACTTCCGTCGCTTGGTAAAATGCAGGTGAAGCGTAAAAAGGACCTTGGTGATGCGGAAATCCTGATCTGTAAACTGCGCCGGAAAAAGATTGAAAAATCCAGCGCTGACCCCCTTGCGCCCGCCGCCGACTGACGGTAAATACGCCGGCGTTGGGTCGTTAGCTCAGTTGGTAGAGCGCTTCGTTTACACCGAAGATGTCGGGAGTTCGAGCCTCTCACGACCCACCAAATAACGGGCGCCAAATCAAGGGATTGGCGTCTGGCGATAAACAGAAAAACTTTCTGTTTGTTATAAAAACACTCTTGCGCTGACCGGATCACAGCGTTAATCAAAACTCCGGAATGGGTCGTTAGCTCAGTTGGTAGAGCGCTTCGTTTACACCGAAGATGTCGGGAGTTCGAGCCTCTCACGACCCACCATTTCCTCCTTCTCCTAATTGTATTACATCCGAACTAATTGGGTGCCTTTTGCACAAAATTGGATTGGAGAGACTATGTCTGACTTCCCAGAGATTTATGTGATCCGGCACGGGCAAACTGAATGGAATGTTGCGCAACGCCACCAAGGGCAGCTGGACAGCGACCTGACCGCACTTGGGCGGGGGCAGGCGGCGCAAATGGGGGAGCTGTTGGCGCGCCAGGAGCTTGACCTCTCGTCAATGCAGTTTTTCACCAGCCCCCTAGGGCGCGCATGCCAAACAGCAGAGATTGCTCTGGCCAATTTTCCTGTAAAACTTCACAAAGATGAAAGGTTAGCAGAGATCGCTTTTGGGGCGTGGTCCGGGAAAACGCAGGATGAAATCAACCGCGAATGGCCAGAACTGTCCAGGCTTGCGGAAGACGATCCAATTGTGTGGAATTTCCAGAGCCCCGGCGGAGAGTCTTTGACGGAACTGGAGCGCCGTTGCGACGCGTTCTTAATGGATCTGACAGGGCCAGCAGTGCTTTTTACACACGGTGTGCTTTCACGCGTTCTCCGGGCGCGTTGGCTTGGATTGAATCCATATGAAATGCTGGAGCTGCCAGGCGGGCAGGGGGTGATTTTCCATCTATCTCAAACGCTTGGCCATGTGATTTTGGAAAAGTGATAAAAAATTCACTTTGTCGCTTGACGGTGCAGCGCGCGCAGAATAGAACGCCCAAACAGTCGCAAGACTGGCAGTGGGCGGTTGTAGCTCAGTTGGTTAGAGTACCGGCCTGTCACGCCGGGGGTCGCGGGTTCGAGTCCCGTCAACCGCGCCATCACTGCCTGATTGCTTTAAAAAGGCCCTGCCAATAGGCGGGGCTTTTTTGATTTATAGCTCCTGCTATGACGACGTGATGCTGTAGGTGTGGTTTGGATGTCACGCGGACGGACGGGCCGTTTTACCCCGAAATTTCGACCATTCATATGACGCGTCGTCCGAGTGTATTTGATTTCATTTCCGGCCACTTTTCCATTGACGCCCCAGCCCCCCCGGCCTAAATACCCCCTCATGCGCGGTTGTAGCTCAGTTGGTTAGAGTACCGGCCTGTCACGCCGGGGGTCGCGGGTTCGAGTCCCGTCAACCGCGCCATTTATCCCCCTTACGCCCTTGTCGCCATAGGTATCATACTGCGGGATTTTGTGTTGCCCGCTTCCGCGTCTTATCACCACATTCCGGCGCGGGCCCCAGTTTCCTAAGATAGAGCGATTGATGAGGAGAGGGCTTTATGGCGATCCTTGATGACATTCCGCTAGGGACGATACTTATCTTTTGCCTCACCATTGGGCTTGCACCATTTACGCCACCGCATGTGTGGGAAAAGCTGGGCATGTTGGTGACCGGAAATCTCAGGGCGCCAATTGATATCTTCGATTTGCTCATGCATGGCGCGCCGTGGATCGTGTTGGGAGTGAAGCTGGTTCGGATGCGTCGACTGCCGCCTAATGTTTAGCGGACGATACATATTTAGAAGTGTTTCGAATTGAAAAGGGGCCCCGGTGGGCCCCCTTTTTTGTTTACGACAATTCCGACAGGATCCGTGCCCAAGAGCGAATGCCTTTGTGAAAACTTTTCATGTCGTATTTCTCGTTGGGGGAATGGATTTTATCGTCATCATTGGCAAAGCCAACAAGCATGGATTCCATACCGAGAATGGATTTGAAGAACCCCGCGATAGGGATGGATCCACCCATGCCAACAAAAACCGCCTCGCGATCCCACTCATCTGACAGGCCTTTTTGGGCCGCAGCAAACTCGGGCCGCGTGATGTCCATTACCGAAGCGCGAGACCCTTCTAGATCATTGTCCCAAATCACTTTGGTATCTGGCTTCAACTGGGCCTCAACATGGGCGCGCAGCTTGTCGCGCAGGGCGTCGGGGTCCATATCGCCCACAAGGCGGCAGGTGATTTTGCAATGCGCCTCTGACGGGATCACGGTTTTGGATCCCGCGCCATTATACCCGCCCCAAACGCCGTTGATTTCCAGCGTGGGTCGCGCCCATTGCTGTTCAAGGCTTGTGCGGTCCTTTTCGCCGTGGTTCATCGAATAACCGGCATTATCCAGGTATTCTTTTTCATCAAATCCACAGGTTTCCCATTGGGCCAAAAGTTCGGCGGGAACCTCAGAGACACCGTCATAAAACCCATCAACTGCAACGGCGCCGGTTTCTTCGTCATAGAAGCTGGCAATAATGCGGGACATTTCGCGAAGGGGGTTCAGGCCGGGCCCGCCGTAGTGGCCGGAATGCAGGTCAAGCGACGGGCCAACAAGGGTGAACTCATCCTTCAACATGCCGCGCAGCTGGCTGGCGATCGACGGCACGCCGGGGCTGACCATTGACGTGTCGCAGATCAGGGCAATGTCGGCGGTCAGTTCGTCGCTGTTGTCTTGCATGAAAGGCACAAGGCTGGGGGAGCCTGATTCTTCTTCGCCTTCAAAAAAGATCGTCAGTTTTGCAGGCAGAGATCCGTTGATGGCCTTCCATGCGCGACAGGCCTCAATAAAGGTCATCAACTGGCCTTTGTCGTCCGATGCCCCGCGGGCGCGGATGATCTTTCCTTTGGGCGTGTCTTCGACAAAGGGCGCAAAGGGATCGTGATCCCATTTGTCCAATGGATCGACGGGTTGCACATCATAATGGCCATAAAACAGCAGGTGGCGATCTTGCTCGCCATCGGGACCATCATGATGACCGACCACCATAGGATGCCCCGGAGTAACGCGCTTTTCGGCGTCAAACCCAATTGTTTTCAAGTCGTTGACCAACCAATCTGCGGCGGTGTCACAATGGGCTTTGAAAGCAGGGTCGGTAGAAATGGATTGTATGCGCAAGAGTTCGCACAACCGATCAACGGAGTGTGTCAGGTCTTGGTCGATACGCTCAAGAACGCGGTCAAGCGTCATGGTATGCTCCTTAAAACGTGGTGATCCGCCCGTGGGCAGGCGCCAATTTGATGTCTGAGCGGAGCCTATCAGGCACAGGGGGGCTGTCCAGTGAGGAAAATTTCCGATTGGCTCAGCGGAGGTGTGGCGGGTCGATTTCTGCGACGTTTCGGTCTCTTTCATTTGCGCCAGATCAATGTAATACCGCCACGATTGGGGCTAGTTGACCTAACGCGCGAATGATTTGGCCGGATTTTTGCAGAACATTTCTTTGTTTTGAATGTGTCTGACAGAAGTTTTAGGTTAAGTTTGTCACAACACACAGGATCATGTGGCCCAAAACCGGGGCACTTGGAGGGGAAAATGGACTATAACCGAAAGCTGGACGAAGCCATCGGGCGTCTTCACGAAGAAGGCCGCTATCGTACGTTTATCGAGATTGAGCGGCATCAGGGCCATTTCCCACATGCGACCTGGAAGAAACCAGATGGATCCGAGCAACCGGTGACCGTTTGGTGTGGCAATGATTATTTGGGCATGGGGCAACATGCCTCTGTGCTGGGAGCAATGCACGAAGCGATTGACGCAACGGGCGCCGGCTCTGGTGGAACGCGCAACATTTCAGGCACCACGGTGTATCACAAACGGCTAGAGGCTGAACTTGCAGATCTTCACCAGAAAGAAGACGCCTTGGTGTTCACCTCGGCCTATATTGCGAATGATGCCAGCCTATCGACCTTGCCAAAACTATTCCCTGGCTTGATCATTTATTCTGACGCACTAAACCATGCGTCAATGATCGAAGGGGTGCGTCGTAACGGCGGCAATAAACGCATTTTCCGTCACAATGATTTGGCCCATCTGCGTGAGCTGTTGGAGGCGGACGATTCTGATGCGCCAAAATTGATTGCCTTTGAATCGATCTACTCCATGGACGGTGACATTGGTCCGATCGAAGCGATTTGTGATCTTGCTGATGAGTTCGGCGCACTGACCTATATCGACGAAGTGCACGCTGTGGGCATGTATGGTCCGCGCGGGGCAGGTATTGCGGAACGCGAAGGCCTTATGGACCGTATCGACATTATCAACGGCACTTTGGCAAAAGCATTTGGCGTGATGGGCGGCTATATCGCAGCATCCGCCAAAATGTGTGATGCCATCCGGTCTTATGCGCCAGGGTTCATTTTCTCGACCTCTATTCCCCCTGCAGTGGCTGCTGCTGCTGCTGCTTCTGTTGCGCATCTTAAGACCAATCAAGACCTGCGAGATCAACATCAGACACAGGCACGCATCTTGAAAACCCGCCTGAAAGGGCTGGGTCTGCCGATCATTGATCATGGCACGCATATTGTCCCAGTGATTGTTGGGAACCCGGTACATACCAAGAAACTGTCAGACATGTTGCTGGATCAATTTGGTATTTATGTACAGCCAATCAATTTCCCAACAGTGCCGCGCGGCACTGAGCGTTTGCGGTTCACACCTTCACCGGTTCATGGCCCAGAAGAGATGGATGCACTGGTTGATGCGATGGATGCGCTCTGGTCGCATTGTGAGCTGAATCGCGCCGAGCTTTCGGCCTAAGCTCAATCGACAGATGTATAATTCTTAAGTTTGTGGTAACTTGCTCGTGAAAGGTAGCGGAACATCGAATCGCTATCTTCGCTAGGGACAGGCGAGATTAATCAGGAGCAGGCTGTATGATCGGGCGTTGGGCATCGTCACGCATCAAGGAAGAGGATCAAGGCACTGGCTTTGACTCCTTCAAATTGCGTTTGGGTGACGTCATGCGTGGCGAACGCGCTACGCTGGGCAAATCCCTTCTTGATGTACAGCGCGAGCTGAAAATCAAAGCCACTTATATTGCCGCCATTGAAAATGCGGATGCTTCTGCGTTTGAAACGCAGGGGTTTATCGCAGGTTATGTACGTTCCTATGCACGTTACCTCGGCCTGAACCCCGAATGGGCGTTTGAATGTTTCTGTGCCGAATCCGGCTTTGCCACCGCGCATGGTATGTCCAAGGCCGCCTCGACCAAGCCGCAACCCGGTGCCGCCAAAAAAGTGAAACAAAACATTGACCCATTGGCCAATCCAAACGCCACTTGGGTGCCGCAATCCGAAAGCATCTTTGCGCGGATTGAACCCGGCGCGGTGGGATCCGTCGCGGTCTTGGCCGCACTTGTTGGGGTGTTGGGCTTTGCGGGATGGTCCGTTTTGCAAGAAATTCAACGCGTAGACTTTGCGCCGATAGAGCAAACCCCCGGTGTTTTGTCTGAGCTTCCGGTCTTCGAAGGTTCTACTGATCTGGCCGATGCTGGATCCGTAATGGTTCCACCCTCTGCCGAGGCACTTGATCGTCTGTATCGCCCCGCAGCACTTGATGTGCCGGTGATGGTACAGCGTGACGCCCCCATTTCCACGTTGGATCCGCGCAATGTTGGCGTTCTGGCCAATGCCACGCCACATTTGGGGCAGGCGCCATCGATTCCCGGCTCACCGGTTTTTGACGCTGGCAGCAATGCTCAATCAGTTATTGCGGCTGTGACCGGGGATGCCATTACGCCTCGTTCGGTTCAGGTCTTTGGTGCCGATGCAGCAGAAGTGGTGGTCCTTGCGGTTCGCCCATCTTGGGTGCGCATTCAATCGGCTGACGGATCGGTGATCTTTGAGAAAATTCTGGATGCGGGCGAACAATATGTCTTGCCAAAAACCGAGGCTGCGCCGGTTCTGCGGTCTGGCAATGCCGGTGCAATTTATTTTGCCGTGAATGGCACCGCCTATGGCCCTGCTGGGGAAGGGGCTTCAGTCGTGAAAAATATTGCCTTGTCACAAGACGCTCTGACCGAAACCTATTCGGTGGCAAATGTGGAAGAAGATCAAGCTTTGGCCACCTATGTGGCTGAACTGCAGTTGAGCCAGTAAACCACGCCTAAATCTTTGCGATGATTGAGCAAGAACAAACAAACCGAGTGCGCAATTGCGCGCTCGTTTTTCGTTCTGGCGCTTGTGATAGGGCGGCGTGCAAGGTATCTCTGGGCGCGAACCCCTGCGTTGGAAAGGTCCCGACATGAGCCACAATCCTATTCGCCCTTGGCGTGACATTGAACGTCGGAAATCCCGTCAGGTCATGGTGGGGAATGTGCCGGTGGGCGGGGATGCCCCGATATCAGTTCAGACGATGACCAACACGGACAGCTCGGATGTAAAAGCCACATTGGGTCAGGTGATTGCGGCGGCAGAGGCCGGTGCGGATATCGTGCGCATTTCATGCCCTGATGTTGGCGCGACAGCTGCGCTTAAAGAAATCACTCGGGAAAGCCCGGTACCGATCGTGGCGGATATTCATTTCCATTACAAACGTGCTATCGAAGCGGCAGAGGCGGGGGCGGCTTGTTTGCGCATCAACCCTGGCAATATTGGTGACGCCGGGCGCGTGCGCGATGTGGTGCAGGCAGCAAAGGACCATGGATGCTCCATCCGAATTGGTGTGAACGCAGGCTCACTTGAGCGGCATCTTCTTGAGAAATATGGCGAACCCTGCCCTGACGCGATGGTAGAATCGGCGCTTGAGCATATTCGCCTTCTCGAGGACAATGACTTTCGCGAGTATAAAATCAGCGTGAAAGCATCCGATGTGTTTTTGTCTGCGGCGGCCTATCAAGGCATTGCTGAGGCAACGGATGCGCCGATTCACTTGGGTATTACCGAGGCCGGTGGGCTGGTGTCGGGCACGATCAAATCGGCGATTGGATTGGGCAATCTCTTGTGGTCCGGCATTGGGGACACGATCCGCGTGAGCCTGTCTGCGGACCCGGTGGAAGAGGTGAAGGTTGGGTTTGAAATCCTGAAATCCCTTGGGTTGCGGCATCGCGGTATCAACATCATTTCTTGCCCCAGCTGCGCACGCCAAGGCTTTGATGTGATCAAAACCGTCGCGACATTGGAAGAGCGTTTGGCGCATATTCACACCCCCATGAGCCTTTCGATCATTGGCTGTGTCGTAAACGGTCCAGGCGAAGCGTTGATGACCGATGTTGGATTTACCGGCGGTGGCGCAGGGGCTGGCATGGTTTATGTCGCAGGGAAACAAGACCACAAGTTGGACAATGACAAGATGGTGGATCACATCGTCGGTCTGGTTGAAAAGCGTGCAGCCGAAATAGACGCCGAGGCAGCAGCTGAAGCGGATGCCGCAGAATAAGCCCGGATCAGTTTTCGGTGATGGTCTTGATCGGAAACCTTATGCCAGTTTCGGTGATCACCGTCAGACGATCCCCGGACGAGACGTATAGGTCACAGCGCGTTTGCTCGGTGACATAGGTGATACAGATGGTGCTGTCGCCGCCAATGTGATAGTGGCCTTCCCAAACGCCACCGCCGCCATAAGTATAATAATACGCGCCGTTTTGCCGAAAATCAGATGTCCCGCCGTCAAAATAGGTCAAGATCTTCCCGCGTACTCTTGTCGTCAATTGAGCTTTGGAAAACAGTCTGTCGTCAGACCGGGTTTTCCACTCGGCGCCATAGGAGGGTGAGGCGAGGATCAACAGGGACAGTGCTAGGCTTTTCATGATCCAAAGCTAACCCGCCTTTGGCAATTGAACAGTCACATTGCAGTGATGTGGATCACCCTTGGCTTTGTTGGCGCGCTTTGCGCCCGCCGCGCCGCTTGGACAGCTGTGACCGGCGTTCCGGCAGTGCATCCATGATCTCTTGGCGTTCCTGATGAGGCATGTTTGACCACGCTGCAATCTCGTCCATCGTGCGCAAACAGCCGGTGCAAAGACCCGCTTCGCGATGCACGACGCAGATTTTCACACAGGGGCTATCGACTTCGTTTCGTTGCCATATCTGCGCATCGTCAGCCATTACAAATGCCTCATTCGGTCCAATACCCCTTGCAGGATATAGCCAGCGGCCACATGGTCAATGACCTCAGAACGACGCTTTCGAGACGTATCCGCCTCTAACAGCGCGCGTTCGGCGGCCACGGTGGACAAACGCTCATCCCAATAACTGATAGGGATGCCAGTTAATTTGGTCAGGTTCCGTGCAAATGCACGGGTGGATTGGCACCGTGCACCTTCGCTGCCGTCCATGTTTCGGGGCAGGCCAAGGATAATGCCGCCGATTTGACGGTCGGCCACGATTTCAAGAATGCGCGCGGCATCCAGGGTGAACTTTTTCCGCTTGATGGTTTCAAGCGGTGTCGCGACCTGCCGCAAACCATCAGAGACAGCGACGCCAACGGTTTTGGTGCCAAGGTCCAATCCCACCAAGGCGCAGAATGGGGGCATCGCGTCTTTAAACTCTTCGATGGTCTCAAAAATCACTCGGCGACACCCGCTTGTTTGGCGGCAATCCGCACGATGTCGAGCGCGTCCGGGTGATCAATGAACATCTCTTTGGCCTCTCCCCAGATCGCAGCGGCACGTTCGGTGTTGCCCAAAACGCCAAGTACAGAAATCAGTCGCGCCCATTCATCAGGGGTGCCGCCTTCTGTGGCCAACCGCTCTGACAAACGTTCCACCATGCTTTGGATCAAATCACCACGATCTTCTTCGCTCAGGTCCTGTGCTGCCTCAACGTCTTCTGCGGTTGGGCCGGGTTGCGCGGTGTCACCAGCGGGCGTTTCGCTGGCAGTGGGTGGGGTGTAATCCACACCTGCGGCTTGCGCCAAAAAGCCGATTTGGCTGCGAATTGGCGTGATCCAAGGGGCGCCATCGGGGCCTTCTTCTAAGAGAGCACGCCACATGCGAAAGGCCAGATCAGGTCGGTCTGTTTGAGCAAACAAAAGCCCGGTGTAATACCGTGCTACGTGATTGCGTGGTTCTTTCAGCAACGCGAGGCGCAGTGCCTCTTCTGCCTCAGGTGAGACATATCCACCGGCGGTCATGATCATCACATCGGCTTGTCTCGCGAAGTCATTAGCACTGACCTCATCGCCTTTCACGGTGATTAAATGATCCATCGCTTCACGGGCTGCAATG
>ATLU01000223.1_pt1 | contig 12689 bp, 12 predicted proteins | sample 178751 | NCBI WGS metagenome assembly ATLU01 (sample SAMN02211837, study PRJNA209200) | bioreactor metagenome | isolation source: day 23 sample from continuous culture bioreactor inoculated with sediment... | place: Germany: Wadden Sea | collected 2011
AATCACTGCTGTCCCGTTAAGGATTAGAAAAGAGGCCTGAAAATCAATTGTTTTTGTTACAATAGTTTCACCATAAAACATTGATAAAACAAAAGATAATCAGGCCATGGCTCATTGTAATACGATCTTCCTGCAATTACTAAAACTTGTGTCGAGACATGAATTCGAGACCCTCGCAAAACAACACCATTCAGGACGTTCTTTCAGAACGGCCTCCCGATGGTCACAGTTTGTGGTCATGATGATGGCCCAGCTGACAGGGCGTAACAGTCTGCGGGATATTGTCGATAATGTCGCAGCACAAACACATCGGCTCTATCACTTGGGAAGTCGACGGCTGTCTCGATCTAATCTATCCCGCATCAATAATGACAAGCCTTATGCCTTATATGAAGCCTTGTTTGGAAAGCTGCTGCACCGTTGCCAGCGTGTAAGGCCAGGGCACTCATTCCGTTTTAAGAATCCACTCTATTCACTTGATGCCTCAACCATTGATTTGTGTTTGTCGATGTTTCCCTGGGCTGATTTCCGCACCACAAAAGGGGCGATAAAGCTTCATGTGGGTTTGAATCACGCGGGATACTTACCTGAGTTTGTCGTCGTCACCGAAGGTAAAAAACAGGATGTACCGGTGGGTCGTACGTTGAACTTTCCTAAAGGAAGCATCGTTGCAGTTGATAAAGGTTATAATGATTATGCTTGGTATAAACAGCTGACAGATAAAGGAATCTTCTTTGTTACCCGCTTGAAAACCAATGCAAAATATCGAGTGGTATCCCGCCGTACTGTTTTGAAAAACAAAGGCCTGACCTGTGATCAGACGATTGCCTTCACGGGTTTACAGACAGCCAAGAAATGTCCCGTCCAGTTGCGCCGCATCGGCTATCGCGACGCAGAAACTGGCAAGCACTACATTTTTCTAACGAATCATTTCAATCTATCGGCAAAAACTATTGCCGATGTTTACAAGGCACGCTGGCAGGTAGAACTGTTCTTTAAGTGGATCAAACAGAATCTGAAGATCAAGTCCTTTGTCGGCACCAGTAAGAATGCAGTGATGACGCAGATATGGATTGCCCTGTGTGTTTATCTGCTGCTGTCTTTTCTCAAGTTTCAATCAAAGCTGAAGAAAAGCATGCAACAGATTTTACGGTTATTACAACTCAACCTCTTTGAAAAACGAGACCTGATGGCGCTGCTGCGAGGCGACCCGACCCATGATCCTCAACATGATTGCAATCAGTTGGTTTTGTTGTGAACGTTAACGGGACAGCAGTGACAATTAATAAAAGTTTATCCAGATAGTCCCCATGAAGTGTATCTATGTTGAGACCAAGGAAATCCTTAATTTGAAATGTGCCTATAACGACACCAATGCCTGCTGTAAATCCGATGACGACCGGGTAAGGAACAATTTTAATAAGTTTTCCAAGCCTACCTAATCCCATCACTATCAACACTATACCTGCCATAAAACCACTAACGAGTAAGCCGCCTATGCCGAATTGCTGAACAATCGGCAACAGCACAACGACAAACGCAGCGGTGGGTCCTGATATATTTACTTTTGATCCGCCGCTGATGGCAATAACAATGCCTGCGACAATAGCCGTGTATAGTCCATGCTGTGGAGGGACGCCACTTGCAATGGCCAGGGCCATAGATAGCGGCAGCGCAATAACACCTACGGTTAAACCAGCCAGGGTATTTGCTTGGATATCAGATAATGTAGGTTTGCTAGCGAAAGATTTTCTTAATGCTGAAAACAATGTGGACTCACTTTCTGCGTTCTAACGCCAGGCTTTGAAGTTGAAAGAAGTAGAAGGGAAGTCGGAAACCCGATGCGAAATTTGACTAGCCCCAGATACCACCTTACTTCTTGTAGTATTTAATGCGTAGAACAGTATTTTAGCATGTTACTGAGGCCAAGCTGATATCAGCTTCACGATCTATCGTGGATAGACCATGAATTCTGTGTTCTAAAAAATATTCGTGATACTAACCCAGAAAAAAAGCCAAACCATCGCTGGTTTGGCTTTTTTCATCTTACGAGTACTAACTGACTATGACATCAGTGCTTTGGCCTGCTCAGGCCAGGTGGAGGTGTCATAACGGTTGTAACGCTCATCAATACCAACCAGAAGCATCTTGAGGCCTTCAGCGCCCAGTTCGGAAACTTGGCTGTAACTGACAATTCCTGACAGATTTAACACCTTGGCAAGCTTAGGACCGATGCCTTTGATAACGGTCAGATCATCCTGTGTATCATTGGCTGCGGCCTGAGTAGGGGCCGTGCTTTTAGCGGCCGCTTTCTTTTCAGCTACGGGTGCTGCCGCAGGTTGAGCCGGTGCAACGTCATTCAGCGTACGCTTTACATAGCTGCCGGGGGCATTCTCGATGATGGGCATGCCACGGTCGCCAGGGTTGCGTGCAGCAACTTCTTTAGCATCCAACACTTTTACCCAACGATCCCATTCAGGCCACCAGGAACCTTCATTGACGGCGGCTTCTGCAGCCCAGACTTCAGGATCAGCTGGCAACTCATCGGTAACGCGGTAACCGTATTTGCCCGCTGCAGGTGGGTTGATGATACCGGCAATATGGCCAGAACCACCGAGGATAAAGCGAACATCACCCGAGAACAGTTTAGCTCCGGAGTAGGTCGATTTCCAAGGTGCGATGTGATCTTCGACGGCTGAGACAAAGCAGACCGGTATGTCGACCTTAGAGATGTCGATAGATACACCATCAATGGTGACACCGCCTGGTTTACACAGGTTGTTCTCAAGATAGAGATTACGCAGATACCAGGCGTGCATCTTGGCAGGCATGCGGGTGGAATCCGAGTTCCAGTAGAGCAGGTCAAATGGACGAGGATCATTACCCAACAGGTAGTTGTTGATATAGAAAGACCAAATCAGATCATTGGCGCGCATCAGATTGAAGGTGCCGGCCATCTGGCTACCATCAAGATAGCCACTTTCGCCCATCTTTTTCTCAAGGCCGGATATCTGTTCTTCATCAATGAAGACGCCGAGTTCACCCGGATCTGAAAAGTCCAGCATGGTGGTGAAGAAGGTGGCACTCTTGACGCGGGTATCACCCTTGGCTTTCATATAAGCGAGTGAGGTTGCCAGGAGCGAGCCACCTATGCAGTAACCGATCATGTTGATTTCTGACTCACCGGTTGCACGTTCAACCGCATCAACGGCTTCGAGTACACCTTCGGTGACATAATTAGCGAATTCTGTGTCAGCATAGGATGCGTCAGGGTTGACCCAGGATACGACAAATACGGTGTGTCCTTGATCCACCAGCCACTTCAACAATGAATTTTTTGGCTGAAGATCCATGATGTAATACTTGTTGATCCAGGGTGGGACAACTAACAGTGGACGCTTCAATGCTTTATCGGTGGATGGCGTGTATTGAATCAGTTGGAACATACGATTCTGGAAAACCACTTTACCTGGAGTGGTAGCGACATTCTCACCCAGCTCGAAGGCAGAGGTATCTGTCATGCGAATACGCAGTTCACCCTTGCCTGCTTCCAGATCTTCCAGCATGTTTTTCAGACCATGGACCAGATTGGCACCTTTGGTCTCAACAATCTTTTCTATAACGGCCGGGTTGGTGGCAGCAAAGTTGGTAGGAGACATAGCATCAAGATAGCGTTCGGTGAAAAACTCCACCTTTTCCGCCGTATGCTCGTCAAGACCTTCAACACCCTGCACCTGATCGCGCATCCATTTAGAGGCTAACAGGTAGGACTGCTTTATCGAATTAAAGGCAGGTTGATCTGCCCAGCCTTCATGTTTGAAGCGGCGATCGCTCCGATCCTCTTCAATAACAGGATCGGAGACAACAGACCCACCCAGCAGATTGGTTAGAGACTGCTGATAAAGTTCCATAGACTTCTGCATGAAAGAGAGATTGGCGTTGATTGCCTTCTGTGGATCCTTTGCCAGGGCAGCGTACCACTCGGCAGAAGATTTCATCAGGTTGAAAGGATCAAGATCCATGTGATCATAGGATTTGGCGAAATTCGCCATGATCTCTTCCACCTGTTTGAAATTTTTCTGTAGCTCCATGGTTGTCGATGCAAAGCCCAACGTATTGACCTCGGACTGGTCAGTTTTCGACATGTTTTTCTCCTGTGCCTCGAATGCAGATCTAGTATATGGATGCTTATTGAATCAGACTACTTTACTTTTGATATGGTTTCTTTCAGTTCTTTCAGGCTTTCAGCAATTCGGCTGTTGACCTGATTGGTGACAGAATCCTGGGTTTCGCGGATCATGCTGCTGATCTCATTGGAATTGGCCAGTGCCTTCTCGAATGCAGACTGTAGCAGTTCAACCTGTTTAGCTGAAACCTCAGCCGGGTTGCCTGATGTGGAAAGGCTTTTTGCAGCATTGGTAACTTCAGCGATAGCTTCCTGTAGCATGCCTGCCTGGCGCTGGATCAGTGCCTGTGAGCCTGCCAGCATCGCCTGATTGGTGGACATCAGCAGTTCCATGTTTTTGCGTTGGGTCTCTACCAGGTTGTTTGTATCGATGCCTGGCAGTGATGCGCTGTTGAAACCTTCCTGTAACTGCTTGGCAATGGCCTGTGGGTCAAAATTGGCAAACAGGGCTGACATGTCAAATGGATTTTGTGTGGCCATGGATCTTTACCTCAATAGGGTTATCGTAAAAGTTGATGGTACTCGCTCAAACGTAAGAATCTGTTACCACACGATGTGCGTAGGATGACCTTGAACTTCCTTGCTAAACAGGGCTCAAGCATCCCGAAAATCGTCACAGATTATCGCTCTTGTAGTGTAAGGTAACACGAATTGTTGCACTGCACAATATTCTTCTGGTTTCGTCTATTTATCCCTTCTGTTTACACCCTCTAATGGTGTCTCCACAGATGAATTTCAATAGTAAATAAATGACAGGGCCTGTTCGCTCAATTAACTCTGACAGAATGGTTAACTAATTGTTTTAATGATATTTAGTTGATAATTATTGTCTACTTCTTTGGACGATTAAGTAGGTTAATTCATCGGCTTAATGTCTGATTATGTAGTTTGAGATGCAGCTGAGATTACAGACTTGTGCGCTGCACAAAATTACTTGACAAATGTGCCCGGGAAGGATTATGCTGCAACGCAACAAATCATTATGCGTCAACCACAAGGAATACTACACATGAAAACACCTACCGTTAATCTGGAAGCGATGAAAGAGATTGGAGTTGCCGGATTTGAGGCTGCCCGTAGTCTGGGTGAGCTGAATCTCCGCACTTGGGAGAAGCTGGTAGAGAATCAGACGGCCGTGTTTGGCCTGTTTGTTGATGCCGGCATTGAGTTGGTTAAAAGCACCGCTGAGCAGAAAGATATCAAAGAACTGGTCAATGCTGAGATGAATGTAGCCAAACAATTTGGTGAGAACCTGGTTGTTAAGAGCCGTGAAGCTCTGCAGGTGGCTAATGATGCACGTGACGATTATCGTTCATGGGCAGAGCAGGGCGTTGAGACCTTCACCAAGCAGGTCAGCAGCTCTGTAAAAGCCGCTTAATCATTAATTAAAAAAATAGAAGTAATAAAGAGAGATCAGTTATGAGTGAGAATAAACGTCTGGCCATCGTTACCGGTGGTGTTGGTGGAATCGGTACCGCTATTTGTGAACGTCTGGCTAAGGACGGTATTACCGTTGTTGCGACCTACCACCCTGCTGAAGAAGATAAATTGGTTGATTGGAGCAAGGCACGTGCCGAAGCGGGTGCTGAGGTAGGTCTTGCAGTTTGCGACGTCTCTTCACCAGAAGATAGCGCTCGCATGGTTGCTGAAGTTGAAAAAGAGTTTGGTCCAGTTGACATCATTGTTAACTGTGCAGGCATTACCCGTGACAAGACCATGAAACGTATGGATGCTGAGAGCTGGGATGCCGTGATCACCACCAACCTGAACAGTGCTTTCTATGTAACCAAACCTGCTTGGGAAGGCATGTTGAACCGTGGTTTCGGTCGTATCATCAATATCTCTTCTGTAAATGGTCAGCGCGGACAGTTTGGTCAGACCAACTACTCTGCTGCAAAAGCGGGTATTCATGGTTTTACCATGGCACTGGCACATGAAGGTGCTGCTAAAGGCGTAACCGCAAATACGGTTTCTCCTGGATATATCGAAACGGCTATGACCGCTGCTATGCGTGATGATGTGCGTGAGTCAATCATCTCTGGCATCCCAATGGGTCGCATGGGCAACCCGGAAGAGATCGCATCAGCTGTCGCTTTCCTGGCGTCTGATGAGCAAGCTTATATCACCGGTGCCAACCTGCCGGTCAATGGTGCGCTCTTCGTACATTAATTGTTTGAATTAATCCTCCTCCTCTCTAGGCTTAAATAGAGAGTTTTGCCCGGCTCCCCTGCCGGGCTTTTTTTGTCCAGGGATGGACTTATGCCGCGTAGGCCAGGGAAGGCCGAGAGCGGCTTTGCCAGGGATGGACTTATGCCGCGTAGGCGAGGGAAGGCCGAGAGCGGCTTTGTCAGGATTGGATTTATGCCGCGTAGGTCGGGAGTGGGTTCTCTCTGCCTATCTTGAGATTTAGTCAGCAACTCTTTAACAGCATATTGCTATTACAGGCATAAAAAAACCTCTCCAAAAAGCGGGAGAGGTTGAGTGTTGGTTTAACGTTTAGATGTTAACCATCTGTGCCAGAACGAGGCTCTTCTGTAGCGTGTGGACGCTTATTGTGTTCAGCTACCAATGACTCAGCCCAGGTTGTGATCGCCTTGGCCTGCGTTATCAACTCGGGTAGTTGAAGCTCATCCAGGGTGTTCTGGAAATCCCGCAGATCGATAAATAGCTGCTCCAGTTTTTTCAGCTTTTCAGGGAAGTTGCTATAGGCTTGTTGAAGTGCCGGTAACAGCTGTTCTTCTCCTTTAAGTGTGTGGTCTAATCCGGCAATCTCCAATAAGGCCTGTGCGGAGTAAGTGAGTTGGTTTTCCAAACTCTCCCCGCCATCGGCCTGCTTGTTCTTGGCCGCAAAGGCGACACTCAGATCTGATTCATAACGGGCATCCAACAACAATTTATCGGCTGGAGCGGCTTGGGCGCCGGCACACTCGCCAACACCTAACGATTCCACTTTAAATACGCTGCTATCGCCATGATCCCGGGTAAGGAAGGCCAGCTCCATAGCACCAACCGTACTCAAATGAGACAACAGTTCATCAAAGTATTCTCGCCCTTCACGTTTGACCCAGTCACGGAAGCTTTCACTCTCCTGTCTGTCAGCGAAATAACTATCGTGTAACAAAGAAACAGCAGATGGAACACGTACCGCTGGGATATCCGGACCGTTTATACCGATGCTACCGCCTTCACTGCCATTCCCGCCAAGTTGCAAGGTATAGCTGGGCACCAAGCGTCCGTGATGACGCCGACCTTTACCGTACAGACCGATATCGGAAATAGTGGCATTGGCACAGCCATTCTGACAGCCGTTCACGCGTACACTGAGATCGCCCACACCGCCACTTAACCGTGGGGCCATTTGGCGTGATGCCGTAATGCCCAGTGGGCAGGTGGCAGTGCCAGGGCAGGAGACCACTTGGTCACCGCAACGGGGTTGTTTCAGGCCGAGTGCCTTGAGTGCCACAGTCAGACTACCAAGGCGATCTGTTGGAACATTAAAAATGCTCAGGTTCTGATCCAGCGTGGTGCGAATGTCATACAATCCTTCTGCAACCAGCAGCTCCGACAGTCCCCGCAATACCTGGATGGTTAATCGACCATCGGGAATGCTGACGGGGACGATATTCAAGTCATTCTGGTGCTGTGCTGTTGGGGCTCTTAGCGTTGTCTTAATCTGAGAACCATCCACCTCTCTTTTGCGCCATTTGGTAACCGGGTTGCCCTCGGAGCTATAGGCACTAGCGGTTCTGACACACTCAATTCGATACTTTTCAATAAAACCCTCCACACCGAATTTATCCAGCAGGAACTTGATGCGTGAACGCATTTTGCGTTTTCTGTCAGAGTATTTGTCATGTACTGATAGCACCGCCTCAATGGCAGGAATCAGTTGCTCTTCTTCGATAAAGGATTCAAGCAGTATCGCCTCTTTGGGCTTGCCGCCAAGACCGCCACCTGCCAGCAGGCGAAAACCGGGACGGCCCTCTTTGCGGGTTGCAATCACCCCCAGATCATGAACCAGGCCATTGGCACAGTCTGATTCACAGCCGGAGAAACTGATCTTGAATTTGCGCGGCATGGAGGCGGTAAGCGGGTGGCGAATAAAATAGTTGGCCGTCTGCTCAATATAGGCATTGATGTCCACATGCTCCGCCGGGCAGGCGCCTGAGAGTGAACAGCCGGTAATATTCCTTACCGTATTGCCGCCGGCTTCACGGGTGGCGATGCCATACTGGCCCAGTGTGCGCTGCAGATCAGGCGTGCGCTCCAGGGGTACGAAGTGAAACTGTATGTCCTGTCGCGTGGTGATATGCACACTGTCAGTGCCCGAGTGTTTCTCTGCCGCTTCAGCAAAACCGAGCAGCTGGTTTGGGGTCATGCGACCACCGGGCAGTTTCGCCCTGACCATGCACATTCCATCCTGGCGCTGGGCATAGATGCCGAGATTGAGGCGAATGGCCACAAACAGGTGAGGATCCAGACTACCCTGCAAGAAATTTTGCAGATGCTGGTCGTAGTCATCGAAATCCTTCGAATCGATCAGCGAGTTCAGTGCATTGGTCATGATTGACTCCAATGGTCAGTTAAATACTAAAAAGCAAACTTCAGGCCGGTGAAAAAAAGTATCCCGGCCAGACCCCGGCGCAGCATGGCCTCCGGGAGGTGTATCCCCAGCTGACTGCCAAGGGCTGTGCCGGGTATTGAGCCCAGCAGCAGACTGCCGAGCAGGGTGAAATCCACATTGCCGAGTTGCAGATGACCCAGGCCCGCCAGAGTAGCCAGTGGAACGGCGTGGGCCAGGTCGGTACCAACAACCGCGATTGCCGGCATCCGTGGATAAAGTAAAAACAGTATGGCGGCGGTTAATGCGCCCGCACCCACGGATGAAAGCGTCACCAGCACACCCAGTACAGCGCCCAGTGTTACCAAGAGGCGACTGCGATGAATCCGAACCCAGGCCGTCGTGCGGGAATGCCCGGATGCCATGCTTTTGGCTATGCGCTCTTTCAGTAACAACACCAGTGATGTGATGATCAGTGTCACACCCAGTGCAATGGTAATAACCCGTTCGTGCTGGCCGTCGGGTTGTAACGAGTCCAGAAGTGCCACCGTAATTACGGTGGCCGGCAGGCTTCCCAGGGCCAGATAGCCCACCAACCGCCACTGAATACTGCCTTTACGGCCATGAAACCAGACGCCGCTGGCCTTGGTGATAGCGGCATAGACCAGATCAGTGCCGACGGCCAATGCGGTAGGTATACCAAAACCCATTACCAGGATCGGGGTCATTAGTGCACCACCACCGACGCCCGTCAGGCCCACGCATATGCCGACCACAAAGCCCGCCAATGTGAACAGGGGGTCCATCACTCATGTCACCTGTAGTTCTAGGCGAATTCTGCCGTTGGTTCAGGCTTGAGCAGGTCTGAAAGGGCAGGTTGTTTCGGTTTCACCGGTTTCAACACATCGCGCAGCAGTTTGAAGTAGACGGTATAGACTTGAACTTCTCCGATGGAATTTGCCACCAGAAAAAACGGTGCTCTGTCGACCTGGTAGATCTCTGATAGACGCATGCCTTCACTATTCAGGTCGCCTTCCTGTGCAATCACCACGCGATCGATCTGATCAAACAGACCTTCACGTCGCATGCGCGCTTCAACGTCTCTGCACTTTGCACAGGGTTGCCCATCCCGGGTCAGCTTTTTAACCATCGTAATAAAGGCCATGATCGTCTCCTCTTTATAGCGGGGTTTAGCGGGTGGCAGCCTTGGCTGCGACATTACCGGCGTGCAGGCCGCACTCTTTATCTGCGGCATCTTCCCACCACCAGCGACCTTCACGTTCGTGCTGATTGGGCAGAACAGCACGGGTGCAAGGTTCGCAGCCAATACTGGTAAAACCTTGTGCATGTAGCGTGTTGTAAGGGACTTCGTTGGCGCGGATGTATTCCCACACTTGGGCAGAAGTCCAGTTGGCCAAGGGGTTGAATTTGAGTAGCTTGCTATCTTCAGTGGAGAAAGAGGGATCTTCCTGAATGACCGGGACTTCAGTACGGGTGCCGATACTCTGGTCCTTGCGCTGACCGGTAACCCAGCCACTCAAAGTAGCCAGCTTTCGACGCAGCGGAGCAACCTTGCGTACTGTGCAGCACTCCTTGTGACCATCCTTGAAGAAGCTATAGAGGCCCTTTTCGCGTACCAGTTTTTCTACATCTGTGCCAACGGGGGAGACCACTTCAAGTTCAATGCCATAGTGGTTGCGCACCTCTTCCAGGTAGCGATAGGTTTCCGGGTGCAGACGACCGGTATCAAGAGAGAAAACCTTGACGTTGGGATTGATCTGGACAGCCATGTCCACCAGCACCACATCTTCTGCGCCGCTAAATGAAATAGCGATGTTATCGACGGTTTCCAGTGCCAGGCTGATGATCTCCTCGGGGGAGCGCTCATCATAGTTTTCTGCCAGTCGTTGGACATCCAGAATTGAAATGCTCATGGGTTATTCCTCAGTAGAATTAAAAAGCGCCTTGGGATCTGTGGGCACTAATAGGCTGAGGACAACCTTAGTCTTACTTAAATAGGAATAAAAATATCAAATAGGCATATAAAAATAATTATGAGTTATATGAGGCCGTCAGGTGTTCTGCCAGAGGCTATTTTTCTGCAGATATGTAGCAGATCCAGCCTGCATCAGCCTCGCCTGTTGCGGAGGGGACAAAATTACCGTCAGGTTCGCCATCCTCATCCCATCCCTGCCAGTAAATGGTCACTTTGCTGAATCCTGCTTCCTCCAATAGATCTCTGATCTCAGGCAGCGTCCAAAGTCGCCAGTCATAGCTAAAGGCGCGGTCCATATGGGAATCATCGGGGAAAGCGAAGTGAATATGGCAGATGAGTCCGCCAGTTACAGGATCATAGCGTTCCTGCTCCCAGATATAGGTAAACTCTCCTTCATTGATTTCCCTCTCCTCTTCCAATTCACGGAAAGAGTCATAGCCACCATAGGCATCGAGAAAGAAGATGCCATCTTCAGCAAGTCCATCTTTTACCCGGCAAAAGTACTGTTTCAGGTCCTTGCGTTCTTTAAACAGCCAATAACTGAAGTTCATCGCTGAGATTATGTCAGCTGGTTCAGTGTCTACATGGAGGACATCGGCTTCAATCAACGTGATCCTCTTACGCTGACCGGCATTTAGCTCCGTGATCTTATTTTCTTGTCCCCAGGTAAGCACTTCGAGATCAAGATCTACCCCTACAGCACGATTACTCTTGCGCTGTCTTACCCATTCACAACAGACGTTGGCTGTGCCGCAAAAGTCTTCCCTCAGTAAACTCGCTTTCCGACCTCTTATTGCCTTGTAAGTGTCATCAACAAATTCAATCTCTGAAGCCGCATACTGTACTGAAAGTTCATACAGCTGATGCCTGTCTGCGTGATCAGCCAAACGTGTTTTTTTGTTCTTTTTCTTCACTTTTTTCTTATCACTCATAGCATTTATATCCAAATTCAAGACGGTTTGGTGACAGAGGCTATAATTAGCTTATAGGCATGGGGAACGGTAGATAGTGCCTTATCCGGTGTATTTATCAACCAGACCAACCTTTGGATCAGTTCGTGATGTGTAGGGTTCATATGGTTGGTTAGGAAAGTGATGTCGGTAATGGTAGAGGGGATTATATCGGCAGAGGAGGCGTTATGGGAATTGCAATTACATTACAAGAGTATCTGCAGGATCACGATTTGAAATTTGAAGTGATCGAACACACTCCAACGGGTTCTGCTCTGGAGACTTCGGAGGTGGCGCATATACCTGGTGATCAGTTGGCTAAGAGCGTTTTGTTAGGTGATGAAGACAGGTATCTATTAGCTGTTATCCCTGCCACGCATCGACTGGAAATCGGCAAGCTCAGTGATATCGTAAAACACAAGCTTCAGTTGATATCAGAAAGTGAAATGGCGGGTGCATTTTCCGATTGTGAAGTGGGTGCGATGCCACCTATTGGTGAGGCGTATGGCATAGACACCTGGATAGACCCATCGCTGCTGGAGCAACCCGAGGTTTATTTTGAGTGTGGTGACCACCATTCGCTTATCAGAATGTCCGGTGAGGAGTTTCGTGAGTTGCTGAAAGGTACCCGTCAGCTACCCATAAGCCATCATCTCTAGGGTCTGATTTACTCCTGATTGGCATTGCGCCGAAAGGCGTTCTGTTATACCCTTGCGCCTCCAAAAAATTGAGGTTTCGGGTAGATACCTGCGTGCCACGGTTTTTTGAGTGAAAGGTTTTACAAATTGGAGAGCTGTCCGAGTGGCTGACTCGAGGCTCTGCCGAGAGAACGTCGCTTTAGCGACGGCCCAGGAGGGGTGAGGGCATTAGCCCGAATAACGAGCACGCCGCGTGCGTGGCTGGTTTCTGCAGGAAGCAGTTAAGAAAACGGTTTTACAAATTGGAGAGCTGTCCGAGTGGCTGAAGGAGCACGCCTGGAAAGTGTGTATACGGCAA
>ATLU01000224.1_pt1 | contig 12680 bp, 11 predicted proteins | sample 178751 | NCBI WGS metagenome assembly ATLU01 (sample SAMN02211837, study PRJNA209200) | bioreactor metagenome | isolation source: day 23 sample from continuous culture bioreactor inoculated with sediment... | place: Germany: Wadden Sea | collected 2011
AAGGGGCGGTTCAAGGCATCTGGAAGGGCAAGGAAATGTCCACCCAAGAGCTGGTGAACAACGGCCAGATCTGGACCTTCAACGGTGTGCCTGGCTTGCCCGAAACGCCGCTGATTGACCTTTCACAGGGCGAGGTTCTGCGACTTCCGATGCGAAACGACACCGCATTTCCCCACGCGATGCACTTGCACGGACATCATTTCCAAGAGGAAAAACCTGACGGCAGCTTGGGGCCGCTACGCGACACGATTTTGATGGAGCGCGGGGAAACACGAACCATTGTCTTTCGGGCTGACAATCCGGGCGATTGGCTTTTGCACTGTCACATGCTGTCCCATCAGGCAGCGGGTATGAAAACTTGGCTGAGGGTCACACTATGATGAACATCAAACAGAAATTGCTTGTTGCAGGGGGCGCAGTCTTGCTTGCATCCGGGGTCGCGCAGGCCGCCCCGCCAATGCAACCGGCAAGCGCCGATCCGGCGGCGGGGGCTGGTCTTTATCAAGACAATTGCGCCTCTTGCCATGGGGAAAATCTGGAGGGGCAACCCGATTGGAAATCGCAAAATGACGATGGCACCCTTCCGGCCCCGCCACATGATGACAGCGGACACACCTGGCACCATGGGGATGGGCTGTTGTTCGACTATTCCAAATTTGGCGGGCAGGTCGCATTGGAACAGCGCGGGGTCAGTGGCTTTGTCAGCGGTATGCCCGGATTTGCAGAGACGCTGAGCGATGCACAGATCTGGGACATCTTGGCGTTTATCAAATCCACCTGGCCCGCGCGCGTTCAGGAAATGCAGGCAACGCGCACCGATGGTGAACAGCGCCAAGGGGGGTGAGATCGCAGATTTTCCTAAGACAGGTCTGATGCATTCCCCCTGGGCGGCACAGCTCTGATTGCTCAGGACATGGCGGCGGCGCAATGGCCGCTGCTCATGCCGGGCGCGTTGACTGTGGTCCTGATGGGCAATCCATTCTTGGGAGTGTTCCGACATAGGGGGGCCCACAGGGGAAGGTTCATGCGCAAGAAAACGTGATCAAACGCCCTTGACCTTCCCCTCACTGGAACCCTGCATTATGTCTCAAAGGGTGAGTCGTGGAGCATGACATGTCGCAACGAAAAACGATCAAACTGTCCGTCGAAGGGATGAGCTGTGCGTCCTGTGTGGGACGTGTGGAAAAGGCGCTGGCCGCGGTGCCCGGCGTTTCTGAACCCACGGTAAATCTGGCAAGCGAAACCGCGCAGATGCAATTTCAGACCCCCGCAGATCTGGCAGCGATTGCCGCAGCCCTCGACGTGGCCGGGTATCCGGCGGTGACGGCTGAGGTTGCTCTGGAGGTTGAGAATATGACCTGCGCGTCCTGTGTCGGGCGGGTCGAACGGATGTTGAAGAAAGCGCCGGGTGTGCTGGATGCAACGGTCAATCTGGCCACCGAAACGGCCACCATTCGTTATGTCGATGGGGCGGTTACGCCCGCCGATCTGGCCCGCGTCGCAACAAATCTTGGCTATCCGGCCAAGGTCAAAGCGGGCGAAGACACAAGCAAGGCGGATCGCAAGGCCGCTGAAATCACCCGGTTGGGATGGCTGACCCTGATCGCCGCGCTTTTGGCGCTGCCGGTGTTCATTGTCGAAATGGGCGGCCATATCATTCCCGGAATGCACGCGCTGATTGACCGCACAATTGGCATGCAAAACAGCCGTCTGGTCCAATTCGTGCTGACCACAGCGGTGTTGTTTGGACCCGGTTTGCGCTTTTACACCAAAGGTTTTCCACTGCTGGTCAAAGGCGCGCCGGACATGAATTCTCTGGTCGCGCTGGGCACCTCGGCCGCCTATGGCTTTTCGCTGGTGTCAACCTTTGCCCCCGGTCTGCTGCCCGCAGGCACGGCAAATGTGTATTACGAAGCCGCCGCCGTGATCGTTGTGCTGATCCTGCTCGGCCGGTTTATGGAAGCCCGCGCCAAGGGGCGCACGGGTGAGGCAATCCGCAAGCTGGTTGGGCTTCAGGCCAAGACCGCCCGCATTGAACGGGGCGACGACGTGATAGAGCTGCCCATAGCCGACATCGCATTGGGGGATGTGATCCATGTGCGACCTGGCGAGAAGATTGCCGTTGATGGGGACGTTCTGACCGGTGCATCCTATGTTGACGAAAGCATGATTACCGGCGAACCCATTCCGGTTGAAAAGACCCAAGGGGCCAAGGTCGTGGGCGCCACCGTGAATGGCACCGGGGCGTTGACGTTTCGCGCGACGGCTGTGGGGGCCAACACAATGCTGGCGCAGATCATCCAGATGGTTGAACAGGCACAGGGGGCCAAACTTCCAATCCAGGGGGCCGTGGATAAAATCACGGCGTGGTTTGTCCCTGCCGTGATTGGGGCCGCTGTCGTGACGGTCTTGGTGTGGTTCCTGTTTGGCCCTGACCCCGCGCTTAGCTATGCGCTGGTGGCGGGCGTTGCTGTGCTGATCATCGCTTGCCCCTGTGCGATGGGGCTGGCCACGCCGACCTCGATCATGGTGGGAACGGGCCGCGCCGCTGAAATGGGCGTGTTGTTTCGCAAAGGGGACGCGCTGCAGATGCTGCAGGAGGCCCGCGTGGTTGCGGTTGATAAAACCGGAACACTGACCGCCGGGCGGCCGGAATTGACCGATCTTGTGGTGGCTGAAGGCTTTGATAAAAGCGACGTTCTGCGCCTTGTGGCCGCTGTTGAAGCCCAATCCGAACACCCGATCGCAGAGGCGATCACGCGCGCGGCCAAGACGCAAAATATCGGAACTGCAGTCCTCACCGAGTTTCAATCTATCACCGGCTACGGCGTGCAGGCCATGGTGGATGGGCGCAAGCTGTTGGTCGGCGCTGATCGCTTTATGATCCGCGAGGGTCTGTCGCTGGAACCCTTAGGCGACACCGGTGACGCCTTGGGTCGCAAAGGTCGCACGCCGCTTTATGCTGCAATTGATGGGCGGGTGGCTGCTGTGATTGGCGTGGCCGATCCGATCAAACCAACCACCCCGGCGGCGATTTTGGCGCTGCATGATCTGGGCCTGAAGGTTGCCATGATCACTGGCGACAATCAGGGCACGGCCGATGCCATCGCCGCTGAACTGGGCATTGATATCGTTATCGCTGAAGTGTTGCCGGAGGGGAAAGTCGCCAGCCTCGAGAGGCTTCGCAAGGGGGGCAAACTGGCCTTTGTCGGGGACGGAATTAACGACGCCCCGGCGCTTGCGGCCGCGGATGTCGGTATTGCCATCGGCACCGGCACGGATGTTGCAATTGAAGCCGCCGACGTGGTGCTGATGTCTGGGGATCTGACAGGCGTGGTCAATGCCTTTGATATTTCCGGCCGTACGATGCGCAACATCCGTCAGAACCTGTTCTGGGCATTTGGCTATAACACGTTGCTCATTCCGGTCGCCGCAGGCATTCTATTTCCCGCATTTGGTGTGCTCTTGTCGCCCGTGTTGGCCGCCGGGGCGATGGCGATGTCGTCGGTCTTTGTGCTGACCAACGCCTTGCGCCTGCGTTGGATAAAACCGGTCCTGAGCACTTCGCAATCGACCGCCGCCGGCCACTCCGCGACCCTAAATCCGGCATTGGCCGGGTGAACAGGAGGAAGAAATGAACATCGGAGATGTGGCAAAACGAACAAATCTGCGTGCTAAAACCATCCGGTATTACGAAGATATCGGGCTGGTCACCCCCCTTCGCGACACCAATGATTACCGGGTTTTTCGCGACAGCGACCTGCACAAGCTGACCTTTCTGGCCCGTGCGCGCGCCCTTGGGTTCACCATTGATGATTGCCGCGCGCTTCTGACCCTTTATGAGGATGAAACCCGCGCCAGCTCAGACGTCAAAGAGATCGCGAACAAGCATCTCGAAGAGATCGAGGCGAAGATCATCGACCTTCAGGCCATGCATGCCACGCTCACCCATCTCGCACAGGAATGTGCCGGGGACCACCGCCCAGATTGCCCGATCCTGGAAGGGCTGAGTGGTGGTGACCGAAATCCGTCAAATGAGGCCGGCTGAACGTCAGGACGTCCACGCGCAATGTCCGTTGTGATGTGCTGACCGGCTTGCATGTCCGCCCGTTCTCAACCTCCTGCCGGTCCGCCCCAGCCATCGCCCACCGCATGATAGAGCGCTTCCAATTCACATTGTATTGCTTGTTCGTGGCCTTTTGCTTTGCTCAAACTCAAAAACGATGACAGATGCGTCAATGATAACTGGAAACGTTTTAATGTTTCGCCAAAGGCTTTGCGCGGGGCGACAAACATGTGAAACTCCTTCCCATGGCGAATTCTGCACCCGTGTCACTTCCGACCTGTTTCAATCAGGTCGACCCGCTGAACGACAATCTCAGGTTCATCGCCGTGGATGTCGAGACGGCCGGATATGACATCGCGAGTATCTGCCAAATCGGCCTTGCTTTTGTCGGGTTTGACGGCTCCATCACAACCTACAGCGCATATATCAACCCGTGTACGCCATTTGCCGCTGGCAATACGCGATTGCATGGGATTGATGCGGCGACCGTTAAACATGCCCCAAGTTTCCAAAGGGTGCTGCCGGATCTGCGGCAATTGTTAGAGGCATATCCGCTGGTGCAACATAGCCGCTACGATGAGAAAGCATTTGGTGCTGCGTGTCGGCTTGCCGAACTTCCGCTGTTGAAATCGGTTTGGTCAGACAGCGTTAGGATTGCGCGCCAGGCTTGGCCGGAGTTGCGGGGCAATGGCGGGCATGGGCTGGCCAACCTGAAAAACGTGCTGGGGCTTCACTTTCGTCACCATGACGCGGGGGAAGACGCGCGTGCAGCCGCAGAAGTAGTCCTGAAAGCCGAGGCCGCAATGGGGCGGAAAATCAAACTGCTCAACAGCGCACAACAGCTGGTCTTTGATTTTCAATCATCCGAGCGCGTGCAGGGCGTGAGGCGTTAAAACACCCCGAACGCGGATCTTAGCGAAAACAAGGGGGTACATGGGGTTACATCAGGGAGAGCGGGCAGTTCTTGAAAAGATGCGGCCCGTTTTGCATTTGCACCTCTTTGTGCCATCCTGCGTCAAACCACAGGAAAGGGACGCCAAATGCCGATCAAAGCCGTGATATTTGATGCCTATGGCACCCTGTTTGATGTCTTTTCTGTGGGCGTGCTCGGCGAAGAAATATTTCCCACAAAAGGCACCGCCTTGGCGGCGCTTTGGCGCGACAAACAGATCGAATACACCCGCTTGCGCACCCTGTCGGACCAGTACCGCGACTTTTGGAACGTCACGCAGGACGCGTTGGAGTTTGCCTGTGACAGCCTTGGTTTGCCATTGACGAATACTGCGCGCGATCGGCTGATGCAGCAATATGCCCAGCTTACCGCCTTTGATGAAAACGCCGCCGCGTTGACCCGCCTAAAAGACGCGAGCCTGCCCCTGGGCATCCTGTCCAATGGCACCCCGGACATGCTGCGCTCCGCCGTTGAAAGCGCGGGGCTGACCCGGTTTTTTGACCATGTGCTCAGCATTGATCCGGTGCGAAAATTCAAAACCGCCCCCGAGACCTATCAGCTTGGCCCTGACGCCTTTGGGCTGCCGGTGTCGGACATCCTGTTTGTGTCCTCCAATTGCTGGGATGCGTGCGGGGCAACGTGGTTTGGCTATCAAACCCTTTGGCTTAATCGCTACGCGCAACCGTTGGAACGCTTGGGCGTCACCCCAAACCGGATCGGGTCGGCGCTGACGGATGTGGCCGTCTATGTTGCGGAAATAAACGGCTAACCTGCGCGCAGGGCCTGTAACAAAAGCCTCAATGCGGGGGCCATTTCGTCGGAATCAAATCCGCAAAAACCAAGGATCAACCCGTTGAAATTACTTTCTTTTGTGGCGTAAATCGACAGGGGTTGTGCCGTCACGCCCAAAGCCGCCGCCCGCGCCGACACCTCGTGATCCGGTAGGTTTTCGTTTAAGTGAAAGGTCACCTGCATCCCGGCCTGATGATCCTCAAAATGGCCAAATTCAGCAAAACCCTGCGCCAGAGCCTCCAACAGAAACTTGCGCCGTTCGCCATAGATGCGCCGCACCCGACGCAGGTGGCGATAAAACTCGCCAGAGGAAATGAACTCCGCCAAAGGGGCTTGCGGCATCAAGCTCGCTTTTTGCCCAAAGTGCCGCATGGTGTTGCGGAACTTGGCGATCAGCGGGTCGGGAACAATCACATACCCAAGCCGCAGCGCACTTGAGAAAATCTTGGAAAAGCTGCCGATATAAAGCGTGCGATCAAGGTGGTCAAAACCGGCCATCGCGGGGATGGGCCGCCCGGCATATCGAAACTCGCTGTCGTAATCATCCTCGATGATCCATGCGTCATGGGTTTGCGCCCAGTTGATAAACTCCAACCGCCGATTGGGCGACATCGCCCCGCCCAGCGGGTATTGATGCGAGGGGGTTAACACCACCAATCGCGGCGAGGTGCCCGGCGGCGGAAGGTCGGCCCCAGCGCCCGTGGCATCCAGATAAATCGGGTCTAAACCCTGCCCCTCTGCAAAGCGGCGCAGGGGCAGATATCCGGGATTTTCCAAGCCGATCCGGTCGCCCTTCTGTGCCAGGCTGCGGGTGCAAATCTCAAGCGCATCGGTGGAGCCTGCGGTGATGATAATCTGATGCGGCGACGCGGTGATCCCGCGCCAGTCCGCCACATGGGCGGCAATGGCTTCGCGCAGTTTGAAATGGCCAAAGGGGCTGGCCCCTTCGAGCATAGATCGCGGATCTGTCCGGCAAATCCGTGCGGTGGCTTTGGCCCATTGAGCGTGGGGAAACAGTCGCATGTCCGGGCGCCCCGCCTGAAAGGGATGCGGCAGAGGCGGCGTATCCTCTTGGGTCTTCGGTGGCGTGGGCAGAGGGGGAGGGGGTGCCTTTTGCGCCAGCTCCACTTCGCCAATGGCACAGACCCGATAGCCCGATCCTTGCAGGCTGGTCAGATACCCTTCGGCCACCAACTGGTCATAGGCGGTCACGATGGTGGACCGTGACACGCCCAGTTCCGTCGCCATCGCGCGGGTGGCGGGCAGGCGCGTGCCTTGGGTCAGCGATCCCGACACCGCGCGCGCGCGAATGACCGTGCAAATCTGTTCAAACACCGGCACTTTGCTGTCTCGGTCGATCGAAAAGGCCAGCCAAGGGATGTGGTGTTGGATACTTGCCATCTTTGCCCCCAATTGGTCTGGTCATATCTGATCGTTTTGAATGATACGTCGTGACCAAAAAGGGGGCAAGCCGTTCACTTAAACGCTCCGCACATCCACAAAAGTCTCGTGATAACAGGCACCATCCTCGATATCTGTGCGGATGTCGGCGGGGATCAGCGCGTTCACCGTCAGCCCCGTTTGGGACGTGGCGCGCCATGTGCCTTTGGGGCTATAGAGCACGCCGGGGCGGGTAGCGTCGGTCACGACCAATCGCAAAGTAACAGCCCCGCGCGCATTCCAAATTTCAACCGTGGCGCCATCTAAAAGCCCGCGCGCCTCTGCGTCTTTCGGGTGCATTTCAACCACTTCCAAACCCTGTGATGCGGCCTGTCCGCCAAAGGTGGCATTGGTGCGCTTGGAGGAACTGGGCGAGATCAGCGTGAAGGGCAGATCCTTCGCCACAGGGTCATACCGCGGCACGCCAAAGCCAAAACGCGCCTCAAGATCGTGCGAGAAAAGCTCAATTTTGCCCGAACCAGTTGCGGGCGTTATATTGTGGCACATGATCATCGTCTCGCCATCCGGGGCGGTCATTTCAAGGGCGCGGTCCAGCGCAATCTGGCTGGGGCGCGTGCCTTTTAACTGCGGATGTGTCCCGTCAAAGGCGTCATCCATCAACTGGGCATCGGTTGCCTGAAAGATCGGATCATCATAGCCAAAGCGCGCGGCCAACCGGCGAAAAATCTCTGTGTTTGGAAGGCTTTCGCCAACGCGAGGAATAATGGGTGCCGCGCGCTGCACATAGTTTTGCCCGTAAGCGCCATAGACATCATCAATTTCAAACGGACCCGAGGCGGGCAGGATCACGTCGCAAAACTGCATGCTGTCGGTCATCGCAATATCACAGCCCGCGATGAACAAATCCTCGCGCATCAAGGCCTTGATCAGCGTGCTTTGATCCGGGTGAGTGGCAACGGGGTTGTGGTTGTAAATCATCGCCGCAGAAATCGGCACATCCAAAGTGTCGTCCAGCAATTTCTGCGCCAGATCCACAATGTTAAAGACCCGTGTGCCGGCTTTTTTCAGATGGTCGCCATGCAGGCGCGCGGTGGTTTTGGGTGCTGCGATGCCGGATTTTGCAATCACGCCAGCTCCGATCCGACCATGGTGGCCCATCAAGGCCGGAAGCGCCATGGCCGCCCGCAACCCAGACCCGCCAGAGCGGCCACGTTCGATCCCATTCCCTGCTGAACAGGCCATATTCTTCGCCTCAATGATCATATCGGCAAGCGCATGAACCTGTGCTGCGGCCACGCCGCAAACCTCTTCAACCTGCGCAATGGAATAGGTCCGCGCTTGCGCCATATAGGCGTCAAACCCATCGACCCAAGTGTTGATGAACGCCATGTCCAGCGCCCCGCGCCGTTCAAGCTCTGCCGCCAAACCCATCGCCAGCACCACATCGGTGCCGGGGGCGATTTGAATGTGCATGTCGCACTGCTGAGCGATTTTGATCCGCTTGGGGTCAATCACAACCAGCTTGGCACCTGACGCGCGCGCGCGTTTCAAAAGTGGTGCAAGATGCAGGTTTGAGACGGTGACATTGTTGCCCCAGATCAACACCAGATCCGAGTGGATAACCTGTTCGGGCGGCATGCCGGGTGCCGCACCAAACAGCGACGAATAGGCCGTGCCGCGCACCGCGCCACACAAGGGCCCTCGGTTCAATTGCGTGGCGCCCAGATGATAGAAAAACCGCCGGTCCATTGACCCCGCCGCAAGCTCGCCATGCGGCCCGGCATAGTTGAAGGGCAGCACGCTTTCGGGGCCGTGGGTGGCGATGGCGCGGGTGAACCCGTCGTGCACCAGATCCAGCGCTGCGTCCCAGGTGATACGCTCAAACTGGCCCGATCCGCGTGGCCCCACCCGTTTTAGCGGATGCGTCAGACGCCCGTCACCATGGGTGAAATCCGGGTAAGAGCGTGCCACTTTGTTGCAAATTACATTGTCGGTATAGGGGTTTGCACGCGAGCCTTTCACATCAAGGATGGTCCCGTTTTGCACCTTGACGCTCAGGCTACAGGTGTCGGGGCAATCCAGCGGGCAAACGCTGGGATATGTGGTTGCAGGTGCGGAATGCGGGCTGTGGTGTGTCATGGGAATACCTTGGGTAAACATGTGTTTCACCCAAGGTATCGCCAAAATGGATCAGCGGTTAAGCGCCAATACTGGTGAAAATGACCAGACCAATCCTACTTTACGCAGCCCGCGAAGCTGTCCGCCATGCCGCGCAGCAGTTGGGTGTAAAGCTCTGGTCCAGGGGTGAGAGCCGCGCCAAGGGGGTCGATCACTTGCGTGCTGACATCGGTGCCCTCAAACACAGTGTCGATCAAGCCAGAGTTAAATTGCGGTTCCGCCAAAGCACATGTGATCTGGCCGTCTTTCACCGCGTCGCGCAGGGTGGCGATGCGGGCCGGGCTGGGGCGGCTGGCGTCGCCCAGTGAAATGGCGCCCGCGGCTTTTAACCCAAAACGCGCTTCGAAATACTGATAGGCGTCATGAAAGACCACAAACCGGGTGTCTGCCAGTGGCGTCAGTGTTTGGCGGGTGTCTGCGATCAAAGCATCCAGCCCCTCACGTGCGGCTTTCGCATTGGCAAGATAAACTTCTGCATGTTCCGGGTCGCGTTCGGCCAGTTGATCCGCGATCACACCAAGCCACATTTGCGCATTTACCGGGTCGAGCCAGACATGGGGGTCCATGGCGCTTTCGGCGTGGTCGTGATCATGGTCTTCTGCGTGTTCGCTGTCGTGATCCGCGTGTTCTTCACCATGTTCTTTGTCATGGTCAGCGTCATGATCTTCTTCATGCTCGCCATCTTTGTGATCGCTGTGATCCGCTTCATGATCTTCTGCATGATCCTCTACATGGTCTTCATGCGTATCGTGATCCCCATCATGATCTTCGTCATGCTCCTCGTGGTGATCCCCATCGCCAAAGATGGCGGCTTCCCGGAACGGTAATTGTGTGGTCACGCCGCTTTGCGTCAGGGTCAAGCGCGCCGCACCCGAGGCAATCGTATCCAAAGATTTTTCCAACCAAGGTGTCAAAACTGGGCCAACCCAAACCACCAGATCCGCTTCCGCCAAGGCCGCGGCCTCAGACGGACGCATGGAATACCCATGCGGCGATGCCCCGGGTGGCAGGATCAAATCAGGCGTGCCGACGCCTTGCATCACCTGTGCCACAAGGGCGTGCACCGGGGCGATGTCGGTGGCCACATGCGGGATATGGTCATGCGCATGGGCGGCGGGGGTGAAGCCAACAACAAATGGAAGCAGGGCGGGAAGAAGGCGAGGGGTGAAAAAACTACGCGGCATGTGGTGTCCTAGATTGGGTGTTACTATATAACATATCGACACCCTTGCTATCTGTTATGCTATATCATATCAAGCCCTAAATGACCGGATCGGGACCCCCATGAGTACGCCAACGTCCACACCCACTGATTTGCCAAAAGATACGGTTGGATTTGCCAAGCATGACCACCACGGCTGTATTGCCAGCGCCGTCGAGACCGCCGAAGGGCATTGCGCGGACAAAGGTCTGCAACTGACACCCGTGCGCCGCCGCGTGCTTGAAATCCTGCTCAAACGCCATCAGGCCTTGGGCGCCTATGAGATTTTGGACGTGCTGCGCAACGAGGGCATGGGCTCGCAACCCCCCGTCGCCTACCGCGCGCTGGACTTTCTTGTGACCAACGGGTTTGCCCATAAGATCGAGCGGTTAAACGCCTTCATCGCCTGCGCGCACCCCTGTCAGGATCACGCGCCGATCTTTATGATCTGCAAATCCTGCAGCGCCGTGGCCGAAACCCACAGTGACCTGTCACTGGGGCGCTTGGGGCAAGCCGCTGCCGATGTTGGCTTTGAAATTGAACGTATGGTGGTTGAGGTCGAAGGGCGTTGTCCCAACTGCAAACCCTTCGCCAAAGGCCCCACCACATGAGCTTGATGTCCGTAACAGGCCTGTCCGCCCGCCAAGGTGGCAAACGGGTGCTGACCGGGGTGGATTTCTCCATCGACCGGGGCGAGATTGTCACCATTGTCGGGCCAAATGGCTCAGGCAAATCCACCTTATTGCGGGCCCTCATTGGGGCGCTGAAACCAGAGGCCGGACAGATCCGCCGAGCACAAGGGCTGCGCTTGGGATATGTGCCGCAAAAGCTGCATATCGACCCGACCCTGCCGCTGACCGTGGCGCGGTTTTTGCAACTTCCCCACCGGATGCCCGCGCAAAAAGCACGGGACGCGCTGGCCCGCACCGGGGCGCTGGGTCTGTGGGATCAGCAAATGGCCGGCCTGTCGGGGGGGCAGTTCCAACGGGTGCTTTTGGCGCGCGCTTTGCTGTGTGACCCGGATATTCTGGTGCTGGACGAGGCGACACAAGGCCTGGACCAACCCGGTTCCGCCGCGTTTTACGAGCTGATTGCCGATCTGCGCCGCGATCTGAATTGCGCCGTGTTGATGGTCAGTCACGAGCTTCACGTGGTGATGGCGGCCTCTGACCGGGTGCTGTGCCTGAACGGGCATGTCTGCTGTCAGGGCGCGCCGGAACATGTGGCCTCGGCCCCGGAATACCGCGCGCTGTTTGGGTCTGGCACCCACGGCGCACTGGCGCTTTATCGCCATGAACATTCGCACAGTCACGATCATCCCAGTCATGATCATACGGATTGCGATCATGATCCCTCCAACGATGGGCAAATGACGCCCCGGTCAGGCGGTGCAGCATGACGATATTTGACGGCTTTATGATCCGCGCCGCATTGGCCGGGATCGGTGTTTCATTGGCCGCAGCCCCCTTGGGCTGTTTTGTGGTCTGGCGACGCATGGCGTTTTTTGGCGATGCGACTGCGCATGCGGCGATCCTTGGGGTCGCGCTTTCTTTGGCCTTTGACGCGCCGATCTTTGCGGGCGTGCTGATTGCAGCGCTCACCATGGGGTTTGCGGTGTCGGCCTTGGGTGCGCGCGCCCATGCCATAGACACGATGCTGGGGGTTTTGTCCCATTCCGCGATCGCCGCAGGGCTTGTGGCCGTATCCTTCCTGTCCGGGGTGCGCATCGACCTTATGGCCTATCTCTTTGGCGACATTCTGGCCGTCAGCCATGTGGATCTTTTGGTGATCTGGGGCGGTGCGTTGTTGGTATTGGCGCTGTTGTGGTGGCGCTGGTCGGCGCTTTTGACCGCAACCCTAAACCCTGATCTGGCCTATGCCGCCGGGCTTGATCCGAAGCGTGAGCAATTGGTGCTGACCCTCGCTTTGGCCGTGGTTGTCGCCGTGGCGATCAAAGTGGTTGGCGCGCTGTTGATCGGAGCTTTGCTGGTCATTCCCGCCGCCGCCGCGCGCCCCTTGGCGCAAACGCCGGAGCGTATGGCGGTGATTGCGGCGGGCATCGGCGCGGCGTCTGCTCTGGGCGGATTGCA
>ATLU01000225.1_pt1 | contig 12626 bp, 10 predicted proteins | sample 178751 | NCBI WGS metagenome assembly ATLU01 (sample SAMN02211837, study PRJNA209200) | bioreactor metagenome | isolation source: day 23 sample from continuous culture bioreactor inoculated with sediment... | place: Germany: Wadden Sea | collected 2011
CGGGCTTTGACCCTTGATACAGCGTGCCGTTCATCAGGAACTTCATGAATTCCTCGGCAATCACCGCCTCGGCGTGATAATTCATGGTCAGATAGGGATCATCCCATTTGCCGGTGATGCCGATGCGTTTAAATTCCTCACGCTGGATATCCACCCAACCTTCGGCAAACTTGCGGCATTCCTGACGGAAGTCGATGACCGGAACGTCGTCTTTGTTTTTACCCTTCTTGCGATACTGCTCTTCGATCTTCCATTCGATCGGCAGACCGTGACAATCCCAACCCGGCACATAACGCGCATCAAAGCCCATCATCTGATGGCTGCGCACAATCATGTCTTTGATGGTTTTGTTCAGCGCGTGACCGATATGCAGATGCCCGTTGGCATAGGGGGGGCCGTCATGCAGGATAAACGGCGTGCGCCCCTCGGTCTTTGCGCTTTCCCGCAAGCGATCATAGACGCCGATCTTTTCCCAACGGGCCAGCCATTCAGGCTCGCGCTTGGGCAGGCCTGCGCGCATCGGGAAATCGGTGACAGGAAGCGTCAGCGTGTCTTTGTATTCAGGGGTGTTTTCGGTGGTCTTTTCGGGGGTATCGGCACACATGTGTCCGGTCCTTTTCGGAAGGTCTTCGGATTTTGGGGCAAAAGGTCGGCGCCGGTGATCCATGCGCCTTTTCCCGGCGGCTCAAGCGTGGAGCGCCGGGTCGATAATTCGAATAATGATGGCGGCAAAATGCATCATAAGGGCGTTATAGCAGGTGCGCGCGCGAGGTAAAGTGGTGAGAAGCACGCGAAACAGTGGCCGGATGCGCCCATTTGTCTCTTGGCAAGGGGATTTTCCCTGACTATTTAGCTCAGGAAAGAGGTGCCCTATGTCAACTCCAGACCCGCAACCCAATCCAATGCAACGCTTTGCCATCACACCTGATCAAATCGCGCGCGTGCTTGATGTGTTTTACTCCCGCGTGCGCCATCACCCGGAACTGGGCCCTGTCTTCAACGGACACATTGGCGAAAGCAACGCGGAATGGGCCGAGCATATCGAGAAAATCAACCGCTTTTGGCGCAATGCGATCCTACGCGAGCGGGTCTATGACGGCAATCCCATGCGCGTGCATATGGCCGCAACAGACATTAAATCAGACCACTTCGCCCCGTGGCTTGGCCTATTCGAAGAGGTGTTGATGGCCGAACTTCCAAATGAAACCGCCCGCCCGTGGCTCGCCCTTGCCCAACGCATTGGGCGCGGGTTTCAGATGCAAATGGACGACATGCGCCGCCCCACCTCTGAGGTGCCTAAGCTTTTCTAATATTTGCCTCCGGCGGGGATATTTTCAGAAAGAGGAAAAGCGCGCTTGGCCTTCCTCTTTCTGAAAATATCCCGGGGTGAGCGAGCTTGCCTCGCGAGGGGCAGCGCCCCTTACCACAGATCCGGCTGGGCAATCATCACCCAGAGAATCGCCAGCATCGCCGCAAAGGCCGGAAATCCAAAGGCAAACCAGATGCGGTAAAGGCGATGATAACGGGGCGGAAGCGGGGTATTATTAGCGGCTGCCGCGCGCGCCAAATCCCGCAGTTGAATTTGGATCCAGACCACAGGCAGCCAAAATACGCCGACAACAATGTAAAGCCCAATCGCCGTCAGAATCCAGCTTTCGGTCAGATCCCATCCTGTTTCCAATGCTAAAAGCACCCCGGTAATGGGTTGGACAATGGCGGCAGTGGCGGTGAACAGCGTATCGGCAATCACCACAATCCCGGCCACATGTGCGATCAACGCCGGGTCACGAGAACGTTGCGCCATCACCATGAAAAACGCGATGCCTGCGCCCGAGCCCATCAACACGGTTGCCCCAAGAATATGCGCCCAGCGCAGGACCAACAACCACTCCATCAGCGGCGCTCCAACATCATGTGAAGGGCAAGTGCGGCAAGGATCGCTGGCAGGATTTTCACAAGTGGCCCAAGGGGATCGAGCCAAAGCGCCGGGGTCACGACACTGGCTGAAATAAGATAGATCACACTGACGGCAATCATGCCCAAACAGGCGGGCCTTGCCCATGCGCGCCGCAGTAAAGCGAACCCCAAGCCAACGTCCACCACGGCCCAAAAGAGCACCGATACCAGCGCCAGCCCTCTGGGCCATCCGACCTGGATCAACACCTCAGAGGCGGGTGTTAAAGACCACATGCCGATCAGCCCGGAAGCCATCCAGAAGAGTGCCAAGCCTAGTACCATAAGGGGCATCAGCAAGCCCACACGTGCTTGCAATCTATGTTCCGCACCTGCCGGAAGCGCCGCTAAGGTCGCCGCGATTCCCATCAAGGGTTCTCCAAATTCCGCATAGGGTTTCGGATCACCACGCACGCCTTCCGCCAGCACTTTGATCGCTGACGAGCGCAGCGGGGAGCGCCACCCGAGCCGCCCCAACCCATCAGCGACTTTGCCCACAAGAGGCAACAGAAAGCGCGGCATTGGGATCGTCAATCGCGCGGGTGCAAACCCAAGCAACCTGCGATGGGCGGCAACTACTTTTAACAGGCTGTGCGAGGTCTCTTCGACAAGATCAAACGCGCGGCCCGGTGGCAATACCCCCGCCAAGGCCTCGTGCACCACACGGGCCAAATCTGTCACTGCAAGGGTCTGAATGGGCGCACGGCCCATCGCAATGGGTTGCACAAATGGCACCGCCGCCAATTGCCGGATCAGGGCCGTGCCGCCATAGGCCTGCTGCGCGATCACCAAACCGGGGCGCAAAATCCACGCGGGTGCGCCAGAGGCCAAAAGCGCCGCGTCCCCGGCCGCTTTTGATCGGAAAAACGCTGTGCTCGCATCCGCAGACACCCCGGCGGCTGAGATTTGGACGATGCCAATGTCACGCGTCTCCGCCACTTGGGACAGGGCCAGCAACATATCGTGGTGTACGGCATTCAGATCATCCGCGCCGCCGTCCTGCAAGGCGCCTGCGCAATTCACCACGGCATCAATCTCTTGCAACACCGGTTGCCAAGCGGCCGGTGTGATCAGGTCGCGCAGGTCTTTGATATGCCATGTGAGATCTGGAAATGCGCGCAAGGCGGTGGCGCGGTCCCGACCGAGTCCGGTGACGTTATGCCCGCGCGCCAGCAAATCACGCACAACCTCAGCCCCGATCAGCCCATAGGCGCCCAAGACCAGAACCCGTTTCATGGGGTCTTGCCTTGATCCGATGCCCCGGTCTGCGACTGCATCGCCGCCCAGCGATTGAGCCACGCCAGCCCCGCAAGGGACAGGCCTAGGGCAAGGAAAGAGAACACGCGCATCAGCCCATCAAGGCCGGAAATATCCACCAAGAACACTTTGGCGACCGTCAGCGCGATGGCCCCCATCGCGACACGGCGCAACAGGTCCGACCGGCGCGCGATGGCTTGATAAAGAAGCGCGGCCCCCAAGGCCAACATGGCCACGGTGTAGGTATAAAGCTCGGGCTGCAGCATCGGTTCTTGCGCCAGATAAGCGCCGCGCCAGAAATGCGCGATGCTGGTGATGCCCCACAAAAGCGCAAGTCCTGCCGCAGCGCCGCCCAAACCAAGGCGCAGTTTTGCTGGTAGATGTGGCATTTTCCATGCCACCGCACCGAACAAGGTGGCGGGCAGAAGATAGGCAATCGCCAGTGTGTTCACCAGCGGCCAACCAAGGATCTGCGCGCTGTAATGCTCAAACGGGAAGCCAAGGATCAGGGCGACCAACAGGGTGCCAACACCGCCCAAAGCAAACAGCCCGCCCAGCGCCATACGCACCTTGCGCATAAAGCCCGGCAGTTTCATCCGCCACGCTTGAACGGAAGCGGACAACAGCCAGACCATCGCAATCAACGTCACATTCCAATGGGTGTCACCGGTCACATTCAGCGTGTCCAACCATCGGCGCAACATCATCATCACAAACACCGCAAACAGCGAGACCACCGCGCTTTCTATTGTGATCAAAGCATTTTTGCGGTTGCGATCCTGCCCCAAGACCCAAGCGGACACCAGCGCGCCCAAGGTGACAAAATAGGTTGCTATGACCTCAAGAAGAGGTCCGTAAGCGTGCCATGTTTCACCGAGAATAAACAACAGCGTGCCCGACACCAAGATCGTTCCCACAACAGCAAACCAGCTGAGCAGCGGAAGATCAAAGCGGCGGTCAATCACAACCGAGACGAGCACGGTCAGCGCCAAAGCCACGGTCAGGCCAGAACTCGGCAACACCAGCGCCATCGCATAGCTGATCAACCCGAGGGCTGAGATCAGCACCAACGACAGGCGCATCCGGTCTGCGTCCTGCGCACGCGCAAAGCGTTCGACTTTGACCACCATCAGCGCGGCCAAAGCGATGGCCACCACGGCCCATTCAAAATCCCCCATAAAGCTGGATGGCATCCAGCTGATATCGAGCGAGATCATTGCAGCAGGAGCGATAAGCGCCGCCGCCAACGCCCAGACGCGTGGGTGTTTGGCCGATGTCAGGCTGCGCCATGTGGCAATCACGCCGAGCAGCGCGCCCATTGCGACCAACCAAACAGGCGTCCAGAATTGCGTGTTTCCATTGCCCTCAATCGCGGCGACATCTGACAAGCGATAGACACTGCCATAATTTGCTGCCTCAATCCAGATCAGCGCGATGAGGCCCAAAGAGGGAAGCAGCGGTAAATCCTCCATCGCGTTCGAAGATTTCGCCCAGATCGCCATGCCGGCGGCCAGCGCTGTCATGGCAAAGGCAGACAACCAAAACTCCGCCGCACCCGCCTGCGAGCTGGCCAAAAGCCACAGCACGGATCCCGCCATTGCGGCGTGTAACAGCATCATACGGCGTGGCCAGTTTTTCGGATCAACGCGGTGAGCGATACACTCCATCAGTCCGCGCCCCGGAAGGGCTGGCACCAAGCGCCAGCCCATCACAATCAGGGCGGCAAAGGGCATGAGCAGCGCAAAGGCAATCACCCATTCCACACGGGCATCCGCCACCACAACAAGCGGTGCGATCAGGACATATCCCAGCCCAAGCGACAGCACTGACAGCCATTTCCATTGTCGATAGGTATCAATCGCCAGCCCCACCAAAGTGACAATCGCAAGATAGCCCACCACCGGCGAGGCATCGCTGTTTCCGCCCAGCAAAAACGGCGTCACAAAGGCGCCAACAATCCCCACAGCCGCCAACAGCGGCCCGGTCAACCAGCCAAGGACAATGGCGCCACCCGCCACACATAAAAGCCCGGCAAATGTCGTTGTCGGCCCGATCAGCCCGTACATGTGGCGCGCCGCCAGGATCCCGGCAAATAGCGTAACAATCCCTGCGCCAGAAAAAACCGACGGCAAAAACGCAACGGGGCTGTTTTCATCATCCCCCCAACGCTTGCGCATATATTCGCCACTGCCGACCAAGGCAGCCCCAAAAGCGAGCGAGGCCAGAACGCGCGCGAATGGCGGCAACAGGCCGTTTTCGATGCCATATTGCACCATGAAAATCCCAGCCAAAGCCAAGGACACAGCGGCCACGGCATAGACCCAGTTTTGCACAATCCAGGCGACAAATTTATCAAAGGGCAGGTCCGTTTTCACGGCACGCGGCGTGGGGGCCGAGGAGGTCTTGGCAGGAGGGGTCTTTGTGGGTGTTGATGTCGTGGATTTAGAAGAGGGACTTGATTGCCATGGATTGCTGGCAGAGGCCAGAGCGCGTGCATTCGGCGTCTTCGTCTCCTTCGGCCCAGCGCCCGCAGCCTCTGCGTCGTGAGGTTGGGGAGCATCTGCCACAGCATCAGGCCCAGAGAACGTCGATATCCGTTCACCTGAGGACAGCCGGGATTCTGCGTCCGACAATCGGCGTTTCATCCCTTCAAGGTCGCGCTTTTGATTGCCCCCTTGGATCAACAAATAGATGACGCCGATCGGCAGGCCCAATCCGTAAAGCCCCGCTAACAATACTAAAAACGCTTCCATCACCCACTCCTAACAATACCTGCGGCAGATTAGGCGCAGATGGGTGGGAAAGGCCATAGGGGAATACCTGACCCCTTTCTCAAAGTGGATTTTGTCAGCCTTTCGCGCCAAACAATCCGGTCAGCGCCCGCTTGACGATATGCGTGACCGATGGGCGAGAGGTGACCACAAACGGGATCGGGCGACAGACCTCAATCGCCGCGACACCAACACGCGCGGTCAACGCGCCGTTCACCACGCCTTCGCCAAAGCGGCGCGACAGTTTTGAAAGGACACCACCGCCAGCCAATGATCCCAACAGATCATCGCCCACCGCCACGGCCCCCGTCGCCACCAAATGCGTCATCACAGCGCGCATCAATCGCCAGCTGCCAAAAGTGCCCGCACGGCCACCATAGATTTCCGCCACCCGGCGGATCATTCGGATGTTTGACGTCAGCGCAGCCGCCACATCGGCCAGCGCAATGGGCACAATCGCCGTGACCGTGGCCACTTGGCGCGCGGCGGCTTCCACCTCGCGCAATGCGGCTTGATCCAACGGGACCATTAATTCAGCCTCGGCCATGCCCAGTAGCGCATCCGCATCAAAGGCATCTGGTGTGCGTTCGGTAAGGCGGGTCAGGCCCCATTTCAATTCAGCCCGCCCCGCGTAAAACCGTTCGACCTTTGCCACAACCAAACGCGCTTCGCCCAGATCTTGGTGGGCCAACACCCGCGTCACCTCGCGCTGCAACCCATCCACACGGCGCAGGCGCAGCAACGCGAAGGCTTCCTTCAGCGCAAGCGCCAGCAGCACCAGCAAAAACGCACCCAAAAGCGCCAAGGCCCCCATGCCAAGATAGGGATTGCGAGCAATCAACCCGGTCACAAAGTCATAAGCTGCAACCGATAGGACAAACCCCACAAGAGACACGAGAAGCCCCCAGAACCAACGCCCCAACCGTGAAGGGCGCCGCGCCGTGATGGCCACAACGCTTTGCATCGCGGTCCCTGTGGGTGTCGGCAAATCCACCTCTGGCACTGGTGGCACATCCGCCGGGCTAGGGGTTTTCTCATCCTCCAGCTCAAACAATACCGGTCCCTTTGCGGGTTTCTTAAGATCCGTCATTGCTCTCGGCTCCATTCGTATCGGATATCGGGCAAGCCTTCGTCGTTGCCCGCGCCATTGGTGCGGCCCCGCTCAGAAAACCCTTCGCGCAGATAAAACCGCTGCGCGTCTTCATTGGCGGTAAATGTAAACAATCCCAGCGCCTTAACGTCAGATTTTGCGGCATCCAGAAGCAGTTTCCCAACCCCGTAACATCGCATTCCGGCGGCAACATAAAGCGCGTGAACCTCCCCTGCGTCCCGCGCCAAAAAACCTACCAACCGTGACCCTTGGCGGGCCACAGTCACCCATCCGCGCGACACCATCATACGGGCAAAATACTTCTCTGCGGCCCGAGAATGCACGCGGGGCATCCAAGGGGTCGCCGCATTCCAGTGGCTTAGGATATTGGCAATGGCACTGACATCATTTTGGGTGGCGGGTTCGATTTTCATAACCGGTCTCCGATCAGAAATTCCGCCGCTTTATCAAGCCGGATATGGGGTGGCCCCTCGCCCGGTTTCAGGCTGACATCAGCCGGCGCAAAGCGCATGATTTGATAGTCCGCATCCAGCCAATCCGCATCGCCATTTCGCGCAGGCGACAAAAGGCGCGCGGGGTCTTCGGGCAGATCGCCGGGGTAGAAGGCCGCAGACTTTCCGCTGTCACGCAACCGCCCCCGCACGCAGTCCAGCGCGCTTCCCTTGTGATCAATCGTTTCCTCGACCGTGGTACGCAGCGACGCAATCGACATGGCGGCCGTCTTGGCCCCAGCGAAATCCGCACGGTCACGGGCATCACGCAAAAGCGCTTCGGTAATTGCGGTCAGGCGGCCGTGTTGGGTGTGGTGCAAATGGTCGGCTTTGGTGGCGGCAAACAAGATCCGTTCAACCCGTTTTCCCATAAACAGCTGGCTGAGAAAGGCGTTTGAACCGGGGCGGAATGCGGTCAGAATTTCCGACATCGCGCGGCGCAAATCCTCAAGCGCGGCTGGCCCCGCATGGATGGCCCCAAGCACATCCACAAGCACCACCTGACGGTCGATTTTTGAGAAGTGATTGCGGAAAAATGGCTTTACCACGCGCGATTTATAGGCCTCAAACCGGCGTTCAAATTCACGGTACAATGACCCGCGCAAGTTTTTCTCGGGTGCGGGAAGCGGCGCAAAGGTCAGCGCGGGGCTGCCATCCATATCGCCGGGCAACAAAAATCGCCCGGGTGTGCAATCGGAATAGCCATCTTCGCGCGCTGCTTTCAGATACTCGGCAAATCCCATAGCCAATGATTTCGCCACGGGTTCATCCAACCTCTCTGTGCTGTCGACCACTTGGGCCGCCGCCAAGAACGCCTTTGCCTGATCGCGATTTTCGATGCGGGCCAGCGTGTCACGCGCCCAATCCGCGTAAGACAGATCAAGCAAACCTAGATCCAAAAGCCACTCGCCGGGGTAATCCACGATGTCCAGATGCACGGTGCGTGGGCCGCGCAGCCCGCCAATCATCCCGCCCGGTTGCACCCGAAACGACAGGCGCAATTCTGACGTGGCACGGGTTGAAGCGGGCCATTTCGGGGTCGGACCAGTCATCACCGCCAGATGGGTTTCATAGTCAAACCGCGGCACCGTATCGTCAGGCTGGGGCTGTAAAAATGCGGTTTGAATGCGCCCGTCGCTGGCGGCAATCAGCGACGGCATCCGCCCCCGGTTCATCAAGTTCGCCACAAGCGAGGTGATAAACACCGTTTTGCCCGCACGCGACAGCCCCGTCACGCCCAGACGGATCACAGGTTCAAACAGCGCCTCGCTGGTGGCGTCGCCCATCGCCTCTATCTGACGCGAGATACTGTCTGCGATGTCGCCAAGCCCCACGGTGCTCTCCTTTTTTTCTACGGTGAAGATATGGGCGCGCGGCGGATTTCGCTAGGGGGGATGCGCGCTTTCCTTGCGGGGAGAGACCGCGCGCCAGTCCCCCTTCTGTCCCCCTCCTGCCCCCCCTTGCCGCGCACCCACACATTCGCTATTGCGGCCTTATGCCCAGATACGCTTTGAAAATCGACTATCACGGTGCCGGACTGGCCGGTTGGCAACGCCAAAATGATCGCCCCTCTGTGCAGGGCGCGATTGAGGCGGCTTTGGCCAAACTGGAACCGCGCGCGCATAATATCGCCGCCGCCGGGCGCACGGACGCGGGCGTGCACGCCTTTGCCCAAGTGGCCCATTGCGATATGGAGCGGGATTGGACGCCTTTTCGCCTGTCAGAAGCGTTGAACTTTCATCTTCGCGAAGACCGGGTGGGCATTGTTGATTGTGTGCAAGTATCGGATGAGTTTCACGCGAGGTTTTCCGCCACGGAACGACGTTATATGTTTCGCCTGATCAGCCGCCGCGCGCCTTTGACCCATGATCTGGGATTGGCGTGGCATGTGAAATATCCTCTGGATGCGCAGTTGATGCAGGACGGCGCAGATCGCCTGATTGGCCAGCATGATTTCACCACCTTCCGATCCACCATTTGTCAGGCGCAAAGCCCGGTGAAAACGCTGGATGAGTTGCAGGTTGAGGAAATCACCCGCCCCAACGAGACCGAGTTTCGGTTTCACGTGCGTGCCCGGTCATTTTTGCACAACCAAGTCCGGTCTTTTGTTGGCACGCTTGAACGGGTTGGCACCGGGGCGATGACCCCAGATGACGTGACCAAAGCACTTGAAGCGCGCAGCCGCGCCGCCTGCGGCCCAGTCTGTCCGCCGCATGGGTTGTATCTTGCGGGCGTGACCTATCCGGATGATCCGTTTGTGCGAGATGGGGAGTAGGGTCAGCGGTGTTTTGTATGGCAGGCTAAATGATAGCCAAGCGGGACAAAGGGTGAACTCGCTCCGCTTGCACCAAGGTCTGTTTAGGTGTTTGGCCAATCGTAGACTCCGCCTCCAACAGCCATCTGCGGGTCTTCCTTCAATTCGTCTAAAAAGAAGTCGTGCTCTTTTAACATATCTAGAAGCACTGCGTCACGTTCAGCAATTTCCGCTTCGGTCGAAACCAATGAAACCGACAAGTGCCGTACATGTGTGCTGATAGGCACCCAATCAAATTCATCCTCAATTTTTCCCGCCCTAATGGCAGCATTCATGATTGTCTTGTCCAATTTTTCGTCAGAAATTCGCAAATGCTCTATTGCCATCTCCTCACTCTGTGCGATCACTGCTTCAACGACTCTGAACGACGTTTTCGATTCCAAATTAAACCGCTCACTTTCGATGACCCACCACTTCAAGTTGCCTTCGAGAGGCGGCATAGCCTTTATTCGCCGGCCAAACCCAAACATGCAATAATCTCCCCATTGCCTTGCATTCGCCTGATAGCAGACATTGCGACTGCGTGCAGCATCGGTCAAGAGAGTTCCAATCAGCCCTTCAACCGAAATCAATGTTGGACCCTACCTCTCTCCCTTCAAATCAACTCAAACCCCACCTGCCCCATCGCCCGGCCATTGATCTGAACCGTCAGCTGATGTGCGCCGGGATACAGGCGGAATGTGGTGGCGTTTCCTTTGAAAAGATGCGCTTTGGTGATGCGAAGGGTCTGACCTGCTTTCAAGCTCACCTGTCTGATCTTAAAGACTTTATCTGACAGTTTTCCGCCTGATCGCTGAAATTGGATCACGTAATCAATGATCAGCGCCTCGTCTCTTTCGGCGGTGACGTCAAAGGCGAACTCCAGCTTGGTATCAATCGCCACCTTCCCGTCCGTGGGGGTGATCGCGATGGGGCCAATGTTAACCTTGGGATCAGCGCGAAAGCCCAACAGCTCCAACGCGCCAGCGTGGCCTTGTTTGACCAATGTGCGACAGGCATGGCGGGTCATCCATGCCATTTCCTTGGCCTCTTGCCGCCCCTCTTTTTGCCAACGACGCAGGGTGCTGACCACCAGATCCGGGTCAGATTTTGCGATGTCATTCAGGTGGTTGGCGACAGAGCGCGTCACATATCGGGTTGGGTCCGCGTAAAGCTGATCCAAAATCGGGATCGCATCACTCACGGCCCAGCGGATCCGCTCGCCCCATGGCACCAAAGGGCGCGAGCCCTCGCTGGCCAAGCGGCGCACATGATACACCTCGTCACGTGACCAATCCATGAGCACCCCCAGCATGTGATCTTTGTGGTGGATCAAAAACGGGCGGATCGCAAATTCCATCGAAAACCGCTGGGTGAGCGCGTGCAAAAGCGGCACAGAGAGATCAAGCCGGTCGATCCCATGGGTCACCACATATTGCCCAAACGGGTCGATGATAAAATCACCGAAATCATCATCGGTGAGGGTCGGATCCAAAGCCGGCGGCAGCGCTTGATGGATCAGCGCGGCGGAGGTTTCGAAATCGTCCGGCAAGTGGCGCCCCATTACCTCGGCAATCCAGGAAATTCGCGCCTTCAGCTCCAGCTCCAACAGACGCGCCATCACATCGCGATGAAACGCATCCGCATCAAACCCCGGCACGACGGGCGCAAGCCAGCCCGCAAGCAAGCCCACTTTGTCGGCATTGATCAATTGATCTTTCAGACTAAAACTCTCGGCCACGGCATACCCTCACACAGATGTTCATGATTTACCCCACACTAACCATCCCCACGCACCACACAACGAAATTGTTCCTCTCGCCCTTATTTCAACGCGCAAGGTTATGCACAGGTAAATGAGCATCAGGGCTTCCCCCCGCCCCGCGCCTCGGCCATAATGTATCACCAAAGAGCAAGAGCAGCAGTTTCAGGGCGGCATATACATGAGCGAAGATCTTTTGGCAGGTCACGGCCAAGACACCTATGATGCATCCTCAATCGAAGTGTTGGAGGATATGGAACATGTCCGCCTGCGCCCCGGCATGTATATCGGCGGCAAAGACGACCGCGCGCTGCATCACATGGTGGCCGAAATCGTCGACAACTCGATGGATGAGGCGGTGGCGGGACACGCCACTTGGATTGAAATTGAGCTGCATGAAAACGGCCATGTGTCGGTGCGCGACAATGGGCGCGGCATTCCAATTGACGCCCACCCGAAGTTCCCCAATAAATCCGCGCTGGAGATTATCTTCTGCACGCTGAATGCCGGTGGTAAATTCTCGGGCGACAGCTATCAAACCTCCGGCGGTTTGCACGGTGTTGGCTCCTCCGTCGTGAACGCCTTGTCCGATCATCTGCGCGTCGAAGTGGCGCGCAACAAAGAACTCTTTGCGCTGGAATTCTCCCGCGGGGTGCCCCAGGGCAAGCTGGAAAAAATCGGCGCGGCCCCCAACCGGCGCGGCACGGCCGTCACCTTCCACCCGGACCCGGAAATCTTTGGCTCACTGAAACTGAAACCCGCGCGTCTGTTTAAAATGGCGCGCTCCAAGGCCTATCTGTTTTCGGGCGTCGAGATCCGTTGGAAAACTGGCATCACTGACGGCGAAACCCCGGCTGCGGCAAAGTTTCACTTTCCCGGCGGCCTTGCCGATTACCTGACCGAGGTGATGTCCGGCGCGACCACCTATGCCGACCACCCCTTCACCGGATCCGTGTCGTTTGAAAAGTTCAACGCACCGGGCAAAGTC
>ATLU01000226.1_pt1 | contig 12574 bp, 10 predicted proteins | sample 178751 | NCBI WGS metagenome assembly ATLU01 (sample SAMN02211837, study PRJNA209200) | bioreactor metagenome | isolation source: day 23 sample from continuous culture bioreactor inoculated with sediment... | place: Germany: Wadden Sea | collected 2011
GGGTTGGTTGCGCGCAGGTCGCTTTGCTCATTCGCCAGTTTTTCCGCATCCACAGGCGACGCGACAGAGCGCGCATCCGCAGCAGCTGCCACAACAGAGGCGTCTTCGGAGGCAGGTTGGGTTTGCTCCGCGGCTACGCCGGGCAACACCGATGCGGTTTGCACCTGCGCGACGGGCGCACCAAGAGAGGCCACACTCGCCGATTGGCCGCTTTGCATATAATAGCCAGTGCCCAGTGCAATGGCCAAAGTGGCCGCTGCGGCCCCTGCCCGCTTTTTATCAACACCCTGCAGATCGATGCTTTTCAGATCGATCGCCTTCAACCGCTCAACGATGTCACGCATGACTGCCTCCTATAAGATTATTTCACCCCAATACTGGCAGGCGAATGTGCCGGATTTGCGGAGGTGCTGTGGAAATTTTGGCGTGACAAGAAGTAGGAATATTATTTTCTTTCATACAGTTCGACCATCCTTGCCCCATTTTTGCCCAAGACCAAACATGATTGCGCCCCACCGATTGCTCGGCAGGGCGCATAAAGTTTTAGCTGTTTAGCTGGCTCAGAGTTTGCCGTGGCAATGCTTGAATTTTTGGCCCGATCCACATGGGCAGGCGTCGTTGCGTGCTGGATTGCCCCATGTTTCAGGATTGTTTTCATCAAACCCTTCTGCGGCGTTTGGCGTCGCAGAGTTTGCCTCGCCTGCGCCCGCAGCGGCCTGCTGTTGCTGGATCATTTTCTGCATCATCGCAGCCTGCTCTTCTTCGGTCATCGGGCGAATTTGCGACAAACGTTTGGTGACATCCGTACGCAGTCCATCCAACAGGCTTTCAAACAGCTGGAACGCTTCGTTTTTATACTCGTTCAGCGGATCGCGCTGTGCGTAACCACGAAAGCCAACAACAGACCGCAAGTGATCCAAGGTCAGCAAATGCTCGCGCCATTTTGCGTCAATCGTTTGCAGCAAAAGCTGTTTTTCGATCGAGCGCATATTTTCCGGGCCGAAATCAGCGGCCTTTTTCGCCATCATCTCATCAGCCGCATCTGCGATGCGTTCGCTGATCGTGTCATCATCGACGCCCTCTTCGGCGGCCCAATCGATCACCGGCAGATCAATGTTCAGGTTTTCAATCACGGCGGCATATAGCCCCTGTGTGTCCCACTGATCCGCATAGGTTTTTGGCGGCATATGGGCGCCGACCAGATCATCGATCACCTGATTGCGCATATCGCCCACAATCTCGGACAGATCTTCGGTTTCCATGATTTCCATGCGCTGCGAAAAGATCGCTTTGCGCTGATCATTCATCACGTCATCGAATTTCAGCAGCTGTTTACGAATGTCAAAGTTGCGCCCTTCAACCTTGGCCTGCGCGCGTTCCAGCGACTTGTTCACCCAAGGGTGCACAATCGCTTCGCCTTCTTTCATGCCCAAGGTTGAGAGCACTTTTTCCAGGCGTTCAGAGCCAAAAATCCGCATCAGATCATCTTCGAGCGACAGGAAGAAGCTTGATCGACCGGGGTCACCCTGACGGCCAGAACGACCACGCAGCTGGTTGTCAATCCGGCGGCTTTCATGACGTTCGGTGGCCAGTACAAACAGGCCACCCGCATCCTTCACCGCTTGCTCATCCGCTTTGTGATCCGCTTCAATTTGCGCCCGCAAGGCTTCGTGATCCCCATCAGGGTTCGCTTCAATCGCTTGCATGATCTTAAATTCGACATTGCCGCCGAGTTTAATATCCGTCCCACGACCCGCCATGTTGGTGGCGATGGTCACGGCGCCCAGCTTGCCCGCGTCAGCCACAATCTGTGCCTCGCGTTCGTGCTGGCGCGCGTTCAGAACGTCATGGGGCACACCCGCATCGGTCAAAAGCTGCGACAGTTGTTCCGATTTCTCGATGGATGTGGTGCCGACCAGCATCGGCTGACCCTTGGCATTGGCCTCTTTGACCTCTTTAACGATCGCCTCTAACTTTTCTTTGGTGGTGCGATAGACCGCGTCGTGGTCATCAATCCGGGCTATCGGCCGGTTGGTTGGCACCTCGACCACACCCAGCGAGTAGATCTCGTCAAATTCATCCGCTTCGGTCAACGCGGTGCCGGTCATGCCGGCCAGCTTGTCATAAAGGCGGAAATAGTTCTGGAAGGTCACGGACGCGAGGGTCACGTTTTCCGGCTGGGTTTTGCAGCCCTCTTTCGCCTCAATCGCCTGATGCAGGCCGTCTGACAAGCGACGCCCAGCCATCATCCGGCCGGTGAATTCGTCGATCAGCATCACTTCGCCGTCGCGCACAATGTAATCTTTGTCCCGCGAAAACAGTTTGTGCGCCCGCAACCCTTGGTTCAGATGGTGAACGATGGTGGTGCTTTCAGCGTCATACAAGGACTGCTCTTCTGGCAACAGATTATGGGCATGCACCAGCTCTTCCAGAAACTCATTTCCCTCTTCGGTAAAGGTCGCGCTGCGGCCTTTTTCATCCAGGGTGTAATGCTCTTCTTTCAGCTCTGGGATCAGCGCATCAATGGTCACGTAAAGCTCTGACCGATCCTCGGACGGGCCGGAAATGATCAAAGGGGTGCGCGCTTCGTCAATCAGGATAGAGTCAACCTCATCCACAATCGCAAAGAAATGATCCCGCTGAGACATGTCTTTGAGGTCGGATTTCATGTTATCGCGCAGATAATCAAACCCAAGTTCGTTATTGGTGGCATAGGTCACATCGCAGGCATAAGCCGCGCGTTTTTCGTCTTCGGGCTGTTGGGGATAGATCACGCCGGTGGTCATGCCCAATGCCTCGAACACATTGTTCATCCATTCGCTGTCGCGACGCGCAAGGTAATCATTCACCGTAACCACATGCACACCACGCCCGGTCAGCGCGTTCAGATAGGCCGGAAAGGTCGCCACAAGGGTTTTCCCCTCGCCGGTCTTCATTTCCGAGATATTGCCCTGATGCAGGAAAATCCCACCCATCAGCTGGGTGTCAAAGGCGCGCAACCCCAGCGACCGCTTGGCGGCTTCGCGACAGTTCGCAAAGGCCTCGGGCAGGATGTCGTCCAATTTCTCGCCATCCGCCACACGCGCCTTTAGCGCCTCGGTTTTGGCCTTGATGCCCTCGTCGGTGAGGGCGGCAAATTCTTCCTCAAGCGCGTTGATCTTATCCACGACGGGTCGGGTGGCCTTGACCTTGCGGTCATTGGGCGTTCCAAAGACTTTGCGCGCGATTTTTCCAAGCATATTTTTGTGCCTCAATGGGGTTTGTCGCTGGTTGGACCAGAGGGTTCTTGCCCGTCCTCGTCTGGCCCCCTATCTAGGACCTCAAGAACCAGCGCTCTCAAGCCTCAATGCGATGTAAGCGTCAGGTGCAAAACTGTCAATGTTGCCGGGGGAACTGGCGCGCTTAGAAGGAGAAATCCATGTTGAAACGCAACGCTTTTTTGCTGGGGTCTGCCCTGTCGCTGTCGCTTTGTCTGCCGGGATTTGCCGAAGATACACAGCCAACCGGCGACGCGCCCGCGCAAACAGAACAGCCCGCAGCAGCAGAAGTTGCTAAAATCGACGCCACCGGCGCCACGGTTCTGGCATCAGTAAATGGCGACGACATCACCCTTGGCCATCTGATTGTCGCCCGTCAGGCCCTGCCCCAGCAATACCAAGGACTGCCAAATGACGTTCTTATTCAAGGGCTTCTGGAGCAGGTGATCCAACAAACCGTGTTGGGTCAAGCGATGGGCGAACTTAGCCGCCGCGCCGAAATTGAACTGGAAAACCAGCGTCGGTCGATGGTCGCCACCGAAAAGGTGCAGGAACTGATTTCAACCGCCGTGACCGAAGAAGCGCTGCAAATGGCCTATGACGCCACATATGCAGGTGCGGAACCGACCCAAGAATTCCACGCAGCACATATTTTGGTTGAAACCAAAGACGAAGCGCTCGACCTGATCAAGAAACTGTCGGAAGACGCCGATTTTTCTGAACTTGCGAAAGAGTTTTCAACCGGTCCCTCTGGTCCCAATGGTGGTGATTTGGGTTGGTTTGGCCCCGGCATGATGGTGAAACCGTTTGAAGATGCCGTTTTAACACTGGAGCCCGGTCAGGTATCGGAACCGGTTGAGACGCAATTTGGCTGGCATGTGGTCAAGCTGATGGGGGAACGCCTGAAGGGTGCCCCGCCCCTTGAAGAGGTGCGCGAAGAACTGGCGCTTCAGATCGAAAACGACGCGGTGGAACAAGCTGTCGCCAAACTGTTGGAAGCGGCAAAAATTGAACGGATTGATCTTGAAACCATCAACCCGGACGCCCTCAGCAATCTGTCACTGCTCAGCAATTAAGGGGATCGACATGGGAAAAACCAAAAAAATTGCCCAGTTGAAGAAAAAGGTCAAAAAGCTCCGCAAAAAGCTGTTGGTCGCAAGCAATCATGTAAATGAGATCGCGCCGCTTGCCCCCGCCGCTTTTCCCGATTTGCCCGTGATTGCGGGCGCGCGGTTTGCCGCCGTTAAGGCCGGAGTGAAATACAAAGATCGTCTCGATGTGATGTTGGCGGAACTGGCCCCCGGAAGCACAATTGCAGGCACATTCACCAAGTCCTCAACCCGGTCCGCCCCCGTATTGGATTGTCAGGCCAAGCTCGGCGGGACCGCTGATGAAGGCGCGGCATTTGTGGTCAATGCAGGCAACTCCAACGCATTCACCGGGAAAGCCGGCGAAATCACGGTTGATGCGATCACCAAATCCGTGGCTGACACCTTGGGTGTGCCACAGTCGCGCGTCTTTTCTGCCTCAACCGGGGTGATCGGCGAACCTCTGCCCCACGACAAGATCATCGCGCGTATGGACGAGCTGAAGGGGACCTTGGTTCCCGACGGCATGGAGGCCGCCGCGCAGGCCATCCGCACCACCGACACCTTCGCCAAGGGCGCAAAAGCCGAAGTCAAAATCGGTGATCGCTTGGTGCATATTGCAGGAATCGCCAAAGGGTCCGGCATGATCGCGCCCGACATGGCGACAATGCTGGTGTTCATTTTCACCGACGCCAAAATTGCCCAAGACGATCTGCAAGCGATGCTGTCAGAGCTGACCGACACCAGCTTTAACGCCATCACCGTCGACAGCGACACATCAACCTCGGACACGCTTTTGCTGGCGGCAACCGGCGCCTCAGGCGTGGAGGTTGACCAAGGCAACGCTGACTTCCGTGCGGCACTGAACACCGTCATGCTCGACCTCGCCCACCAAGTTGTACGTGACGGTGAAGGGGCCACAAAGTTTGTCGAGGTGTATGCCACAGGCGCAAAATCCGACGCAGAGGCCAAGACCCATGCGCTCGCCATCGCCAATTCACCGCTGGTGAAAACCGCCATTGCGGGCGAAGATCCCAATTGGGGCCGCGTGGTGGCCGCCATTGGCAAATCCGGCGCCTATGCGGAACGTGACAAGTTGTCGATTTCCTTTGGTGACATTCTTGTTGCTGAAAAGGGCTTTGTCTCGCCTGACTATCGCGAAGAGCAGGGCGCAGATTACATGAAAAACGACGAGTTGGTCATCCATGTTGATTTCGGCATCGGCAATGGGCAAACCAAGGTTTGGACCTGCGATTTAACCCATGCTTACATCCAAATCAACGCGGACTATCGGTCATAAAACCAGAAAACCAGAAAACTAGTTTTCTAGAAAATATCCGACCCGAACGCAGGAGAACACCCCAATGACCACCAAGGTTGTGCTTGTATCCGCAGTTGCGCTGATTGATGCCGATGGGCGAGTGTTGCTGGCCCAACGCCCTGAGGGCAAATCCATGGCTGGTCTGTGGGAATTCCCCGGTGGCAAGATTGAACCCGGCGAAACACCGGAACACGCCCTGATCCGTGAATTGCATGAGGAATTGGGCATCGACACCTGGGCGTCCTGCCTTGCCCCGCTGACCTTCGCCAGCCACGCTTATGATGATTTTCATCTGTTGATGCCCGTTTTTGCTTGTCGAAAATGGCAAGGTCAGCCGCGTCCACGCGAGGGCCAAGTGCTGAAATGGGTGCGCCCAGAGGCGCTTCGCGACTTTCCGATGCCCCCTGCAGACTTGCCCCTGATCCCGGTTTTGCGCGAATTACTGTAGTTTTCGGCGCATTTTACAAAAACTCTAGGTTAACCTCCGAATTCGTGGCATGGTTGCATTACCCACAATGACTAAGGGGGATTAGTCATGATGAGAACGATCATGTTGGGCAGCTGCGTTATGGTCCAAGGCCAGTTCGTAAAAGCCCTGAAAGACGGCCGAATTGTGGTCCGTGTCGATGACCGGATCTATACAGGACGCCCAGTTGCGCAAGCAAAAGCAGCGTAACGATCACTCACCAATACAAAAAGGGACGGCACTGGGCCGTCCCTTTCTACTTATGCGTACTGAACCAAGACCCAGTAAACTGCACTATTATTGTATGGAGGAAAGGTATTCCCCTTTGCAATAGGAGCAGTAGTTGAGGGAAACGATTCCGTTTCCCACACACCGCTTTCAGGGCATTTTTCGCCAGTACGCTTTTTTGTGCCCAATGGGACACGACTCGTCGCTGCATAGCTCATGCTATACTCCTTACGTTAAGTTAAGGAGTCGCGGATTGAGGAGTTGTCCGACTCGATTCGCACCGCGACTCCGCTCATGATATGAGCAGTGGAGTTGATAACACTTGCACTGCGCAAGTGTCAAGACGTTATCTATATATACCAAAGATATTGAGCAGACATACAAAATGTAGAGATTGACAACATTTCGTAAGTCATTGATTTTGATTCAAAAAACAAAATGCCCAGGCCACTTGTGGCGCTGGGCATTTTTGGCTCAAATCGCGATGCGAATCGAGTCGGACTCAAAATACATAAGTTCTCTCGTGCTGGTTGTCAACACAATATCCACAATTTCATCCACATACCTACTAGATGTAGTGCAAACAAATTTGCAGTCCGCAAGTTATGTCAGCGAACGGGCCACTTCTTCACGTTCAAAGATCTCGATTACATCGCCGGGGCGGATGTCTTCGTAGTTCTCAAACGCCATGCCGCATTCTTGGCCGGACAACACTTCTTTCACTTCGTCTTTGAAGCGTTTCAGCGTCTTCAGTGTGCCTTCGTGGATCACCACGTTGTCACGCAACAGGCGGACACCTGCCGAACGACGCGCCACACCTTCGGTGACCAAACAACCAGCAACCTTGCCGACATTCGACACTTTAAAGACTTCGCGGATTTCCGAGTAGCCGATGAAGTTTTCGCGAACTTCAGCCGACAACAGACCGGAAGCCGCCGCTTTCACGTCATCCACAAGGTCATAGATGACCGAGTAATAGCGGATTTCCACGCCCTTCTGGTTGGCAGAATTCCGCGCCGGGGTGTTTGCCCGCACGTTAAAGCCAATCACAGGTGCACCCGATGCTTCGGCCAGACCGATGTCTGATTCCGTGATCGCGCCCACACCATAGTGCAGCACGCGCACACGCACTTCGTCGTTGCCGATTTTTTCCATCGCCTGAACGATCGCTTCGGCAGAACCTTGTACGTCCGCTTTCACAAGAATTGGCAATTCAGCCACATCCTGATCGGCTTTCGCCTTGGCCATCATCTGCTCAAGCGTGGTCGCAGCACCGGCGGCGGCACGTTTGTCTTTCGCAGCGTGGGCACGGTATTCAGCGATTTCACGGGCTTGCGCTTCGGTCTCAACCACGTTCAACACGTCGCCTGCTTCTGGCGTGCCGTTCAGGCCAAGAACCTCAACCGGAACTGACGGACCAGCCTCGGCAACACGGTCACCTTTGTCGTTCACAAGCGCTCGGACACGGCCGTACTGCTCGCCCACAACAAAGATATCACCCTGTTTCAGCGTTCCGTTTTGCACCAGAACCGTGGCAACCGGACCGCGACCAACATCAAGCTGGGCTTCGATCACAGCACCCGCAGCGGCGCGATCTGGGTTGGCTTTCAGTTCAAGAACTTCCGCCTGCAGCGCGATGGCCTCAAGCAGTTCATCCAGACCTTTGCCGGTTTTGGCGGACACTTCGACGTCCTGCACGTCACCTGACATTTTCTCAACGATCACTTCGTGCTGAAGCAGGTCGGTGCGGACTTTGTCTGGGTTCGCATCAGGTTTATCGCATTTGTTGATCGCAACAATCATCGGCACCTGGGCCGCTTTTGCGTGATTGATGGCTTCGATGGTCTGCGGCATCACGGCGTCATCCGCCGCAACAACCAGCACAACAATATCCGTCACCTGCGCGCCACGGGCCCGCATCGAGGTAAAGGCTGCGTGGCCAGGTGTGTCGAGGAACGACAAAAGCGCGCCATCGTCTGTGACAACCTGATACGCACCGATATGCTGGGTAATCCCACCGGCTTCACCTGCGGTCACTTTCGCATTCCGGATCGCATCCAGAAGCGAGGTTTTACCGTGGTCAACGTGACCCATGATGGTGATCACAGGCGCACGTGGCGACAGGTCTTCGTCTTTGTCTTCGATGGTGTGGATCACGTCTTCCACATCCGCATCCGACACGCGAACGATGGTGTGGCCGAACTCTTCGATGATCAATTCCGCGGTATCCGCGTCAATTGATTGGTTCTGCGTGACCATCATACCCATTTTCATGAGCGACTTCACAACGTCAGCCACGCGTTCGGACATCCGGTTTGCCAGTTCCGACACCACGATGGCCTCTGGAACTTTTACGTCGCGAATAACCTTTTCACGCTCGACATTGCCCATGGCTTTCTGACGGGCGCGTTCTTGCTGACGGCGCATCGAAGCAACCGAGCGTTGGCGACCACGATCCCCAGACAGCGCCTGGTTCAGGGTCAGCTTGCCTGAACGACGGTTGTCGTCTCGCGCACCTTTGCCGCGGTTTTGACGATCCGCATCGTTGTTGTTTGGCGTGTTGCCACGATCAGCTTGCTTGCGCGCAACGCCCGACGGTGCCTTGGCGCCGCGTGCTTCGGCCGCTTGGGCCGCAGCAGGATCATCTTTGACAACAGGGGCGGCAGGTGCCTTCGCACGCGCCTTGGCTTCTTCAGCTTCACGCTTTTTGCGATCTTCTTCTTCAGCCTTGGCTTTCAGCGCTTCTTCACGCTCGCGCTCTTCGCGCTCTTTGGTCTCGGCTTCTTCGCGACGGCGATTACGCTCTTCTTCACGGGCCTTTTCATCGGCTTCGCGCTTGGCGGTCTCTTCCACTTCGCGGGCCTTGGCGGCCTGAAGGGCTTTCATCCGGCGATCAAGCTCGGCATCCGTAATCCCAGCGGGACGTTTGCGCGGATCACCCTTGGTTGGGGATGCACCACCACCAGCGGCCGCACCCGGCTTGGGTACGACAACACGTTTGCGTTTCGTTTCCACCACGACGTTTTTCGTGCGCCCATGGCTGAAGCTCTGCTTCACTTGACCGGGGCGGGCTCCGCCGCGCAGTCCCAGGGTCTTTTTGCCGTCATTATCGCTCATCTGGACTTCGTACCTTTCCGGCGGCCCTTGCCGCCGTCGCTCTCATTTGCACGCAACGCTGATAGTTTCACCGCTTCCTCTACAACACGGAAGGCCAAACCACCAGACGCTAGCGCGCCATGTATGACATTTTCCCGCCCGAACGCCTGACCGAGTTCATCCCCGGTCAAACAGTCGATATAGCGGTCACGCACCGAAGGGGGGCGCAGTTTCGATTTTTGGCGCTCGGACCCATCCGACGCCTGGATCAGGACATAGGCTTGCTCTTTCGACAGCCAATCCTTTACCTTTTCATATCCGGCCACCGCACCGCCGGCTTTGCGCGCCAGCGAAATCAGGTGAACCACACGGTTCGCGTGGCCGCGCACCAGCATATCCAACAACCCATCGGGCACCGTGACCTGCTGTTTCGCAGATCGCGAAAACAGCCCTTTGTTGATCGCCGTGGCAATCGCCGCCCGCTGGGCCGACACGTAAATGCCGCGACCGGGAAGCTTGCCCAACAGATCGGGCACAGCCATGCCATCCGGGCTGACCACAAAGCGGATCAGGCCCGTTTTGGGCGCGACCTCACCAGTGACAATGCACTTGCGTTCCGGCTCTTCGGGCCGCGATTTGGATCCACCGCGCGTCATGGCGCCACTCCTGAGACCTGAGATCAGGCCCCAGCCTCCTCAGTTGTTTCGCCGTCTTCCGCTTCTGCGGTGTCCAGCTCTTCCGGGTCAACCCAACCCAACATGATACGGGCCGTCATCACCATGTCTTGTGCGGTTTCCAGCGTCATGCCGAATTTCTCAAGCGAACCGTCATCTTTCACGCGCTCGCCATTGACTGTGGTCCAGCCACCGGCCAGTTCCCAGTCTGCGCAAGTTGCAAAATCTTCCAGCGATTTCACGCCATCTTCGGCCAAAGCTTCGACCATTTGCGGGGTCAGACCTTCGAATGTGATCAGGCTATCTTCGGCGCCCAGCGCGCGGGCAGCATCCAGTGCCTTAGTGGCTTGGGCTTCCAGAATATCACGGGCGCGGGCCTGAAGTTCACCAGCGGTGTCTTCGTCCACACCGTCGATCACCAACAGCTCGTCCACCTCAACATAGGCCACCTCTTCGAGGTTGCTAAAGCCCTCTGAGACCAGAAGCTGGGCAAAGAATTCGTCCAGATCCAGCGTGTCCATGAACAGTTTCGTGCGCACGGCGAATTCTTTCTGACGGCGCTCACTCTCTTCGGCTTCGGTTACGATGTCGATGTCCAGCGCGGTCAGCTGGCTGGCCAGACGCACGTTCTGACCACGACGGCCAATCGCCAGCGACAATTGCTCATCAGGCACAACAACTTCGATCTTGCCAGCCTCTTCGTCCAACACAACTTTCGACACTTCGGCCGGCTGCAGCGCATTCACAAGGAAGGTTGGCTGATCTTCATTCCAAGGAATGATGTCAATCTTTTCGCCCTGAAGCTCGTTCACAACAGCCTGAACACGCGAACCACGCATACCAACACAGGCGCCGACAGGGTCAATCGAACCATCATAAGAAATCACAGCGATCTTTGCGCGCGAACCGGGGTCACGGGCCACGGCTTTGATCTCGATGATATTGTCATAGATTTCCGGCACTTCCATTTTGAAGAGCTCAGCCATGAATTCCGGCGCGGTCCGTGACAGGAAGATTTGCGGGCCACGGGTCTCGCGGCGCACATCTTTGACATAGCAACGGATACGGTCGTTAGGGCGATAGCTTTCGCGGCCAATTTTCTCGTTGCGTCGCAGAATGGCCTCGCCAGAGCCCACATCCACGATCACATTGCCATATTCTTCGCGCTTGACCTGACCATTGATAATGGTGCCAACGCGGTCTTTGAATTCTTCGAACTGACGATCACGTTCCGCTTCACGCACCTTTTGCAAGATCACTTGCTTGGCGGATTGGGCGGCGATCCGACCCATTTCAACCGGCGGCACTTCTTCGCTAAACGTGGCACCCACTTCTGGGTTTTCCATGTATTCTTTGGCCTGATCCACGGTGAATTCGGCCTGATAGTTTTCCAGCTCGTCATCCGCCACAACGGTGCGCACACGGGTAAATGTCGCACGACCGGTTTTGCGGTCAATGTTCACACGGATGTCCATTTCGGCGCCGTAACGCGATTTTGCAGCCCGTGCGAGGCTTTCTTCCATTGCTTCGATGACCAGACCGGGGTCGATCATCTTTTCGCGGGCAACAGCCTCGGCGGTTTGCAACAGCTCAAGCTGGTTGGCGGAAGTGATTGCCATGGTCAGTCCTCCTCAGAACCGGTGATTTCTTGAATTTCATCAAATTGGGCTTCATCGATCTGGCCTGCATCCTTACGGGCGCGCAGCACCTCGCGAATGAGTTCATCGGTCATGACCAGCTTGGCATCCGCCAACCAGTCAAATTTCAAACCAATGGTGACCATCTCACCCTGATTTTCGATCTCAATGAGAACGTCTTGGTCTTCAACACCCATCAAGGTGCCTTTGAAACGCTTGCGGCCGTCGATCAGCTCGGTGGTTTCGATCTTGGCGGTATGCCCCTGCCAGGTGTCGAAATCCTTCAGCCGCGTCAGCGGGCGATCGATGCCGGGGGAGCCAACTTCGAGCGTATAATTGTCCTCAATCGGGTCTTCGACATCAAAGATGGCGCTGATCGCGGTTGAGATTTGCGCGCATTCATCCACCTCAATCCCGCCATCGGGACGTTCGGCCATAACTTGCAACGTGGGCGTATTGCCACCCATCAGGCGCAGGCGCACCAGTTCAAAACCCATATCCTCAATCGCGGGCTGGGCCAGACCAGCAAGACGCTGATCAATTGATGTCTTGGCAACCAAGTCGGTCACGATACTCTCCTTGCTGGGGCCGGTCAGATCAAAGCCGATGCCGATCCCCCAAAACAAAAAAACGGGCCAGCGGGCCCGTTGGAATTTCCGGTGGTGCTCCGGGTTTGGACCCCGACGCTCCGCTGTTGAAAAGGGATATAGGCGGGTTTGGCGGGAATTGCAAGGGGGCAGGTGAACCGCCCCCTTTTATGCCAAATTCCTGCGCCTATTCCGGTTTGCGGACAATCAGAAACAGCCC
>ATLU01000227.1_pt1 | contig 12332 bp, 13 predicted proteins | sample 178751 | NCBI WGS metagenome assembly ATLU01 (sample SAMN02211837, study PRJNA209200) | bioreactor metagenome | isolation source: day 23 sample from continuous culture bioreactor inoculated with sediment... | place: Germany: Wadden Sea | collected 2011
TTCATCGTGTTTCAGATCAACGCCAAAGCGTGCGCAGGCCTCGTTAATGCCAATCAATGGGCCGCTTCTGTGTATCAATTGGTTGAGCAATAACCCTGCAGCAATATGTGGTGCGGCTGCATTTGACATTGGGAGCGTAAGTTCTTGGTAATCTAAAAGATCAGCGTCATCGCCTTCCAGTCCAGTTAACGTCGCTAGATCGAAATTTCCAAGCTGTGACTTCAGTAAAATATATCCGTAACAAAGACTTATGAGTTCCCTTCGAACCGGGCCTTTGTCGTCGTTGACTTCACTTTTCACATACAACGCATCGAAGAGGTCATGCGAGGTTTTGTCCGGTTCGTACTGATCTCGAATTTTGTCTTCGCTTGAAACCAGAACAATGGGGAAGTCCCCTTCTGGAGCATCGATCGCGAGGTCGCGCAATTGTTGCGCCATAGCGCCCGCTTTATAGGCCTCATTGTCGTCTAGATCTCCAAGATCCTCATCGAGGCGGTAGTCCAGCGCAAGCAAATCGGGTTTACAAGAAAAGATATCGTTTGAATGAACAGTAAGTGAACGCGGTCTCTCATGAACTATTTTCAGTTCACCCCGTGTCGTCATCTGTTCTGCGTAGACAGCCTCATCATCATTATCGTCAATAAATATGCCACTTAAGGTCACTCTTCTGCCTCGCTGGCCAAGATCTTAAACTCGATCCGGCAATTAAATCCGTCAGATGGTTCGACAACCGCCACACTGCCGCCATAGCTCTCTGCAATATCAGAGACGATTTTCAGTCCAAGCCCAGTGCCGGGCCCTGACACTCCATCATCATCAGCCGTCAAAGTTGTCGTGAAGAACGCATCAAATATTCTATCTTGTTGTTCTTCTACGATTCCGGCTCCGTTGTCCTCAAAACCTACAATCACAAAGGGACCTTCTTGACGAGCATCCATTCGGATTTTCCGCTTGGAAACTTTAGCTTTTTTCATGGACTTGATCGAGTTTGTAAGAAAATTCAATAAAACTGAATCAAATTCGCTAGCATGCATTTCAATCGTACGGAGGTTAGACGGGATGACCGCAGGCGGGTCAAATTTGACTCTCTGCTTAGACATATAGCTTTCAAATTGAGTGGCAAATCTTTCTAAGGCACCCCCGACAGATAGTTCTCGAAGGTCCCGGCTTTCAGTTTTCGACATGAGGCCCGCGATGTAACCGCCGATATCGAAAAGGCGTCCAGTGGACAGCTCAAGCTTCTCAAGCTGGGCAAGCAGACCTGCCTTTTCTTCGCTTTCAGGCAGGGTGACGGCTTCTTCATGGAGAAGTTGTAGGCGGGCTCGAATGGCTTCTTGAGCACCCTTTACCTCATGGCCAAAGACACTAATCGATAGTCCAAGTGAAGCCAAAAGCCTAAGCATTGATTCATATTGTAAGGTTGCCTGTTTTTGTCGCGCAGCCTCTTCTTCCGACGCTCTAGCATCCTCCTTGGCCAATCTTAAGGCTCGAAGTGCTGCTTGCGCCCCTGAGTCAGGTTGTGGTGGCTCCTGCTTTTCCTCATCCTCTGCTGCGTCCCGGTCTGTTTCAGGCTTCGAACCGCCTTCAATGAGCTCGATCGCAGTTTGTATTGAATCAGATGCAGGCCTCACTACTGATACGAAACCTGGCTGAGAAGGGCTTTGCTTTCGATCGCGCATCGCGGCTACCCGCTTTAGCGCCCAAATCAGGGCTTCGCTGGAGAACTTTCTTAGCAGGTCAAACGCGTCATTTTCCTGCAGACCTTCACGGCTTGCCGTTTCGTCTAAATCCGGGTTCTTTTCGCTATCAATACTAACCTGGCCAAAGAAGTTTCTGTTGTTACCAGGAGCAATGAAAACCCGGCGGGCAACAGCGGAGTCCAAGCCAAGCCAGTCATCACTTGGTTCACCGTAAGGCAGAACCCTGAACCCATTTCGATAAACCCTGATTCCGCCGTAAGCCTGTCCCATCTTGATTGCATCATTTTGCTTCATCCCAGAAAGAGCATCGGGTGCATAAATGAAATAACTTGAAGTCAATTCTACTGGGCCAAGCTCTTTGTAGTTCTCTTCAAAATCTTGTTTGTCATCGAGGCCAAGCTTCCTTGAAACCACGCGAACCCAAGCCTTACCATCAGGTTCAATCTTAGCCTCTATTTTGGCGATTGCCTGGTTGAGAAAGTCATTCTCGATTGAGAATGAATCAGTTCGTGTTTCGTTGGTATGACCATCGACTCGGACCAAAAAGCCCGGGTCGGAGCGCTTACCGTCAACGCTACCTGCGATACTTGCGACCTTGAATGGTGGCTGTAGCAACAGTACAGCTCTCCAAACCCGAGATATTGCCGATGCTGACCAAGGATCTCTGAGATTGTTGATCCGGAGCTCAGTTCCCTGCTCATTTTCTGGTTTTGCAAACCGAGTCACATCATTGAAGACTTCGTTCAGATCCCGACCTGCTGTAAACTCGGTGTCCCAATCAAAGTTGACGGCATATCCAAATGCTTCACCGGCGGGCTTTGTTATCAATTCAAGTGTCTTACCGAGGCGTTGAACGGCGAAGCGTCCGATGCCTTTCCGCCCAGCCCTCTTGCGATGAAATATGGGTGAGAGTGGTTGCTCTGCCTTTGTGTCGGTGGATATCCTCATCCAGCTGTTTCGGATGACATCCATGGACATACCAGATCCATTGTCTGATATGACCAGCGTCCCTCCGGCCTTGCGGTTATTACTAAAGATCAGGTCTACGCTTGACGCGTCAGCATCATAGGCGTTTTTGATGAGCTCAGACAGGGCGGTGTCTTGCTTTCCAACAAGCTCAACACCAAGCCTTTGAATATGGCCGGCATCTACAGAAAATCTTACATTATCAGGATCTTGATCGATCTCACTTCGGGTGAGGCTTTCAATATGTCGCCAATTTGGTGTCTCTTTGGAGAGCTCTTGTTCGATGGCTTCTTTGATTGATACTTCTTGCATTTTCTTAAGATACTGCATCGATTTAAATCAGCAAGCCATAAGCGCGTTCAGTTAGCCAGCGATCTGAACCACAGCTAACGCTAACGTAGAATTTTCCAACGCCTTCGTCTTCGCTTCTTTATCGGTGAGGGTTGCTGTTCGCATCTTCGGTATATCTCTTTGAATGCACGACTCTGAGGTCTGACTACTTCGCAGCACTGGGGATTTAGGAGCTTTGTAGGCCCTACAGCGCAATTGAAACAGGATGTGGCTACCCAACTTTACGTAGACCAGCGGTACCATTTGATAGCAAGTAGCTACTCCATACCTTCTAGCTATCAATTTTTTGGTCAAGCTGCCCTTGCATAAAAGGCCCCCCTACCCTTTCCGTAAGCCTCAAGGAAACCATCAGCGACAAGCTTCTTAAGTCTGCTTTTGGCTGTGGGTATCCCAGATCCTGTAATCTCCGCCGCTTCCTTCGTGGTGATACGCTCATGCGCAGCAAGGTATTCAAGTATTTCAACGGCATACTGTGGTAACCCTTTCAAATTTTCGCCCACATGTGCTTCAAGCTTGATATCCAAATGGTCCTTTTGGCGCTTCAGAGATGAAAGAAAGAACCGAAGCCACGGAAGCCAATGGACTTGCTCGCCCTCAAGCGTCGTTTGTGTTCTGCGAAGCGCAAGGTAATAGGATTCCTTGTTTTTCTCGATTACACTCTCCATCGAAGAGTATGGAATGTAGGTGTAACCAGTCTTCAAAAGAAGAAGCGAGGTTAGGATGCGTGATAGCCTGCCGTTACCGTCTTGAAATGGATGGATTGCCAAAAATACTACTGCGAAAATGGCCACAACAATCAGTGGATGAAGGCTTTCATCGTCTATTGCTTCGTTCACCCAACTGAGCAGTTCCGTCATTTTGCGCGGTGTATCAAAGGGTGATGTGGTTTCAAATATAACCCCAACGCTCTTACCAGTCGCATCGAAGGCCTCAACGCTGTTTGCGTGTTTTTTGTAGTCCCCACGATGCCTTTCATCTTTGCTCGAGTATCGAAGCAAGTCTCGATGCAGCTGTTTTATGTAATTTTCTGAAAACGGGATACGCTCGTGACTTTCATAGACCAGATCCATGGCTTGAGCATATCCGGCCACTTCCTGTTCATCTCGGGATTCAAATGATTGCGTTTCTAGACCTGCGATGAGTTGTTCAACTGCTTCGTCTGAAAGCTTAGAGCCCTCAATCCGTGTGGACGAACCGATGCTTTCAATCGTCGCCACATGCCTCAGAGAGCGAAGCCGTTCGGGGGAAAGCGTCTTTAGAAGCCTCCAGCTCCCTTTAAACTCATCAATCTCTGCGATAAGTTTAAGGAGGTCTGGGGTGATGTCGAGACCACGTAGATTCATGGATATCCGATTAGTGAACTAATTTCATCCGATTATATCCGTTTACCTCTGATTAGCAAGTTTGTGTGTCCGTTCAGGAAGAGTGATAGAGAGTAGCTATTTGCTATCATATGATATTCAATAGCTACTCTCTAGAAAAACTTGCAATCTTCGTCACTATACTTATCATGTAGCTACAAGCTAGCATTTGCTAGCAAATAGCTAATTAATAACAAACAGGCCATGTTAATGAAAACCATCGTATTCGCCGCGAGCAAAGGCGGCGTAGGCAAGACAACACTCTGCGCGGCGCTCTCATCTTTTGCCAGCAGTGCCAGTAAAAAGAAGAAAATCGCCATTGTTGATCTTGATCCACAGGGAAGCCTTACCGCTTGGTGGAACCAGCGTCAGGCAGAAAGCCCTGAGCTGATAGAGGCCAGCGCTGGAAATCTTTCAGAGATGCTCGAGAAAGCTGCATCCGCAGGATATGACTACGTTTTTATAGACACCCCTCCAGGTCACATGAAAACAATCGAAACAGGTATTTCTAACGCAGATTACGTATTGGTACCTTGCCAGCCGTCACCCGTCGATATCGCAGCTATCGGTGACACGCTTTCGGCAATCGAAGAGCTTGGAAAGCCTTTCGCCTTTGTTATGAACCGCGTGATCGCTCGAACCCGCATTGGGGAACAAGCCATACTGCTGCTCGCAAATCATGGCAAAGTGGCCGGTGTGCCAGTAGCTCAACGAACGGCGTTTGCCACAGCCATGACAGACGGGCGCAGTGCACCTGAAGTGGATGGCGGAAAGCGCGCCGAAGAAGAAATCGGATCACTATGGAATTTTTTACTCTCTAACCTGAAGACGAAATGAACATGAAAAAGCCAGCACAACTAAGTGACAACCTACTTTCGATGCGCCCAAGAAAAGGGGAGGCCAAACCTCAAACCGAGCGAGAGGCCGCAGAGCCGGTAGCGCAGCCAAAAGAAAGCAAGTCACCAAAAGCCACTGCAAAGACAGCCCCGCGGCGGCGTAGGCGTCTGAGTGATAAAAAAATGCAACTCAATCTGCGCGTCAGCGAGAAGTCCCTCGACCGCTTCACAAAGCTTGCTGATGATGATGGGCTGATCTTTGGGGATCTCTTTGAGAGAATGCTCGATACCTACGAAAAGAAGAAGTAGCTACTTGCTATCATTTGCTATCGTATAGCTACTGGTTAAGTTTTCGCTCCAGATCACTCATCTGAACGCTGAGCGCTTCTGGCGTAAGCAAGTCATTTTGCGTCGCCCAGTCGGATGGTGATGGGAAATCTAACCCACGTGCTTCCCAGAACTTTCTGATATCGACAGCGTTCAATCGATCTTTCCATCCACTCTTCTTAAAAGCATCAACGTAGATGCGACTCCCGAGTCCAAGTGTGAACTCAGCAGAAACTGCGTCTCTTTGCGCCTCAGAGAGCGCCTGGAAGGACGTCTCGATCATTTGCGAGCAATACCTGCGATATGAAGCTTCTGCCTCTCTCTGGCTCTTTTTGAGGATTTCGAGTTGACCCTCTAATTTTCCACGCTCAAGTTTTGCGGCCTGAGCCACTTCCAATTGCTTCTGTTTCGCGGCATTTTCGTTGTGAAAGTCTTGTTCGATTGCCGACTTTAGAAATCCTGCTTTAGACGAGTTTATTTTGCCAGTCGCAGCCTGGTTGAGGGTAAGATCCACTTTATCCAATACATAGTCCTCACCGTATTCGATCAACCACGAACGGGCGAGGGTCTTCGAGACACCTTGTTTCAGCAATGTTTGGTATGCCACAGAGGCCGAAATTTCATCCTCTTCTTCCATTCCGAGCAAAGCAAGTTGTGGGTTAGATTTGACGGTAAACTGTAACGCGGCAACAGAACGCCCTTGGCGAACCGTCAACAAATCAATCTGGATATTAGAGTGTTTGTTGACTTCATTCATCGCTGGAATGACCACATCCCGCTTCAAAAATTTGAATTCTTTGTACCGTCCTTCGACCGCCATCAGCTTGCGAAAAAGAGCTAAGTCCCAGACTGGAGTTTGACCAATGCCGACGTATCGAAGACAGTTCTCATACAGCACAAGAGCATGAGAGCTCCGCAGATTGCGAAGAACGCTCAAGTTGATCTTAGAATAAATATCCGGATGAAAAAGCTTCTCTGCAAGGGATTGTTCATAACGGTAGGTACAAACACCGCCCTTCACTTTCACGTAGGTAAGAAGGGACATCGCCTCCCAAGACCGTTCGCCATCATCTTCCATGATATCAAACTGCATCACGGTTTCCACGATGCCGACTAGCGCTTCTTTCAGGTAAGAGATGTTTTTGCTGTCGAATCCGATCATGTCACATAAGATGCGCGTGTTAATCTTGTGGTCTCTATCAGTCAGCAAATTGTCATAGGCATTGTAGAGGAGAGCGTTTACTAGCTTCCTCTGAAGCGCGGATAAGTCCGCAACAGCATGAATGGCAGAGACGTGCTTCTTAAGTATCTGCTTGTCATTGTTGTATTTTTTTATAGGCCGACTCATAAGGTGATTTTTCTAAGGTGATATTCAGTCACCATTGTACTTATCACCTGAATAATGCAAGTCTTTTTGCCTAGAAGAGCGTCGGGATCAAAAACATTCTGAGTTCTTAGATTTTCTACGCCCCATATCGTATCACCTTTAGGACCCTGATCTGACCCGAATCACGGGTTTTTCCCTTTAAATACAGCCTACAAAGCGATTCGCCCCATATCGTATCACCTTAAGCCCCATATCTCATCACCTTTCGGCCGTTGGGGTTAGATTTTTACCTTAAATTACAGATAGTTACGGATATTCAGATCTGCCCCCATATCGTATCACCCATAGCCCCATATTTCATCACCTTTGACCCCATATCTTCTCACCTCAAATATGACTTCGCCCCATACCCTATCACCTGTCGCCCCATATCGTATCACCTAACACCGCGTAGCGCCTTGTTTCTAAGTCATTTTTCAGCCCCTAAACCTTTTAAACGTTGTTATATTAAACATACTAAACAACAACAGAGCGCCTAACGGCTCTCAGCAGTTTGGTTGTTGATTTCTTCTTTTTAGAATTTTTGAGGGAGAAAAAGAAAACATGGGTTATGCCTTTTGGCCAATGAGCCATGCGTTGAGATCATCATATCCTTTGTAGTAGCTGCGCATGTCAGCGAGTTTTGAGGGTGTATGCGCGGATTCAAAGAGTTTGCGCGTTGCCGATTCGCCTGCGTCGTCGTTATCCAAGTATAGACGGACTTCTTCAAAACGCGGATCGTTGATGTAGGGCAGGGCGCGTTGCCACAGGTTCGTACTATTCAAGACAAGCACCGCGCCTACCGGCTGCGTTGGCTTGTCTTTGGAAAGGTAAGACAGGAAATCTATAAAGCCCTCGAACACCTGAAGCCGAGTTGCTCCTGGCTTGTCATGGAAGGCCACAGCTTTTCCAGTTCCGACAAAGCCCTTAAACAGCGCGTTACGCACTTCGAACCCATCTCCGGCAGGGAAACCTACGGCAAAGTACTTTAAAGGCTTCTCAGCGGGCGTAAAATCGATCTGAAGGCAATGTTTACGTGCTACTTCATGATCTATTCCCCGCAGGGTCAGATATTGAAGCAAAGCAGGATGCTTTAACGCTTCAGCCGATATCAGCCTTAAGGCTCCGCTTTTTTCTTTTTCACCCCCAGCGATCCGTTTTTCTGGCAGAGCCTTGGATCCTTGTGAAACGCCAGGCGACATTGGAGCTGACGTCACAGGTTTAGGAAGGGCAGGGGAGTAGAGCCCGGTTTTTTCCAAATGCTGAAGTGCATCGCGCACGTCGCAGGAACAAATTTCCCGTACCAGGTCGATGATATTGCCGCCGGTGGCTGCGCCATGGTCGAACCAGAGGTTCTTGATGGTATCGATCTTGAACGACGGATTTTCATCTCCGTCTCGAATTGGGGAATGATACCACAGCTCCCGCCCGCCCTGGCGGGTTTTTTGAGGCGTGAGCCCTTGACGCTCAAGGTAAGCAGAGAGCGGAATGCATTTTGCTTGTGCGATGTTCATCATTTGAAATGTTACAGGAATAAATGGGTTTGGGTGAAGACAAGGAGGGGCAGAGCTGACCTGAGTTTTGCAAGTCTACCGCTGGCTCTCGCCGTCAAAAACCGCGCTTTAAGCAAGGTACGGGCGCGAACGGTTTATATTCCTTCGGGTTGACTGCATCGTGCAGGGCGCGGTGTTTTGCAAATGTCTCAGGAACAGTGAGGCATTTTATCTTTTCATCCAACAGTTATGGATACGAACATTATACACGGGGACGTGGAAATCCAAAATTTTCTACAGGCTAAAATCGACCAAGGCGGCATCGCTGCGGCGGTCGTGCAAGAAGCGCTAAGAGGTACAGACATGAACCCCGTTGAGTGGTTTCGTGGTTTGATCGAACATGGATGCGTTTCAGGCTGGGACGGCAGTCTCATCTACTACGCGGATACACACGATTTTTTCGACGAGCATTACGATGAAATTGAAACACTTCGCGAGGAGTGGGTGGACCAGACCGGGCAGGATATTCAAATCAGTGGAGACCTCAAAAACTATCTGGCGTGGTTCGCATTCGAACAGACAGCATCACATATCATGCAAGAGGCGGGGTGGGATTAGCCCCCCTTTTGTTTTCTCTGAGATGTTAATGCGCCAAGAAATTTGGCCTCTGGCAAGGCGGTTTGCATAGGCCATCTTGCACCCTGAAATTTTCCACTACAATCAGCGCATGCCCCAAACACGGGGACGGTATTTCTTTATCCAAAATGTCATGAGTTTTGAGCAAGGCGCGCGCGACAGTGAATCCGAACTGGGTATCGGGTATCACCAGCACTTTAGCGGTGATCTGCGTCGGATCCTAATGGCTGGTGAGCGGGAGTGGCTTGCCAACGCCGCTGAACTGCATCGCTGGGACACCGGTGAAATGTGGTCGGTTGTGATGCTGCCGCGCCTGACTGAGGGGCGGCTGAAATCCGAGGACTACGAGGATCTGAAGCGGTTTTGTCCAATAATGCTGGACGCAATGTCTCGTCAGCGCATCAAACGGACCAAAAGTCAGATAATGGCGCGCATATTGTCCGCGCTTGAGCCCTAATGTTCGTTGGTCTTCAAGTATTCCGCCTCAATTGCAGACGCGAACTGTGCAAAACTGGTCTCCAACCCTCTCGAAAGGCCGAAAAGTGTTTCGAGTGTGGGCTGCTTACGCTCGGTTTCCAACAACGAAACATAACGCATAGTAATTCCGGCACGCGCAGCGAGTTCTTCTTGCGAAATACCAAGCGCGCCGCGCTGCCGCCGCAACACCGTAGCAAATGAGTTCCGATAATTGTTTTCGCTGTTCATGATCTGACCTTTCGAGAAAAGGTCGAAGGGGCGCTACGAACTAAAGTTCTCAAAAATAGAACCATAGTGTGAACAAAGTAGTTGCGCAGAGCCGTTAGGAACCATAGTTCTTTATAGGAACTATGGTGTGAACCATGCTGACGGAGATATTCTTATGGCTAAGTGTTTTAGGTCAACAATTTGCTCAATGGTTTTGGTAGGGGCCATGGTCACAGGTGCTGTAGCCGAGCAATCACCTATTTTCATCGAATTTCAAACTGCTGGCATGACGCGTGGGGATCGCGAAGATGGGCAGACCAATCGGTTTGAACCTTTCCTGGAGACGTATCGCGGCTTCGCGCCAGCTAGCCAAGACTTTATCTTGCGCGCTTTTAGCGCTGGTAAACTGACCGAAGCCCCAGAAGGGCAGGGCTTGGACTATGCCAATGGCCAACTTGCTGCCAATCTCATCCGCATGACCGAAGATATCGAAGGTATGGCGCGATATGTCGAGACGCGGATTATACCGCCAAGTCGCGACATTCCCCGCGCCAGTGATGATTTTGACCGTATGATCCGTAAGTTTCCCGATGTGGTCGCTGTGCTAACACCTGATGTGAGATCCCGTATCATGGCGTTTGAAGAGCAAGTGATTGCGGTCTTGGACCGAGAAATTGCTGATGACGAGCAACGTATCGCGGACCTGCGGGCCGAAAACGCGGCTTTAGACAGGCTCAACAGTCGCCTTGAATCCCTTTTGGGTGCTCTTGGGGGCTAAAATTTTGGATTTCCGTGAAAATAGGATATTCTAGATACAGATTATCCCTTTAATATAGATCGATGCCGGAAATTCCCCACAGCGAGCAGCCGGAAACACAAGCATGATCAGACGCAACGCCAGAGGCGCAACTTGAGGCCGCACTCTGAGACATTGAAGGCTTTGAGGCGTTTTGGAACTTTGTCCTGCCGTCCTTGCCGGACGACCTGCAAGCGCAGCTGAAAACCGTATTCCTGGCGAATGCCAATGACGGTGACTTCAAGTTTGAACTTGATCCTTTCAACGATGGTTTTCCCGTTGATGCTTATAGCGCCCGTGCGCTCATCGAGCGATTTCCAGTCGAAGACGCAGTCGCAACGCGGGTTGAAACGAAGGCTCACACTGCGGAAACTGTGATCGCTGAAGACAACGAAAATACCGAACAACAGGCCGAAGCTCTCCAGAATATCGCGAGGCTGCGACAAGAGCTTTCAAAAATCGGGGTGGATATTGATGCTGAGCTAGAGCGCGTAGGCATCGACCTTGAGGCCGAAGGCGGGGTCATCGCGTTCACGCGTTTTATTGACCAACATGCCGCGCGCTATCTGGAAGCGGCAAAAAGCCGTTCTCCTGGCAGTTTTGTTGCCGTCTATGACGCCATCGCTCCCTTGGCAGTACAGAGCCCAAGTTTGACCGCGCTTTTGCAGAGCTACGAACGGGATTATCAGCTGTCGCGCGATCTCTTTCGAGCGCCTAACCGCGATCTAGGCGATATTCAGGATGCGGAAATGGCGCTGTGAGACAGTGCAATCATTGAGATCGATGGCGATATCGTCCGAGGTGAAGACGGTGAAAAGTTGGATATGTCCGGTGATCAGATGTTGCTCAGCCTTGAAGGGGCAGGGGGCTTGGCGTTGAATGTGTGATCTATTGACCGCCCCGATACCCGCCCGGGAGAAATTTCCATCGTCCAGAAAAAGCAGGACATTGCGGCCAAGGAAACGGAGATCATTGGCCTTGAGACCAGCGCCGACGCTTATCGCGATCTAGCGCGCGGCTTTTCTCTCGAGAACCCAAACAGCTTAAGTTCTGGAGATGCGCAGTCAGGGTTGGTTCGCCAGCTTTTGCGCCACTTTCCAGATTTGACGCACCTTGCTCCTCAAGCTGAAGCCACAGACACGGGCGCAGACTTTCTAGCAGTCCTGGTGCAATTTTTCGAAGGTGAAGCTGAAAACGCCGACCGCCTGATCACCGTGCGCAGGGCAGAGATTGCCGTGCTCAAACAAACGATAGGCATTCTTCAGGTGCAGATCGAAGCCAAACGCCGCCTTGCTACTGAAAAAATTCGAGATCAAAAAGAACGTGTGCTTGTAACCCGCGCATTTTACGAGCGCCTTGGCGTGAGCGAAACTCTAGCTCGCATGGGGGACATTTTTGCGCGTATCTCCCCAACGAGCCCGTTGGTATTGCCGGATGGCACCGTGGTGAGCAGCATAAATCTTGCGACCCTAAAAATTACCTCAGATCGCACTCCTGGCGATGGTGGGGTGGATGATTTCCGCGCCCAATGTGTTTTTGCCGAGATCATGAACACTGCCCTTTGTGGCAATCAAAATGAGCCGATCAGTTTCACATCAGGCGGACGCCTAGCTTATCGGCGTCATGGTGAAATTGTGGACCGTTATGACTTTGACGCCTTTGTCAGCCAAGAGACCGACGAGCTTGCGTTTCAAAGCAGAGCGATCAACCGCTTGTTTGCCGGTGGCGCGCAATCGTAGGGGTACCAAGAAAATCATTCTAGAGGTTGCTTATTCGTACAACCGACCTTCGCTGCGCTGTGTTTGAACTGGTATTG
>ATLU01000228.1_pt1 | contig 12305 bp, 12 predicted proteins | sample 178751 | NCBI WGS metagenome assembly ATLU01 (sample SAMN02211837, study PRJNA209200) | bioreactor metagenome | isolation source: day 23 sample from continuous culture bioreactor inoculated with sediment... | place: Germany: Wadden Sea | collected 2011
CCCCGCCAGTCCGCCAAGACAGGCGAGAACCACGGCCTCGCCAATAAACAGCCAGAGTATCTGTTGTTTATGTGCACCCAAGGCACGGAATAGTCCCACCTCCGCCCGGCGTTCATTTACGGAAATGGTCATGATGGTGAGAATGCCTACGCCACCGACCAGCAGTGAGATGCTGCCCAGTGCACCTACCGCGAGTGTTAAAATATTCAGCACGGAACCCAGTGTGTCGAGCATCTGATCCTGAGTGGTGATGGTGAAGTCTTCATTGCCGTGACGCTTGATCAGGTGCTGTTTAATATTTTTAGCGATTACGGCACTATCCATGCCTTCCCGGTAGAGCAGATCAATCTCCATCAATCCTTCCTGATCAAACAGTGCCATCGCCTTATAGGTGGGGATATAGACGGCATCGTCCAGATCAAATCCAAGCAGTTGCCCCTTGGATTCCAGTACACCGATGACCCGAAAAGACTCGCCACCAATGCGTACCCGCTCGCCAAGCGGGTTTTCCTGTTTGAAAAGTTCATCACGAATCTTGCTGCCGAGGACAACAAATGAGCGGGCAAAGCGTGGGTCATCATCTGGAAGGAACCGCCCCAGGGCAGGCTTCATTCGCCAGACCAGCGGGACATCTTGATTTACACCATATATATAGGTTCGGCGAGTGCGCTGGTTAAACTCTACTGCGGCATTCCCCTGGGCCAATGGGACAACCGCTTTAATATGGGGTAGTTTGGACAGGGTTTCTGCGTCATCAAGACTTAGCGGTCTTACGTTATTGACCAGCGCGCCAGAGATGCCAAAGGTCTCTGATTTGCCCGGATTTATTGCGATCAGGTTAGTGCCAAATTGGGTGAACTCAGAGAGCACAAACTTGTTAATGCCTTCACCAATTGACGTCAGCAGCACCACGGCTGCAATACCTACCGCGATACCCAAGGCGGTCAGTAGACTGCGGGTACGGTGAAAGCTGACAGAGCCGAGGGCCAGTTTTATGAAGTCACGGGTCAGCATCTTAACGCCCTGCCAGCGCAACAACAGGGTCCAGCCGGGCGGCGTGTCTGGCCGGCAAGATGCCAAACAACAGGCCAGTGATCAGAGAGATGCCCAGTGCTGCAAACAGTGCCCATAGTGGGACGATGAGAGGGAACTCGGGATAGATCTGTCCCATGACCCAGATGCCACTGTAGGCAATAATAATTCCGATAGCCGATCCGGCGGCAGAGAGCAGCCCTGCTTCTATCAGAAACAGCTGCATGATCTCCTCCCGTTTACCGCCAAGGGCTTTGAGTAGACCGATCTCGGCCGTGCGTTGTGATACGGCTACCAGCATGACATTCATAATCAGGATGCCTGCAACGGCCAGACTGATAGAGGCAATGCCTGCGACGGTATAGGTTAGCGAGCGGAAAATGCCATCAAAGGTGGAGAGCAGGGCATCCTGGGTAATGACGGTTATATCCTCTTCATTATCGTGGCGTTTCTTGATGATATCGATGACCGCCTGCCTGGCGCGGGGGACGGCTTCACGCCCTTCTGCTTGTACCAGAATTCTGAACAGTCCCTCGGTATTAAACAGGCTCTGGGCCGAGGCTACCGGGATAACGGCAATATCACCAATGTCCATGCCGAGCGATTCACCCAGCGGTTTGAGAATGCCAATGACCCGAAAACGCCGATCATGAATGCGTACCCATTCCCCTAATGCTTTCTTGTTACCAAACAGCTCTTTTTTCAGCTTGTCCCCAATCACCGTGATGGCGCTTTCCCGGGTGGGGTCGGCCTCGGGCAGGAATTTTCCCCTGGCCAATTCAAGATTGCGTACCGGCATCATGGCCGCCGTAGACCCCATGATGGTGATGTCGCGCTCGCGCTGTTTGTAGGAGATCGGTGCGGCACCCAGTGCGAGGGGGGCAATCAGACGCACGGCGCTGCTTCGTTCTACCGCCAGTGCATCATCCAGTGTCAGATCCCGTGCGGTTCCACCCACCATGGGAGGGGAATCACCCGTTGTCTCTACCTTGCCAGGAATAACAATAATCAGATGAGAACCCAGGCTGGAAAACTCATTGGCGACATACCGTCTCGCCCCTTCGCCCAGTGCGGTCAGGATGACCACCGATGCCACACCAATCGCCATGGCCAACAGCATCAACCAGGTGCGACTGCGTGCGCCCGTTAATGCTTTTAGGCCAAAGCCGAAGGCATCCGGGAATTTCATTATCCTGTACCATCTCTTAGCGTGTGGGGTTGGTTGCTCACAATGGCGCCATCCACCATCCGAATGTTTCGTGCTGCTCGTCCACCAATCTCCGGGTCGTGCGTTACGACGACCAGAGTTATTCCCTGTCCATTCAGTGATTCGAGGGTTTGAATCACCTCATCACCCGAATGTTTATCCAGATTGCCGGTTGGCTCATCAGCCAATAACAGCGCGGGTTGCATAATGGTTGCCCGGGCGATAGCGACACGTTGCCGCTGGCCGCCCGAGAGCTGATCAGGCCGGTGTTTGGCCCGGTCAGTTAAATCCATCAATTCCAGTGCCTTGTCTACACGCTCGGATCGCAAGTCAGGATCAATGCCTGCCAGGATCAGTGGGAGTTCAACATTCTGGGCGGCAGTGAGCCGGGGAATGAGATGAAAGGATTGGAATACAAAGCCGATATGATCCCGTCTTGCCACCGACTGGTCGGCTTCGTTCAGTGTGGTTGTGTCAGTGCCGTCTAGAAAATAGTGTCCACTGTCCGGTTGATCCAGCAGTCCCAGTATATTTAGCAGTGTGGATTTGCCTGAGCCGGAGGGCCCCATGATAGAGATGTAGTCGCCTGTCGCCAGATCAAGATCGACATCGCGTAGTGCATGTACGGTCTCATCACCGACCTGGAAACTGCGATTGATCTGCTTCAGTCGAATCACGGTTTCTTGCTCGCTTTCTCTTCCGCCAGGGCGCCATCCTCAAGTCCTTCCAAATCGACAGATGTAATGACCTGCTCGCCTTCGGAAAGGTTAGAGAGGACTTCAGTGTGATCCCAGTTACTCAGACCTGTCTCGATCTCTCTTTTTTCTACCGTGCCACTCTCACTGAGCAACACGTAGATCTGATTCTCTTCTATCACGGCTTCAGTCGGAATACGCAGGGCTGACGCCTTGGTCTCCAGGATGATATCAACATCAGCCGAGTAACCCGCCAGCAGTTTTTTTATATCATCAGGGTTGCTGAACTCCACTTCGACATCAACCGTACGAGCCTGCTTCTCGCGATCCAGTACATAGGCTGCAATTCTCCGTACAGTTCCGGGGAATTTGCGTTTATCAAACGCATCCAGGGTGACTCTGGCTGGTTGGCCAATGGCTATACGGGCGGCATCCACCTCGTCGATTGGGGCCTCCATAAAAAAACAGCTGTTATCAATCAGATCCACCGCCGGTGGAGTGGCAATGCCCGGAGGGGAGGGGGTGACGTACTCATTTAGCTCCCCATTGATTTCGGCCACAATGCCGTCAAAGGGGGCGAACAGTTGGGTGCGTTCCAGATAGCTTTTGTTAACTTCCACCCGGTCGACAGCCACGAGAGAGGAAGCATTAGCTGATTCACAGTCCGCCTTGCGTGCTTCTGCTTCAGTGGAGAGTTTGTCGATGGCCTCTTCAGAAACCAGTCCCCTTTTGTGCAGTCGCTGTAATCGATCGGCTTCGCGCCTCGATACTTCGGCTTGCAGGCAGGCGGCGCGGGCATTGGCGGTTGCTACCTTTGCCTCTGCCTCACTGAGTCGAATCTGTGCCATCAGATCCTTATTCCAGAGCTGCAGTAACAGCTGCCCCTGCTTGACCTGGTCCCCCTCATGAATGTCCAGCTGGGCTATTTGTCCGCCGGTACCCGGTGAAAGCTTGGCCCTTCTGCACGCCTTAACTGTTCCCGCGCGGGTGTTGGCCACGGTTTTTTCAACCAGTCCCATCTCTGCGGCGGAGACTGTAACAGCCAGGGGCTTGGGTCTGTTGGTATACCAAATACCGGCTCCAACAGCGGCGATCAGGAAAACGACAATGATGAGAGATCTTGATTTAACAGCCACATTCTATTCCTTGGTAAAAACCTGGTTGCAGAATTTTAGGGTGTACTTATGTCCCGCATACTCTATATATGCTTGCTGTACGAATAAAATCAATCCTTATATTCTTATGTGTGGTGGCGAAAATATTATTTTCCTACTTGCACCGCAGGTCAAACAGCGTGTATTATTCGCGCTCTTTTACAGGCGCGTAGCTCAGTTGGTTAGAGCACTACCTTGACATGGTAGGGGTCGTTGGTTCGAATCCGATCGCGCCTACCAACACCTTAAAAAAGCCTCCGCATAAACGGAGGCTTTTTTAGTTGTATTTTCCTGGTGATGGCTTAAGGGTCTCAGCAGGTTTTCAGTTGCTGTATAACCGCATACAATACAGGATTGGCAGATACTGAAATTATTGTGCAGCGTTCTTTTGTGAAGGAAGTTGCAGTTGTGGATCATGATGATCTGTTTTATTCATGTGGCCTCTCGTATGGGTCACCACTGAGAGAGAGAATATAATGCCCGTTATTACCCTCCCAGACGGCTCCGAACGGAGCTTTGATACCCCTGTTTCCGTATACGATGTCGCTGCTTCTATTGGTCCAGGTCTTGCCAAGGCCGCTTTGGCTGGTCGTGTCGATGAGCAGTTGGTTGATACCTCGTTTATTATTGAGCAAGATGCCCGGTTGGCCCTGATCACGGTTCGTGATGAGGACGGTCTGGATGTGATCCGTCACTCCACGGCTCATCTGCTGGCACAGGCGGTTAAACAGTTGTTTCCGTCAGCCCAGGTGACGATCGGCCCAACCATCGAAAACGGTTTTTACTACGACTTCTCCTTTGAGCGCCCCTTCACACCTGATGATTTGAAGGCGATTGAGGCGAAGATGAAAGAGCTGGTTAAGGCCAATATCCCGGTGAGTCGCTCCGTGATGTCACGCGATGAGGCTGTGAAGCTGTTCAGATATATGGGTGAGCTGTACAAGGCTGAGATTATTGAATCCATCCCGGCGAATGAAGATCTGTCACTCTATACCCAGGGTGAATTTACCGATCTTTGTCGTGGACCCCATGTGCCCAGTACCGGACACCTCAAGGCATTCAAGCTGATGAAGCTGGCCGGGGCCTACTGGCGTGGCAACTCGGATAACGAGATGCTGCAGCGGGTTTATGGTACGGCCTGGAAAGACAAGAAAGAGCTGAAGGCCTATCTGCATCGTCTGGAAGAGGCAGAGAAGCGTGATCACCGCAAGCTGGGTAAGGCACAGGATCTGTTCCATATTCAGGAAGAGGCGCCCGGCATGGTGTTCTGGCATCCGAATGGCTGGACCATCTATCGTGAGGTCGAGCAATACATCCGGGATAAGATCAGAAAGGCCGGTTACCAGGAGATTCGTACCCCACAGATCGTGGATCGCTCACTGTGGGAAAAGTCGGGTCACTGGGATAAGTATCGCGCCGATATGTTTACCACCAACTCTGAAGAACGCGATTTTGCTATCAAACCGATGAACTGTCCCTGTCATGTGCAGGTGTTCAATCAAGGTCTGAAAAGCTACCGCGATCTGCCGTTGCGGTTAGCGGAGTTTGGTTCCTGTCACAGAAATGAGGCGAGCGGAACCCTGCATGGTTTGATGCGGGTGCGTAATTTTGTCCAGGATGATGCTCACATCTTCTGTACAGAAGACCAGATTCAGGATGAGGTCTCTGCGTTTGTTGATCTGCTTTTTGAGGTCTATGCCGATTTTGGTTTTACCGACATCATGATCGCTCTCTCAACACGCCCCGAAAAACGGGTGGGTAGTGACGAGGTGTGGGACAAGGCCGAGCAGGCACTGGAAGAGGCGTTGAACGCAAAAGGGCTGGATTGGCAGATTCAGCCGGGTGAAGGTGCGTTCTATGGACCGAAGATTGATTTCTCATTGAGAGACTGTCTGGGTCGGGTCTGGCAGTGCGGCACCATGCAGGTCGATTTCTCCATGCCGGGACGACTGGATGCCAGCTATATCTCTGATGATAATAGTCGCCAGGTTCCCGTGATGTTACACCGGGCGATTCTGGGTTCACTGGAGCGATTTATCGGTATTTTGATCGAGGAGTCGGCCGGTGCGTTACCGCTCTGGCTGGCCCCAAAACAGGCGGTCATCATGGATATTACCGATCGACAGGCCGAATATGTGAAAAAAGTGTCGGAAAACTTGGAAAATCAGGGATTCAGGACACAAATAGACTTGAGAAACGAGAAGATCGGCTTTAAAATTCGCGAGCATACATTAGCGAAGATCCCCTACCTGTTGGTTGTGGGTGATCGTGAGATGGAAGAGGGGACCGTGGCTGTCCGCACTCGTACGGGTGAAGATCTTGGTAGCATGAGCATCGAGGCCTTCTCAGCACGATTAAGCGAAGAGACAAGCCGCCGTTCTAATTAAAAGCTTACCTGTTGAAAGCACCGGTTATCGGTGCTTTTGCGTTGGTAGGCTTTGGTTGTTTGGAGGAAATGAGTTATCGCCGCACCAAAAAGAAACCGGATGAACGATGAGATCGATGTCCGTGAAGTAAGACTGATCGGCGCCGATGGCGAGCAGATTGGAATCGTCCCCATTGCTGAAGCAATGGCTGTTGCCGCCGAGAGTAGTCAGGATCTGGTTGAAATCCAGCCAAATGCTGAGCCACCTGTTTGCCGGGTGATGGATTACGGAAAGTTTATCTTTGAGGCGAAGAAGCAAAAGTCTGCGGCGAAGAAGAAGCAGAAGCAGGCTCAGGTAAAAGAGATTAAATTCAGACCAGGGACGGGCGTGGGGGATTATCAGGTCAAACTACGCAACCTGATACGTTTCCTGAATGACGGGGATAAGACCAAGGTAACCATGCGGTTCCGCGGTCGTGAGCATGCTCATCGAGAGCTGGGTCTGGAGTTGTTGCAGCGTGTTGAGGCCGATTTGTCTGAATATGCGGAAGTTGAGCAGCAGCCGCAGATGGAAGGCCGGCAGATGATCATGGTTCTGCGTCCCAAAAAGTAAGTATCTTAAAATCTAAAGATCCAAGGATCGAGATTGGTTGGTGTCCCGGGTTGAACAAGCCTGATGATAGTAACCCCGGTCGGCGGGTTAAATAGCGGAGTTTTATGTAATGCCAAAGATTAAGACTAATCGTGGCGCAGCCAAACGGTTCAAAGTAACCGGTTCAGGCGCCATCAAACGGGGTCAGTCCCATCGTCGTCATATCCTGACGAAAAAGAGCACCAAGCGGAAGCGTCAACTGCGTTCTCCAGCACAGTTGCACAAGTCAGACGTTGCAGTAGCACGTCGTATGATTCCATACGCTTGATATCATTAGGAGACTGAACACATGCCTCGCGTAAAACGTGGTGTACAAGCACACGCCCGACATAAAAAAGTGCTTAAAGCGGCTAAAGGTTACTACGGTGCCCGCAGCAAGATCTATCGCGTAGCCAAACAGGCCGTCATCAAGGCAGGTCAATACGCTTATCGCGATCGTCGCCAGAAAAAGCGTCAATTTCGTGCACTCTGGATTGCCCGTATCAATGCTGGCGCCCGCAACAATGGCCTCTCTTACAGCCGTATGATTAACGGCCTCAAGAAAGCAAACATTGAGATTGACCGTAAAATGCTGGCTGATCTGGCCATCTTTGACAAGCCGGCGTTTAGCGCCCTGGCAGAACAGGCGAAGGCCAGTCTCTCCAGCTAAGCTTGTCATTGCGTCTACGGTTAGTTGACGCACATGAGTGACAACGACAGGGGAAAGGCCATTGGTCTTTCCCCTTTTGTTTTTATGCAGTAATAGAACTGATCCCAGATGAGGACCCTTTAATGGATTCTGAATCCAATCTTGAGCTCTCGAAGCTTGTTGAAGAAGCAACCAATCTGATCTCTGCGGCTGAGCAGTTGGCAGCACTGGATGAGGTGCGTGTTCGTTATCTCGGTAAGAGTGGCTTGCTGACCGCACAGCTAAAGCAGTTGGGAAAACTTCCAGCCGAGGCACGACCCCAGGCAGGGCAGGCTATTAATAAAGCCAAGCAGGCCCTCCAGCAGGTTATCGAGAATCGTAAAAGTGAGCTCTCACAGCAGGCATTAGCTGCCCGGTTGAGTTCTGAGCGCGTCGATGTCACCTTACCTGGTCGCGGAATCGGGCGCGGTGGTCTGCACCCGGTCACTCGCACGCTCGAGCGTATTGAGGAGCTCTTCACCCGCTCTGGTTTTTCCATTGAAGAGGGACCAGAGATTGAGGATGACTACCACAATTTCGAAGCCCTCAATATCCCGGCTCATCACCCGGCTCGTGCCATGCACGATACCTTCTATTTTGATGCACACATGCTGTTGCGTACCCACACCTCACCGGTACAGATTCGCACCATGGAGAACGCTGGACCACCACTCAAGATTATCGCTCCGGGCCGTGTCTATCGTTGTGATTCCGATCTGACCCACACACCGATGTTCCATCAGGTGGAAGGGTTGCTGGTGGATGAGGATGTCTCTTTCGCCGATCTGAAAGGGGTATTGTACGATTTTCTGCAGAACTTCTTTGAGCGGGATCTGAAGATCCGCTTTCGACCCTCCTATTTCCCCTTTACCGAACCATCCGCCGAAGTCGACATCAAGTGCGTGATGTGTGGTGGTGATGGCTGTCGTGTCTGCAGTCATACCGGCTGGCTTGAGGTGCTGGGCTGCGGCATGGTGCACCCTGAAGTGTTCAGGCACGTGGGGATCGACAGTGAAAAGTATACCGGCTACGCCTTCGGTATGGGTGTCGAGAGATTGACTATGTTACGCTATGGAGTCAATGACTTACGACTGTTTTTTGAGAATGATTTGAGGTTTTTAAGGCAGTTTGCCTGATCGTTTTCAGCTCAAATACGAACACTATTAACAGCGAAATTTAGAGCAGTATTGATGCTCGATTTAGGATTGGATAAGAATTATGAAATTCAGTGAAGCCTGGTTGCGTGAATGGGTCAATCCCTCCGTGAATACCACAGAACTGGCAGACCAGCTCAGTATGGCGGGTCTGGAGGTGGACTCTGTGGAGCCGGTTGCAGGTGAATTTACAGGGGTTGTGGTAGGTGAAGTCCTGACACGCGAACAGCACCCGGATGCGGACAAGCTTAGTCTCTGCACTGTTAGCACAGGGGCTGCCGAATCCCTTCAGATTGTCTGTGGTGCGCCCAATGTGGCTGCCGGCCTCAAAGTCCCGGTTGCGGTTATCGGGGCCGTTTTACCGGGTAATTTCAAGATCAAGCGGGCCAAGTTGCGGGGTGTAGAGTCCCAGGGGATGATCTGTTCAGCCTCTGAACTGGGTTTGGCCGCTTCATCTGACGGCATTATGCCCCTTCCGGGCGATGCGCCAGTCGGCACAGACTTCCGGGATTATCTCTCACTGAATGATCAATCCATTGATGTGGATTTAACCCCTGACCGGGGTGATTGCCTGGGTCTGGCCGGGATTGCCCGGGAGGTTGGGGTTATCAATCGGAGTCTAGTCACACCGCCAGTCATGGAGCCGATAGCTGCGGTGAATCAGGATCAGTTCCCGGTTGAGCTGGCAGCCCCCGAAGCCTGTCCACGCTACCTGTGCCGGATTATTCGCAATATAAATCCTGCTGCTGAGACGCCGCTCTGGATTCAGGAGCGACTGCGGCGCAGCGACTTGCGTTCAATCAGCCCGGTTGTTGATGTCACCAACTACGTGATGATGGAGCTGGGCCAGCCGATGCATGGCTTTGATCTGGCTGAGCTTGAGGGCGGTATCCGTGTACGCATGGCGGAAGAGGGTGAAACACTTGTCTTGCTGGACGGTCAGGCAGTGACACTGCGAAGCGACACACTGGTGATTGCCGACTATAAAAAACCGGTGGCGATAGCCGGTATTATGGGGGGTGAGCACTCCGGGGTTGGTGATCAGACCCAGGATATTCTGCTTGAGAGCGCCTTCTTTTCACCGATGGCGATTAGCGGCAAGGCCCGCAGCTACGGCCTGCATACTGATTCTTCTCATCGTTTTGAGCGTGGTGTCGATCCTGAATTGCAGCGTCAGGCGATTGAGCGCGCCACCCAGTTATTGCTGGATATTGTGGGTGGTGAGCCTGGGCCTGTAGCAGAGGCGTTAGAACAGTCAAATATTATACCGCGTCCAGAGATCCTGCTGCGTCGAAACCGTGTCACCAAGGTACTAGGCATTGAGATTGATGACGAGACCATTACGGACATCCTGGTGCGCCTGGAGATGAGCGTAGAGGGTGTATCAGAAGGCTGGATGGTCACAGCGCCAAGTTGCCGGTTTGATATCAGTATTGAAGAGGATCTGATTGAAGAGGTAGGGCGGATTTATGGCTATACCCGTATCCCTACCAAACGTACGGCGGCAGCAACCGTGATGCAATCTGAGCCTGAAGTGGCCTTTAATCTGCAGAAAGCCAAACAGCTGCTGGTTGATCGTGACTACCAGGAGGCGATCACTTATAGCTTCATCAGTCGTGAGATGCATGATTTGATTGATCCGGGTCACGACACGGTGGAACTGGCTAATCCAATTTCATCGGATATGTCGATTATGCGTACAACTCTCTGGGCAGGGTTGTTACAGACCGCAATTTATAATCAGTCCCGTCAACAAGCACGTGTTAGAATATTCGAGTCTGGTCTTAGGTTTATTAAGCAAGATAATGAAATTAAACAAGAATTAATGCTTTCTGGTTTGATTTCAGGTACGATTGCTCCAGAAGAGTGGGGGGGCATCATCGCGCGAGGCTGATTTCTTTGATATCAAGGCGGATCTCGAAGCGCTGTTTGCACTGACAGGTTGTGCTGAGCTGTTTGAATTTTCAGCGGCATCGCACTCGTCCCTGCATCCTGGGCAGACAGCACAGATCCTTCGTACCGGCGAATCTGTCGGCTGGATAGGTAAGCTGCATCCCGAGCTCGAATCAAAGCTGGACCTGAACACAGGGGTTTACCTGTTTGAGATTAAGCTTAACAAGTTATTGGAAGGGCGATTGCCGGCATTTAAGTCTTTGTCAAAATACCCCTCCATACGGCGGGATATTGCGATCGTTGTGGATGAGCAGGTCGGATTTAATGAGATTCGTCAGACAATTAGTGAGTCAGTACCCGAAATCCTTAGAGAAATTCTCCTTTTCGACGTCTATACTGGAGAAAAGGTAGACTCAGGACGAAAAAGTCTCGCTTTGGGCTTGATTTTACAGGAAAGTTCCCACACTCTTACCGATGAAAAAGTGGAAAGCGTAATGGCGCAAGTGATCTCTTCGCTCAAAGAACGCTACAACGCACAACTGAGAGATTGAAATTATGGCTTTGACCAAGGCGGATATTGCCGAAAAATTATTTGATGAGCTGGGCCTTAACAAGCGTGAGGCTAAAGAGATGGTTGAAATGTTTTTTGAAAAGGTGCGCATTTCACTTCAGGAAGGCTCACAGGTTAAGTTGTCTGGTTTTGGTAATTTTGATCTACGTGAAAAGAAAGAGCGGCCGGGACGTAATCCCAAGACGGGAGAGGAGATACCTATCTCAGCCCGGCGTGTCGTGACATTTCGTCCGGGTCAAAAACTGAAGGCGAGGGTGGAAGCTTATGCTGGAAGCGAGCAGTAATACTGCAGATCTGCCGGCGATACCCGGCAAGCGATACTTCACCATCGGTGAAGTGAGTGAGCTGTGTGGTGTTAAACCGCATGTTCTTCGTTATTGGGAGCAGGAGTTTACTCAACTCAAGCCGATCAAACGACGCGGAAATCGTCGTTATTATCAACGTCATGATGTCCTGATGATTCGCCAGATCCGTAGTCTTCTCTATGATCAGGGTTTCACTATCGGTGGTGCCAGGCAGCAGCTCTCAGGCGAAGGTGCTAAAGAGGATCAGGATCAGAGTCATCAAATTGCACGGCAGTTACGCACTGAGCTGGAAGAGGTGCTGCAGATACTAAAACGCTGAATTTGTCAGCATTGACAATGAGGTGCATACCGCCTAGTATGCGCGCTCAGTTTCGGGCGGTGGCGCAGTCTGGTAGCGTGCTTGTCTGGGGGACAAGTGGTCGCAGGTTCAAATCCTGTCCGCCCGACCAAAATTGAAAAGAGGATTATCCGAGAGGATGATCCTTTTTTTTGTGCCGATTTTAATATAGCTAGATTTGATTATTGAATCGCTGCGGGATGGTTTTTAATGGGGGTCCCGGCCCCTTCGCCGGGTTACTTTTAGGGGTTAAAGTAACCAAAACCCTCGCTT
>ATLU01000229.1_pt1 | contig 12295 bp, 10 predicted proteins | sample 178751 | NCBI WGS metagenome assembly ATLU01 (sample SAMN02211837, study PRJNA209200) | bioreactor metagenome | isolation source: day 23 sample from continuous culture bioreactor inoculated with sediment... | place: Germany: Wadden Sea | collected 2011
GGGGTCCGTGATGAATGGGTTTCTTGCCTTTGAGAAGGGCGGTGCCTTCTCTCAAGGTAAGGTGATGCCCTTTGCCAAAGGTGGCGTGGTTTCAAGTGCCACAACATTTCCTATGTCCAGCGGTTTTGGGCTCATGGGCGAAGCGGGCCCAGAAGCGATTATGCCGCTCTCTCGTGGGGCAGATGGCAGTCTTGGGGTGCGGGCGCAAGGTGGCGGTCAAGCGATCAATATCACCATGAACATTTCCACACCTGATGTGGAGGGGTTCCGCCGGTCCCAAAGTCAGATTGCATCACAAATGTCGCGTGCGCTGTCGCGCGGGCAACGGCACCGTTAAGGAGGGAAAAGATGATTTTTCATGATATTCGGTTTCCCGCCAATCTGAGTTTTGGCTCAGTTGGTGGGCCAGAGCGGCGTACAGAAGTGGTGACGCTTGCCAATGGATTCGAAGAGCGCAACACCCCATGGGAACATTCCCGGCGTCGTTATGATGCAGGGATCGGTATGCGCAGTTTGGATGATGTCGAGACGCTGATTGCGTTTTTCGAAGCGCGTCGCGGGCAATTGCACGGCTTTCGCTGGAAAGACTGGTCTGATTTTAAAAGTTCGGCGCCGTCTGTTGAACCGGACTACCATGATCAAATCATTGGGATGGGGGATGGCAGCCGTACAGAATGGCAGCTGATCAAGACCTATCGCAGCGGTGATCAATCTTATGCGCGGCCTATCCAAAAACCCGTGGCTGGAACGGTCACGCTGGGGCTTCAGGGCGACCCATTGGTTGAAGGTGTGAATTTCTCTTATGATGCCAATACCGGCCTAATCACCTTTGTGACGGCGCCAGAAAATGGCGCGGAAGTGACAGCGGGTTTTGAATTTGACGTGCCAGTGCGTTTTGACACTGATCGCATTCATACCTCAGTATCATCGTTTCAGGCCGGTAACGGGCCCAACGTTCCTGTGGTGGAGGTGCGTGTCTGATGGCTATCTCTGACCAATTCGAGGCGCATTTCGCAACGGGGGTTACAACGGTGGCCCGGTGTTGGGTGATGACCCGCAAAGACGGTGAAACCTATGGGTTCACTGATCATGATAGCGACCTGATGGTGGGCACAGTATTATGCAAAGCCGATACAGGTTTGACCGCCCATGCGCTTGAGCAAACAACGGGGCTTGCTGTCGATAATACAGAAGCTTTGGGTTTGCTGAGTGATGCCTCTATCACAGAGCAAGACATTAGGGCCGGGCGGTTTGACGGTGCATTGGTCGAGGCGTGGCTGGTAAACTGGAAGGCCCCATCGCAATCCTACCTTCAGTTCCGAGGAACTGTTGGTGAATTGACGCGAGAGGCCGGTGGCTTTCGTGCGGAGTTGGTTGGGCAAACCGAGAAACTCAACCGTCCACAGGGGCGCGCCTATCAAAAACCATGTGGGGCCATTCTCGGGGACGAGCGTTGCACGATCAACCTGTCCGATCCCGCCTTTATTGCTGAAACCGTGGCGGTTGGCAACAAAAGTGAAATCGAGTTTGTTTTTGAGGGGATTTCTGGTTTTGATGATGGTTGGTTTGAACGTGGCCGGTTTGTGGTGAAATCCGGTGAAGGTGCAGGGCTTGTTGGTATCATTCGAAAAGATACCACGCTGCCAGGCGGCCGCCGGAAAATCGAGCTTTGGGAAGCCATCCGGGCTGAAATGCAACTGAACGACCTGATCCAACTTGAGGCGGGTTGTGACAAACGACCTGAGACTTGCAAAGGTCGGTTCGGTAATCTTTTGAATTTCCAAGGTTTTCCAGACATTCCCGGCGAGGACTGGTTGATGTCATATCCTGTTGTGTCAGAGCAAAATGACGGCGGAGATCTGTCGTGAGGATTGGCTAACATCTGGTTCGGGAGAATGAGCCAATAATGATGACAATTTTTCATATTGTGTAGGTGACTATGGAAGCTCTGAACCAAAAACAGCTTGTACTGGCCGAAGCGCGGCGTTGGATAGGCACCCCCTATCAACATCAAACGTCTTGCAAAGGGATTGGCACGGATTGTCTTGGCTTGATCCGTGGGGTCTGGCGGTCTGTCTTAGGGGATGAACCAATTGAAATCCCTGCATATTCGCAAGACTGGTCTGAACCATCTGGTCTGGAGAGCCTTTGGACCAGTGCGACCCAGATCTTGATTGAGAAAGAGCCATCTGATGCCACAGCAGGCGACGTGTTATTGTTTCGATTGCGGCAGGATGCAGTGGCCAAGCACCTTGGAATTCTTGGGTCAAATGACCCGTATCAAACTTTTATTCACGCCTATAGCGGGCACGGAGTGGTTGAAAGCCCTCTGTCGGCCCCATGGGCGCGCCGCATTGTTGCGGTATTTGCGTTTCCGGAAAGGATCGACTGATGGCTACGATTGTATTGGCGGGCGTCGGCGCTGCACTTGGCGCGTCGGTTGGCGGTGGGCTTTTGGGTTTGTCGTCTGTGGTGATTGGCAAGGCCATCGGCGCAACTTTGGGTCGAGCCATTGATAGCAAAATCTTGGGCGGAGGCTCGGAACCCGTTGAAACGGGCCGTGTCGACCGGCTGCGCCTGACCGGGGCTTCTGAAGGGACAACAATTCCGCAGCTCTATGGACGTGCGCGTCTTTCAGGCCAGGTGATTTGGGCCACTCGGTTCCAAGAGCAATCCGAAACCTCGGGAGGCGGCAAAGGAGCACCAAGCCAGCCTAAAGTGACAAGTTACAGCTATTCTATCAGCCTCGCGATTGCCCTGTGTGAAGGCGAAATCACACGGGTTGGGCGCATTTGGGCGGACGGGAATGAAATTGCGATCAGTGATCTGAACATGCGGGTGTATCCCGGCGACAAGACCCAACTGCCCGATCCCAAAATCGAAGCCGTGATGGGGGCTGGCAATGTGCCTGCCTATCGCGGAACGGCTTATGTGGTCATTGAGGATCTGGAGCTTGGCCAATTTGGCAATCGTGTCCCTCAGCTCAGCTTTGAGGTTGTGCGCCCTGAGCAAGCGGATCAGGTGCCGGAATTGTCCAGAGGCACCAATGCCGTTGCGGTTATTCCGGGTACTGGGGAATACGCTTTGGCGACGTCCAAGGTGTCTTTTAGTGCAGAGCCTGGCGTCGCTGGATTGAGCAACTCCAACAGCCCATCTGGCTTGACTGATTTTACGACCTCGTTGGATATTCTGGAAAAAGACCTGCCCAATTGCGGCGCAACCTCATTGATCGTGTCGTGGTTTGGCTCGGATCTGCGCTGCGGTAGCTGCGACATCCAGCCGAAGGTCGAGCAACAATCGCAGGACGGTGACACGATGCCCTGGACCGTATCGGGGATTTCACGTGCGGCGGCGGGTGTTGTCCCGATTGAGGATGGACGCGCAGTTTATGGGGGAACGCCAACCGACCAATCCGTCAAAGAAGCGCTAAGCGCAATGGCGGCCAAAGGGCAGAAGGTGACGTTCTACCCCTTCATTTTGATGGAGCAACTGCAGGACAACACGCTCACTGATCCTTGGACCGGAACGACGGGACAACCTAAGCTGCCTTGGCGCGGGCGTATTACCACGTCGCTTGCACCGGGTGTATCAGGCTCGCCCGATAGCACCAGCGCTGTTGAAGCCGAAGTTGATGCGTTTTTTGGCGCGGCACAGGCATCGGATTTTTCGGTGACGGCAGATGGGGTGGATTACACCGGCCCGGCAGAGTTTTCATATCGTCGTTTCATCCTCCATTATGCACATCTCTGTGCGGATGTGGGCGGCGTGGATGCGTTTCTGATCGGGTCTGAACTGCGCGCCTTGACCCAAATCCGCGGGGCTGGGCACAGTTTCCCTGTGGTCGAAAAGCTGATTGAACTGGCCCAAGATGTGCGTGCCATTCTCGGGCCGGATGTGCAGATTTCCTATGCGGCGGATTGGTCAGAATATTTTGGTTATCGCCCAACAGATGGCTCTGGAAATATCTACTATCACCTTGATCCGTTGTGGAGCCATGATGACATCGATTTCATCGGGATCGACAATTATATGCCGCTGTCCGATTGGCGTGATGGGTTTGAGCATCTCGATGGCCATCATCGCTCTATTTACAATCTCGACTACCTGAAATCGAATATCGAAGGCGGGGAAGGGTATGATTGGTATTATGCTTCGCAAACAGACCGGGATGCCCAAAACCGCAGCCCGATCACCGATGGCGCGCATGGTGAGCCTTGGGTGTATCGGTATAAAGATTTGCGAAATTGGTGGTATCGCTCGCACCACAACCGCATTGGCGGTGCGCGCAATCCTACTCCGACCGATTGGTTGCCTGGATCTAAGCCGTTTTGGTTCACTGAAATGGGGTGTGCTGCGATTGATAAGGCGACGAATGAGCCGAATAAATTCCTTGACCCGAAAAGCTCGGAATCCACTTTGCCTCAATACTCAACTGGACGTCGCGATGACCTGATCCAGATGCAATATGTGCGCGCCATGAACGAGTATTGGGGGGATGCGTCAAACAACCCGACACATTCGGCCACGGATGTGCAAATGATCGACATGGATCGTGCGCATATTTGGGCCTGGGATGCTCGCCCTTTTCCCGCATTTCCAAATAATCTGGATTTGTGGAGCGATGGCGTGAACTATACCCGCGGTCACTGGCTGAATGGGCGCAGTTCGTCGCGCTCTCTGGCTTCGGTCGTATCTGAGATCTGCGACCGTTCAGGCTTGAAAAACTACGATGTTTCAAAGCTTTATGGGCTTGTTCGCGGCTATGTTGTGACAGACATATCTTCAGGTAGGTCTGCTTTGCAGCCGCTCATGCTGGCCTATGGGTTTGAGGCCTCTGAACACGAAGGTGTCCTGCATTTCCGCACGCGGACAGGGCTGCCAGATCATGTGCTTGATCCTGAGAAGATGGCCTTGACGACAGAACAAAACACAACGCTTGAACGCATTCGTGACGGCGAGGCCGATGTTGCGGGTCGGGTGCGTCTGACCTTTGTGGAAAGCGAAGGGGATTATGAGGTGCGTTCGGCAGAGGCAATCTTTCCTGACGACGGAAACCAAACGGTGTCTCAAAGTGAAATTCCTCTCATTTTGACCCAATCAGAGGCTCAGGATATTTCTGAACGGTGGCTGGCTGAAGCCCGGATTGCGCGTGATCGGGCTAACTTCTCATTGCCGCCGTCCGAGATTAGAAAAACGGCAGGTGAGGTGGTGGAAATCGCCACGGATGCCGGGACTGAATTGTTTCGGATGGATCATATCGAACATGCCGGTGTGCAGATCGTGCAAGCAACACGAGTTGAGGCCGGTGTTTATGGCCCGACAGCCACAAAAGAAGCACCGGTTGTGCACAAATCGTTTGTGACGCCACCACCGGCATTTCCACTGTTCTTGGATCTGCCGCTGATCACCGGAGACGAGGAACCTCATGCCCCCCATGTCGCAGCGTCATCGCGGCCGTGGTTAGGGAAGGTTGCTGTGTATTCCTCTGCTTCTGACAACGGATACTCCGTGAATACCATCTTGGATCGACGCACCACCATCGGCGTTACCGAAACAGTATTAAACAAAGCGAGCGCAGGGGTGTTGGATCGTGGCGCATCTGTGCGGGTGAAATTGATTGATGGCACCTTGTCGAGCGTGTCCTTGTCCGATCTTCTGAATGGGGCAAATGTCGCGGCGATTGGCGACGGGAGCCCGGAAAACTGGGAGGTGCTTCAGTTCACCACCGCCACTTTGGTCGGCGAGCGAACATACGAGCTTTCGGGGCGTTTGCGCGGCCAGGTCGGGACGGATGCGTTGATGCCAGACACTTGGCCTGCGGGAAGCTGTTTTGTTTTACTGGATGGCCGTGCAGAACAAATCAGTCTTCCATCCTCGGCGCGCGGGGTGGATCGTCATTACCGCATTGGGTCCGCGCGCTTGCCCTATAGTGACGCAAGCTTTCAGCATAAGATCGAGGCGTTTCAGGGGATTGGGCTACGACCATATGCACCTGCATTCCTGACCGCAACAAATGTTGGTGCGGGTGACATTGCCATCGGGTGGGTGCGTAGAACGCGTGTTGATGGCGATCATTGGGGTGTCGGAGACGTGCCGTTGGGCGAAGCTGCCGAAGCATATATGGTGCGAATTTCCCAAGGGGGGAGCATCCTGCGCGAAGAGCAGACGCCCGTGCCAAATTGGACCTATGATGCTGCCATGCAATCAACTGATGGTGTCACTGGAGCGTTTACGGTGGAGGTTGCTCAAGTTTCAGATCGGTTTGGGCCAGGGGTGTTCGCTTCGATCAATGTGGGGGCTTAATATGCGCCCGGTCCTTCCAGGTGATGTAGCCGCAGCTGCCTGTGCCTTATTGATGGTGCAGGCAGAACGAAGGCCGGATGCGATCGTTCGCATGATCGCACGCGCCAACGCGGCGGATAGATATCGGTTTGTCACCGGGGCCGCGCATCCCAAATGGGGCAATGGCAGCCTTGCGGCTGTTGCAAAAGGAATGGACCGCCTGCGTGAACCATTTCAGGATGACCCTGATTATTGTGACTGCATGATGACCATTTACGCAGCTCTAAAGATGTTGCGTGCGCGAAAGGCAACTTGAGGCACTCCGATTGCGCATTGGGTGATCTCACACACATGATCTCATCACGCCCTTTGGCTTAAATAGCACGCGCTCCTCGATCCGTTCGAGGGGCGCGTTTGTCTGTTTTGGCAGGGATCGAAGGGGTCGGGGTCCAATCAGGCCTGTTCTATGAGGACGCACCAAACCATCGCTTAACAAACTCTTTTTTGCACGGGAGATATGGCAGCCTCCGATGGGACAAATCAAAGATCAATTCCAACCTGACATTTCTGTGATCACCGCTTTGCATTTGGCATTTACCCCCTAGCTGTTATAGAACTGTCGGACAATGTGAGGACGAATGATGGCCAAGACGCACGCGCATGTGAGAAACCTTGATCCTGTTTGGGAGCGTATCACACACGAAGGCCAACAGGCCGTCGTGGATGAACCTCTTTTAGGCGGCCTGGTGCATGCATGTGTTTTGCATCACAAAAATCTGGAAAAAGCGCTGTCTTATCGCTTTGCCGCCAAACTGAGCTCCAATGAAATGAGCATGGTTTTGCTGCGCGAGATTGCGGATGAAGCCTACGATTGTTGCGCTGAGCTGTCTGATGCCGCACGCGCAGATATTGCCGCGATATTGGAACGGGATCCTGCGTGCCACCGCATGTTGCAACCTATCCTTTTCTTCAAGGGCTTTCAGGCAATGCAAGCCTATCGCCTCGCGCATTTTTTGTGGAGCGAAGGACGAAGAGATCTGGCCTATTTCATCCAGATGCGCTGTTCCGAAGTGTACGGTATCGATATTCATCCCGGCGCACGCATCGGCAAAGGGATCATGATTGACCACGCCCATTCGATTGTGATTGGGGAAACCGCAGTTGTCGGGGACAATGTGTCGATGTTGCACTCGGTCACCTTAGGGGGGACCGGAAAAGAAGACGAAGATCGCCACCCGAAAATTGGCGATGGTGTCTTGATCGGGGCCGGTGCAAAGGTATTGGGTAATATCCGGGTGGGGCGGTGTTCGCGCATTGCAGCGGGTTCCGTTGTGCTCGAGGAGGTTCCTGAAAACGTGACTGTGGCGGGTGTCCCAGCGCGTATCGTTGGCGAAGCAGGGTGTTCTCAACCTTCGATCAGCATGGACCAAACCTTCAAACGGTAAACATGTGAAGCAACATTTGTGTGCAAGTTGTTCTAAATCAAAGACAAAATCGGGGTGCATCCTTAGGTGGGTGATGTTCAAACATCCTAAGGACTAATGAAAATGATAAAGCTCTGGTTGGCTGCCGTCATGGGTTTTTCAGCGCTGTTTCTTGTTGTTGTCACGGCCTGACTTAGCTGTCATCTGAAATCATAATACAAAAGGCGGCGCATGTTGCGCCGCCTTTTGTATTGTCCGTTGGTATCTCGTGGCCGCCTTACGACAGTTGATCAAAGGCCTGAAGCGCGCGTGATCCGTACATATAAGCAGGCCCGCCGCCCATCATAATGGACACAGAGACTGTTTCTGCAATCTCCTCGCGTGTCGCACCGGCTTTGATAGCGGCTCGCACATGGAACCCAATGCAATCATTGCACTGTTTGATGATCCCGATTGCGATGCACTGAAGCTCTTTGTCTTTTGTCGATAAGGTGCCTTCACCCATGGCGGCGCGGTGCATGGTTGAGAATCCTTTTGCTCCGTCGGGCGAGATTTTCCGGTATTCGTCAGTGTTGGCGGTGGTATCTGCCAATAGTGCTTTGAAATCCATCACATGCTCCTGATTTGGAATTCCTGTTGCGCAAAGAAATGGCCCAAGGGGCGTTTTGCCACCTTGAGCCAGATCAATGAATTTCACATTTTGAATGTGTTGTTAGGCCAGCATCGCCATTGGGTTTTCGAGATTGTCGACAATTGCCTTGAGCAGGTTTGCCCCAACAGCCCCGTCAATCACGCGGTGATCCACGGACATGGTAACGCTCATAACTGTCGCAATACCCAGTTCGCCGTCATTCCCAACAACAGGTTTCTTCACCCCGGCACCCACGGCCAGAATACCGGCATGGGGTGGGTTCACAATGGCGTCGAAATTGTCGATGCCAAACATGCCAAGGTTTGAAATGGCAAAGCTGCCACCCTGATACTCTTGCGGGGCCAATTTGCGTTCGCGCGCGCGCGCCGCCATGTCCTTCATCTGGGTTGAAAGACTGGACAGCGACTTTTGATCAGCATCCTGCAAGACAGGTGTGAACAATCCACCTTCGATGGCGACAGCTACTGCCACATCAGAGGCTTTCATTTGTAACACCCGGTCGCCAGCCCAAACGGCATTTGCTTCTGGCACTTGTTGCAAGGCGACAGCTACCGCTTTGATGATGAAGTCGTTTACCGAAAGCTTCACGCCACGTGCTTCCAACTGTTTGTTCAACTGACTGCGGAACGCCAAAAGTGCATCGATCTTGATGTCGCGGCGCAGATAGAAGTGCGGGATGGTCTGTTTGGCCTCGGACAGGCGCGCGGCAATTGTCTTGCGCATGCCGTCCAGCTTGACCTCTTCGAACGCGCGACCCTGATACATCGCCGCCACCGCATCCGATGATACGGACGGGGCAGGGGCAGCGGCAGGCGCGGCGGTGGGAGTTGACACAGCGGGCGCAATTGTCGGAGCGGTGGCGGTTGCCCCTTCCACATCCGCCTTCACGATCCGCCCCTTTGGACCAGAACCAGAGATTTGCGCAAGATCCAACCCTTTGTCAGACGCAATGCGGCGTGCCAAAGGTGACGCGAATATGCGCGATCCATCCGCCGCTTGTGGTGCAGGCGCAGCCGGGGCAGCAACGGGTGTGGTTTCAGGTGCAGGCGCCTCAGTCGGAGTAGCCGCCGCCGCAGTTTCTGCTGCAGCAGACGCAGATGAGATGTCATCCGCGCTTTCGCCCTCTTCCAGCAACACCGCAATGGCCGTGTTCACCTTTACGCCTTCGCTACCATCAGCAACCAGAATTTTACCAATGATACCTTCGTCAACAGCCTCAAATTCCATCGTGGCTTTGTCGGTTTCGATCTCGGCAAGCAAATCGCCGGATTGAACAGTATCCCCTTCTTTTACAAGCCATTTGGCAAGGGTGCCCTCTTCCATAGTGGGCGACAGGGCGGGCATGAGAATTTCGGTAGGCATGCTCAAACTCCTCAGCGATAAGTTACAGCTTTGACCGCATCGATGACCTCTTTCGTGGTCACAAGCGCAAGCTTTTCAAGGTTGGCGGCGTAAGGCATGGGAACGTCTTTGCCGGTCAGGTTGATCACGGGGGCGTCAAGATAATCAAAGGCACGTTCCATGATCGTGGCGGACAGGTGGTTGCCGATTGAGGCCACTGGCCAACCTTCTTCCACGGTCACACAGCGGTTGGTTTTCATCACCGATTGGATCACTGTGTCATAGTCCAGCGGGCGCAAGGTCCGCAGGTCAATCACTTCGGCGGATACACCTTCTTTGGCCAGCTCATCAGCGGCTTCCAAGGCATATTTCATACCAATCCCAAAGCTGACGATGGTCACATCGGTGCCTTCGCGCCAGATGCGCGCTTTGCCGAACGGCACGGTGTAATCATCCATGACTGGAACATCAAAACTGGTGCCGTACATCAGTTCGTTTTCCAGGAAAACAACCGGGTTTTGGTCGCGGATTGCAGATTTCAACAGGCCTTTAGCGTCGGCCGCTGAATAGGGCATCGCCACATGCAAACCAGGGATTTGCGCATACCATGCCGCATAATCCTGGCTGTGCTGTGCGCCAACACGCGATGCGGCACCATTGGCCCCACGAAACACGATGGGACAGGACATTTGCCCACCAGACATATACCGCGTTTTGGCGGCAGTGTTGATGATGTGGTCAATCGCCTGCATGGCGAAGTTGAAGGTCATAAACTCAACAATCGGCTTCAAGCCGGCCATCGCGGCCCCCGAGGCCAGACCTGTAAAGCCGTGCTCGGTGATGGGGGTATCGATGATGCGCTTGGCGCCGAACTCATCCAGTAATCCTTGGCTGACTTTATAAGCGCCTTGGTATTCCGCGACCTCTTCCCCCATCAGGAAAACAGTATCATCGCGGCGCATTTCTTCGGCCATCGCGTCACGAAGGGCTTCGCGTACCGTTGTTGCACGCATCTCGGTACCGGCTGGGATGTCGGCCTCAGCCGGAATGACTGGGGTGATCGGCTGGGCGGCAACTTTTGCTGGGGCAGGGGGGGCCACCACCGCCGCTGCTTCAACCGGTGCCGCCGAGGCGGCTGTCGTCGGTGCAGCAATCGCATCTGCACTTTCACCTTCTTCGATCATCACCGCAATCGGCGTGTTCACTTTCACACCTTCGCTGCCGTCGGCGATGAGGATCTTCCCCATAATGCCTTCGTCAACCGCTTCGAATTCCATCGTTGCTTTGTCGGTTTCGATCTCGGCAAGAATATCGCCAGATTGAATTGTATCGCCTTCTTTCACCAGCCATTTGGCCAATGTGCCTTCTTCCATGGTCGGAGAGAGGGCGGGCATGAGAATTTCGGTAGCCATCTGTTTTGTTCCTCTGTCCTGAGATTAGGCGTAAATATCGGTCCACAGCTCTTCGAGCGCGGGTTCCGGGCTTACTTTTGAGAATTCAGCCGCATCGTTCACAACCGCTTTGATCTCTTTGTCGATGGACTTCAGCTCTTCCTCAGAGGCATGTTTGCCCTGCAAAAGCAGCTCGCGCACATGTTCAATTGCATCGCGCTCTTCGCGCACTTTCTGCACTTCTTCACGGGTACGATATTTTGCGGGGTCCGACATGGAATGACCACGATAGCGGTATGTTTTCATCTCTAAAATATATGGGCCTTTGCCAGAACGGCAGTATTCAGTGGCACGCAATCCAGCGTCGCGTACGGCAAGCACATCCATGCCGTCCACCGCTTCACCCTTAATGCCAAACGCTTCGCCGCGGGTGTAAATTTCGGGGGTGGAACTTGCGCGCTGCAGCGAAGTACCCATGGCGTATTGATTGTTCTCAATCACATAAATGACCGGAAGCTCCCACAACGACGCCATGTTAAAGCTCTCATAGACCTGCCCTTGGTTTGCGGCACCGTCACCGAAATAGGCAAAGGTCACGCCGCCATTCTCTAGATACTTATCGGCAAAAGCGAGGCCCGTTCCAATTGGAACCTGAGCGCCAACAATACCGTGGCCGCCATAGAAGTGCTTTTCGGTGGAGAACATGTGCATCGAGCCGCCTTTGCCGCGCGAATAACCACCCTCGCGACCGGTCAGCTCAGCCATCACACCTTTCGGGTCCATCCCACAGGCCAGCATGTGACCGTGGTCGCGGTAAGATGTGACGCGCTTGTCGCCTTCGATGGCTGCGGCCTCAAGCCCAACAACAACCGCCTCTTGGCCGATATATAGGTGACAGAACCCGCCAATCAGGCCCATGCCGTATAGCTGTCCTGATTTCTCTTCGAATCGACGGATGAGAAGCATTTCGCGATAGAACGTCAACAAATCCTCTTTGGATGTGTTTGATTTCTTGGCGCTTTTCCGGGCTGCCATATGGCGTCCTCCTTTTGGCGTCAGCTCTATTTGCTGGAATAGTTTAGCATTAAACTATCTATTACAGTCTTTTGAGCTTCAGGTCGACAAAAAATAGACGCACAGGCTGCGGCGCGCCGTTGGCTATGTTGCCATTTGAGCGTTCCCAGTTCACATTGTATCGATTGTTA
>ATLU01000230.1_pt1 | contig 12158 bp, 12 predicted proteins | sample 178751 | NCBI WGS metagenome assembly ATLU01 (sample SAMN02211837, study PRJNA209200) | bioreactor metagenome | isolation source: day 23 sample from continuous culture bioreactor inoculated with sediment... | place: Germany: Wadden Sea | collected 2011
CACCACACCACCCCTTTGGGGTTCCCTGCGTTTCTCGCCAGGCAGGGGGCGCGTATAACTCGCCGCCCAGGCGGCTCAAACAGATACGCGCCTTGATCCGTACCCGGCTGCGATACTCGGTGGTGTGGAAGTCGTACAGCGGTGGAGCACCCCGTGCAGTGCTTTTTCTACAAAAACACTGTTGTGGGACTACCCCTCGACCTTATCCCCTTTCGGCCTGTCGAGCATCGGAGGGGTGAGCGGAAACAAGCGCTAATTTGTCTGAGCCGCTTTAGCGGCGAGTTTATTAGCGTGCCGCTCACACCGAGAAGCACAGAGAACCCGAAGGGCAGGCTGGCGGGGAGAGACTTTTGGGTACTTTTGGTCACAAAAGTACCTCGCTAAGGCCGAAGGCCATGTGAAATGAATATTATGAAGGGGGCCGGAACCCCCATATAAAAATTGCTCAGCGACACAAAAACATCGTTATTAAATCTGTGTAAATTACAGATCCTACACAAAAGTATTTCTGCCAGAGCTATTGAGAAACCAAGGCCAGTTCAAGTGAGTTCCTGATGTCTAAAACAATCCACCGTATGATCATTCACCATCCCGACCGCCTGCATATAGGCATAACAGATCGTGCTGCCGACAAACTTAAAGCCCCGCCGCTTCAACTCTTTCGACATGGCATCTGAAGTGGGTGTGGTGGCTGGAACCTCTTTCAGGGAGGGCCAGTGATTGATCAGGGGCGTGCCCTCGACAAAGCCCCAGATAAAGGATGAAAAATCACCATATTTTTCTTTAATATCAATGAATAACTTAGCATTATTAATGCTCGACATTACTTTTAATCTGTTTCTGATTATCCCGGGGTCGGACAGCAGTTTCTCGACTTTGCGTTCGCTATAGAGCGCTATCTTCTCAGGATTAAATTGATCGAAGACGTTACGATAATGTTCACGTTTCTTCAGCACGGTGATCCAGGACAGCCCGGCCTGAGCACCTTCAAGAATAAGGAATTCAAAAAGAGTCTGGTCATCAAAACAGGGTACGCCCCACTCAGTATCATGATAATGCTGATAGAGCGGGTCAGTACCTGCCCATGTGCAGCGGTGTAGGGGGGAGTTGTTCACGGACCTTTCTCCAAAAAATTATGTTTTCAGCCTGAAGGTTCCGACACGCTGTTTATCGGGTGATATACTCTGCCGCCCAAGTAGCAGATGAATGTTATTTTCAGATAGAAACCTGAGCATATGACCGTCCAATCCCTGCGCATGCAGGCGTTACCCTATACGGCAGATAGTAGCCGGATTTTTGCTCCGATCTCAGAGTCGCCCTGGGCGGTTTTTCTGGACAGTGGGCGTCCCTTGCGTGAACAGGGACGCTATGATCTGATCTCGGCCGACCCGATGATAACACTGGTAACCCGGGGCGGGCAGACAGAGATCTGCGATCGTGATGGAAACCGTAGCGACTCAGATGAAGATCCACTGAAGCTTCTCCAACACTACCTTGATCGCTATCCACAGTCACATAGTAGCGAATTACCATTTTACGGTGGTGCATTAGGCTATTTCAGCTATGATCTGGGGCGACAGTTTGAGCAACTCCCCGCGTTCAGCGAGGATGAAGACCAGTTACCCGATATGGCTGTGGGTATCTATGACTGGGTGGTTGTGGTTGATCACTTGAGTCAGAAAACTTGGCTGGTGGGTGCCGGTTTTGATCCTTCCACAGTAGAACAATGGGACAGGCTGGTAGAGCAGTTTACTCTGGCGGATGAGCCAGATAATGAACCACTGACAATCAGGGTGACTAGTGCCATTGAATCAAACATGTCGGCACGACAATACGCAGGGGCATTTGAACAAATCCAACGATACATCCGTGACGGTGACTGCTACCAGGTCAATCTTGCCCAACGTTTTACCGCGACTATTGATGGCTCTCCCTGGTCTGCTTATCGGCAGCTGCGCCAGGTGAATCCCGCCCCATTTGCGGCCTTTATGAATACCCCGGTAGTTCAGGTTCTTTCATCATCACCTGAGCGCTTCCTAAAAGTATCCGAGCGAAAGGTTGAAACCTCACCCATAAAAGGCACCGTACCGAGAATGGAGGATGAAAAAGCGGATCGGGAGCAACGGCGCTATTTGGAGAAAAGTACCAAGGACAGGGCTGAAAACCTGATGATTGTGGATCTGCTGCGCAATGATCTGAGTAAGAGTTGTGCCTTGGGGAGCGTGAAAGTTCCCAGCCTGTTTTCCATCGAGAGTTACGCTACCGTGCATCATCTGGTCTCCACTGTTCTGGGAAAATTAGCCAAGGGAAAAACCGCATTGGACCTGTTCCATGGTTGCTTTCCAGGGGGGTCTATTACTGGAGCGCCCAAGCTAAGGGCAATGGAGATTATAGAGTCCTTGGAACCAGATCGTCGTGGTGTCTACTGTGGTTCGATAGGGTATCTGGGGTTTAATGGAAATATGGATAGCAATATAGCCATACGCACAATGATCCATATTGATGGTACGATGCGCTTTTGGGCCGGTGGGGGCATTGTGGCTGATTCGGTAATGGAAACCGAATACCAGGAGACCTTCCACAAGGCAAAAGCGATGTTGGAAATGCTTCAGCCTGAAAATTGAACATAGTGTTAATCAAACAACTGTAGACGCTACTGATGTCGATACGAACAGCCAGCATTCTGATTTCAGTGCTGGCCCACGGAACAGCTTACTTATATCTGGGTGACTTTATCTCCCTCGAACGACCCGCATTAGCTGGGGTGGGTCAGGGAATGAAGGTTGCGATCGTGCGTGCCGAAAAAACAGTTCAGAGTGGGCAGCCCGCAAAACCCATAACAGTCATAGAACCTGAGATTAAGACTAATCAAATTCCGGCCAAACCACCTGAAGAACAGGTGGCAAAAGCACCGAAACAACCACTCACTGATGTGTCGAGAGCATCTTCAGAAGCTCTTGAAAAACAGATAAACCAACTATCACCAACCGCAGCTGGGAAGTCGGAAATAATCGCGTATAAACGACCTGTATCAGAAAGGAAGCCGTTAACAGTAAAGCCGCCCATAACGCGTGATATTGACACAAAACCGCTCACATCAGAGCCGCTACAGCCGTTGGCACATGCTTCCGTGATCCCTTTAGATAAAACGGCCTCCGTTGTACCCCAAGTGGCCATGAAAACGACCAATGATAGAGAAGCTGCGCGTTTGCTCGCCATAGAAGCGGTCTATGCTCAGGCCCTGGTTGCCGCCATCGAAAAACATAAACGCTACCCCCTGCGAGCCCGTAAAAAAGGACAGGAAGGAGAAGTGATCGTTCTGTTTACCATTCTGGAAGATGGCACGATCTCAGAGGTGCATATCGGTGAGAGTTCACTAAGTTCACTGCTGGACCGGGCCGCCTCAAGAGCGGTTGAGACATTGGGCCGTTTCCAGCCTATCCCTGAACAACTTGGACGCAAGCGCTGGGATTTTCAGGTGCCTGTTCGCTTCGCTATGAATTAAACCCCCTTGTGCATTTCTGATCTTGCATTAAAATAGCGCCTCTGATTGGTGCCCCTCGTGGGTTAAAAGGGAACAAGGTGAGTCGATTCGGCAACTCCTTGACTGTCCTCGCAACTGTAAGCAAGTAGTCCGGTCTCATAAAGTCACTGACAATAAGTCGGGAAGGCGACACCGGGTGATGATCTGCAAGTCAGGAAACCTGCCATTCACGCGTCGCAATTCTATTGAACGGGGTATTCTGTAGAGCGGTCATCCGTTAGCTGACGCATTCAAGCAGGTTGGAAATGCCTGTACTTGTATGCAGTCCCGCTGTTACCGGTTGCTATTCCGGACTCTTCAGCCTCACAAGTCTCTTTTCCGTCCTGTATTTTGATAATGCATTGCCCTGTAGGGCACACGGAGAGACCTGTAATGAAGTCACACCAAATCAATCAGCGTATCCTTACCCAAGCCGTACTAACGGCGCTGTTTGTCGTTCCGGCCGCTACAATGGCTGCCACTTCACTGGATACCGTTAATGTCACTGCCAGTCGCATGGCACAGACTATTGATGAAACCCTGGCGGCTGTCACTGTGATCACCCGGGAAGATATCGACAAGAGTCAGGCCAAGGATATTACCCAATTGCTGGATGGAACCCAGGGTCTGACCATGAACAATAATGGTGGATTAGGCAAGGTAGCGGGTATTCGTCTGCGTGGCACAGACTCCAAACAGGTACTGGTATTAATTGATGGCATCCGTATCGGTTCGGCCACACTGGGCACCACCGCTTTTCAGGATCTCCCGTTATCCCAGATTGAACGCATTGAAGTAGTTCGGGGACCTCGTTCCCAACTCTACGGTGCCGATGCCATAGGTGGCGTTATTCAGATCTTTACCCGTAAAGGCAGAGAAGGTACACATTTTATTGGAGATGCAGAATATGGTTCACACAATACCGTGCGTACGGCACTGGGTGTGACAGGTGCAGAAGGAAATATTGATTATAGCCTGCAGGCCTCAGTTCTTAAGACGGATGGTTTCAATGCCTTGAAAAATAATAATCCTGATAAGGATGGCTACGAAAACCGCTCTATCTCCGGTAGTTTGGGATACCGTTTTAATAACGGAGCAAAAATCAGTTTTAATGTTCTACGCGCCACAGGTGAAAATGAATACGATAGCGCCTGGGGCCCGACCAATCTCTATGATGCAGATGCATTGCAGCAGTCATTGAGCGGTAAGTTATCTTTTTCGCCCAACCAGATCTGGGATATTGCCTTGATGATTGGTGAGACACGGGATGAAAGTACCAACTACACCAATGGCGCGTTTACCTCATACTTCAATACCAGGCGTCGACAGTTTTCCTGGCAGAATGATCTTTCGATAGGTGATGAGAGCCTTTTGACGGTAGGTTTGGACTTCCAACGCGATGAAGTTGAAGGGACCAGTACTTACAGTGTGAATGAGCGGGACAATAAAGCACTGTTTGCACAGTATCAGCGTGAGTTTGGTAAAAACAGCATAGTGCTGGGACTTCGCTATGATGACAACGAATCGTTTGGCAGTTACAACACCGGCAATGTTGCATTTGGCCGAGATCTGACTGAAACCTTGAGACTGATTGCATCTTATGGAACCGGGTTTCGGGCACCAACCCTCAATGATCTTTACTATCAAGATCCTTGGGGTTCAAATGGTAATCCAAACCTGACACCGGAAGAGTCAGAGAGCTTTGAGTTGGCACTGAAGAGTAAGCACTCCTGGGGTAATTGGAACATCAACCTGTTCCGCACCAACATTGAAGGATTGATTGACTGGGTAGAGATTGCACCGTTTACCTATCAGCCACAAAATATCAATCAGGCTCGAATTGACGGTCTTGAGGCGGGTATAGCGACAGAAGTTGCAGGTTGGCAGTTGGCCGGTAATATGACTCTGCTTGATCCGCGTAATAAAAACAGCGGAAAATTGTTGGTCGAGCGCAGTCAACGTACCTTGCGCATTGATGTCGACCGTACCTTTGGTAAAACAGATGTAGGTGCCACATTCAATGCCCGTAGCCGCAGCTACAGTGATGCTAACAACACGCTCATGGCGGATGGATTCGGCACATTGGATCTGCGTGCGTCCCATCACCTAGACAGTGACTGGACCTTGCGTGGACAGATCCGTAATCTGTTTGATCGGGACTATGAAACAGTACGCACCTATAACACGGGCGGACGAGAGTTCTTTGTCTCTGTGCACTATGAGTCAAAATAACTGAACTATCCACATGCCCTCTTAAGATTTAGTGAGAGGGCATGTATCAAATGAAACGGAATAGTGGGTGAGTTAATTTCAGATGAAACATGTGTTGCTCACTCTCCTGATTTTACTCATCGGGTATCAAACGGCTTGGGGTGATGATCGACCCCAACGCGTGGTCTCCATCAACCTCTGTACGGATCAACTGCTTTTGCTATTGGCCGAACCGGAACAGATTGCCTCAATCAGTCATCTGGCACTTGAGCCGAATAGTTCTTACATGGCAGCAAAGGCTGTCCAGTTTCCCATTAACTTTGCCAAAGCCGAAGAGTTGATTGACCTTAAACCTGATCTGATTGTTGCGGGTCACTATACGGATCGTTCTCTGGTTTCACTGCTAAAAAAACTGGGTTATCGCGTAGAGGTTTTTCCTCTCTCATCAAATATTGAGGATATTCGCAGCAATGTCCGACTGATGGCCAAGCTTGTTGCTCGCGAAGCAGAAGGCGATCGGTTGGTGTCTGAAATGGATCAGCGATTAGAGCAGATCAGCCGCTCAAATCCTGACCACAAACCCCGTGGAGCATTCTACCAACCCAATGGCTACACCAGTGGTCGCAACACCTTGCAACACAGTGCGCTTGTGTTGGCGGGTTGGCACAACATTGCCGATGAGGAGGGTGTGGTAGGGTATGGGTCGATTGATCTGGAGCGATTGATACAGGCACAGCCGGATCAATTGTTTACCTCATCCTATGCACCGGGAACCCAATCCCGCGGTCAAAAGATGTTGCACCATCCCGTGCTAAAAAAATTGACTCAGGGAAGAGCGCCAATTGAGGTAGCCTATAAATATTGGATTTGTGGTGGCCCGATGATTGCCGATGCTGTGAAGATACTTCACCAGAGTATCCCGCAATGAAAAAGGGAGGAAATAATTTACAGCGCCTGTTGATTGGTTTTCTTGTGATTGTTGTGGTGTCTCTTTTTATCACATCACTGTTTATTGGTTCTAACCCGTTACCTGTTTTACAGGCCGCTCGCGAGAGTCTGCTGGATACTCCAACCGTTATCGGACTTATCTTTGGAGAGATTCGTTTGCCGCGTGCGCTGATTGCCCTGTTTACAGGCGCCACCTTGGGCTTGTGTGGTGCGGCTATGCAAGGGCTGTTACGCAATCCACTAGCCAGTCCAGGTCTGATAGGCAGCTCCAGTGGGGCCGCGTTGGGTGCTGTTACTGTGCTCTATTTTGGTCTGGGAGTCGTCATGCCATTGGCTGTTCCTCTGGGTGGTGTGGCAGGCGCACTGCTGGCCACCTTTATGGTCTATCTGATGGCCGGTCGAGAAGCGGGTACCCTGACGCTGATTCTGGCAGGTGTGGCGATTAATGCCCTTGCCCTTGCACTGATTTCACTGCTGCTGAATCTGGCTCCCAGTCCCTATGCCGTGCGGGAGATAGTCCTCTGGATGATGGGATCGATAGCAAACCACAGTATGACAGAGCTTTGGACGCTGTTGCCGGGAGTATTGCTCGGTTGGATTATGCTGTTTGGAACGGGCCGTTCACTGGATGCCCTGACGCTGGGTGAAGAGACTGCCAGCACAATGGGCCTATCACTTGCGCGATTGCGCTGGCGAATATTTTTGGCCGTCGCTTTATCAGTGGGTTCCGCTGTATCGATAACGGGCTCGATCGGTTTTATTGGATTGGTTGTGCCTCATCTGTTACGTCCACTGGTGGGCTATCAGCCTTCCCGGTTACTGCTCAGCAGTGCTTTGGGTGGAGCTGCACTGCTGCTGGCTGCCGACATAGCGACTCGTCTGTTCCCGGCCGGTACGGATATAAAAGTGGGCGTGCTCACTTCGCTGGTAGGTGCGCCATTCTTTCTGTATCTGATCATAAAGAGTCGGCGGTACCAGCTATGAACCGATTGCAGGGTACACAACTCAACGTGGCGCTTGGTGGTGTCTCGATCCTGAAAGGGGTCGATTTCAATCTTGCAGCAGGTGAGATGCTGGGTCTGATTGGCCCCAACGGGGCAGGGAAGACCACACTGCTGCGCATTCTGGCCGGTTTGTTAAAACCCGATGCCGGTGGCCTGCTGTGCAATGGGCGTGATTACTTTGATCTGACTCCCAGAGAGCGCGCTCAGCGCCTCGCCTATCTGGCGCAAAGCGGCACGGCCCACTGGCCCATGAGTGTTGAGCGGTTGGTGGCGCTGGGGCGGCTTCCCCATCTCTCTGACTGGCAGAAACCGGGAGATCGTGATGAGGTGCTGATCCATCAGGTTATGGCAGAGACTGACCTCATAGATTTCAAAGATCGCCAATTTAATACCCTGTCGGGGGGCGAGCGTTCCCGTGTCCTGATGGCCCGGGCGTTGGTGGCAGAACCGGAGATTTTGTTGGCTGATGAGCCGGTTTCTGCTCTGGATCTGGCGCATCAGATTGAAGTGATGTCACTGCTGAAACACTATTGTGAGCAGGGTGGATCCGTTGTAGTGGTACTGCATGATCTGCGTCTGGCGGCTCATTACTGTCAGCGGATCATGCTGTTAGTGGGCGGCAAAACGTTGGCAGAAGGAACCCCTCAACGGGTTCTGACAGAAACCAATATGCGTACCGCCTTTGGTGTACAGATTAGCCCGGATATCGACTCTATTGCGGAGACTTTAAAACTGCCCTGGGTCCGGGCATGATGCGCTATAACCTCACGGCATCTTGCTAGCAGATCAAACAATTCATGAACCTGTTACTCATTACTGAAAGCGACCTGATACCGCCTGACAAGGCGGTTATCCGTGATCATCGCTTGCGACACATGCTCGACGTGCATCGGTCCAGTGTGGGTGATCAGGTGCGAGTAGGGCTGTTGAATGGACTTATGGGAATAGCCGAAATTCTGTCACTCAGTGAGTCAGAAGCGACGCTTCATCTGACATTGACTGAACAGCCGCCTGCCATCCTGCCCGTTACTCTGGTACTGGCCTTGCCTCGGCCAAAAATGCTCCGGCGCTGTCTGCGCATGGTTGCAGAACTCGGTATTAAACGACTGGTGCTGCTCAACAGTTTTCGGGTAGAGAAAAGCTATTGGCAGACACCGCTGCTCTCCGATCAACAGCTGGATGAGGCCTTGATCCTGGGGTTGGAGCAGGTCAAAGATACCCAGCTACCTGAGGTCACTTTACGAAAACGCTTCAAGCCATTTGTAGAGGATGAGCTGCCCGCCTTGCTGCACGACAAAATAGGTCTGGTTGCTCACCCCTATTCGGCGTCAGATGATCCAGTGAAACGGCCGATTGATCAGCCCGCCGTGATCTGTATCGGTCCGGAAGGGGGCTTCATACCCTACGAGGTGGATAAACTGATGCAGGCTGGTTGCAGGCCAGTCGATCTGGGGGATCGGATCTATCGGGTTGAAACCGTTTTACCTCTGTTAGTCGGCCGGCTCTACAGCGCCTGACTTCTGTTGCGCTTCAATTATTCCTGTTTTCATCAAGGTTTCCCATGATAGAATAGCTGCTCTAGTGTTTAAGTATAACCTATTGATATTAATGATAAATAATGTATTTTGATACTTATCTCTGGGCCTATCTTGTGGCCATTACGTTACTCACTGTCTCACCGGGCGTGGATACCCTGCTGGTGATACGAAATACCGTACGTGGCGGTTTCAGGGATGGGGCACTCACCAGTCTGGCTATTTGTCTGGGGCTGTTTGTGCATGCGGCCGTCTCTGCTGGAGGTATTTCGTTGATTCTGATGCAGTCGGCCTGGATGTTCAGTCTGCTGAAACTGGCGGGTGCCTGTTATCTGGTTTGGCTGGGAGGGAAGAGTCTCTATTCAGCCTACAAGGGCGAGAGCGCTTTGAAGCTGGAGGAGGGCAAGATCAAACATCAGAAGGTGTCAGCCTGGGTTTCACTGCGGGAGGGTTTTCTCTCCAATGTGTTGAACCCGAAGACCGTCATTTTCTACATGGCCTTTTTGCCGCAGTTTATTCAGCCAACCGATCCGGCGTTGACCAAGTCCCTGTTCCTTGCGGGCATTCATTTTATTATTGCCAATATCTGGCAGCTGGTATTGGTACTGATGGTCAGACGTGCTTATCACTGGCTCTCACGTCCAAGAGTGGGCCGTACCTTTGATAGCCTGACAGGTTCCGTGATGGTCTTTTTTGGTTTGCGTTTGGGGTTTGAGCAGTAAGATAGGGCGAGATTACTCTTCCAGCCACTCAATCAGATAATAAAGTCTGAAGCCCTCTGAAGAGACATGAGGTCCATAGACGAATGCCGGGTAGTAGTTTTTTCAATGTCAGCTTGCTCGATGGCAGTCTGTGATGAATCAACAAGCTGTACACAGTTTTCAGCAAATCGTGCCCGACGTTTACCGGGTGCATAGATAACCGCGTAGTGTTTTTCAACCACCGAACCCTCTGTGTCGGTACCGTGTGTTCTTGGGAAATCCATACTGCCAAACCTGTATTACCTATCGACTATCAGTACAGCCTAGCTTTATTAAACCGACTTTAACAATAAGAGATGTTGATCCCGTTAATAGGGGAGTCAATCCGTCTACTTTGTCACGGATTGCAACACAGGGCAGGTGAGCAGGCGTTTTAGATCGGGCAGTTGTTCAAGTTGCTTACGAATCTGGTTGAGCCGCTCCATTGATTCCGTCTCGGCAAACAGGATCAGGTCTATCTCGCCACTGAGTGCATGCCCGACACGGACTTCAGGAATGGCGTGAAGTATGGGTAACAACTCATCCAGCTTGAACGGAGACAGGCTCAGTTGAAAATAGGCCTGCACGGCTTTCTGGCCGGGCTCACCAATGCGGATGGTGTAGCCTTCTATAACACCGCGCTCTTCAAGTCGCTGTATGCGTTCCGCCACGGCGCTGCGGGAAAGTCCGATATCACGACCAATAGCGGCCAATGATTCACGGGCATTGTCTTGTAGGCGATTAATGATCTGCTGGTCAAATTTATCCACGCCTTGATTATCGCGGCTTTTCAAGCATGCCGTCCAGTCTTCTGAGTGCCGTCATATCAGCGGTGAATCCGGGTATTTAACGGGTTCAAAAGCGCATTTTTACAGCTGTATACCAGTATCTGAATGATTAACATCTACGCATCCAAGCGATTTTTTAAAAAGGTTGAGTGAAAATGAATCAGGTGCTTCGTTATATCGATAATCAACTCCATATGGAGTCTGTAGCGTTAGATGTGGTTGCAGAGCAGGTGGGTACCCCGTTTTATTGTTATTCGAAGGCCGATATTCAACAGCGGGTATCAGCCTGTAAAGCAGCTTTCAAGGTGCTGGATGCCACTATCCATTACGCCGTCAAGGCCAATTGTAATCTTTCAATTCTGCGCTTGATGGCTGCGGCAGGTTTAGGTGCCGATGTGGTTTCCGACGGTGAGTTGGAGCGGGCGCTTCTGGCGGGTATTCCGGCAGAAAAGATAATATTTTCCGGTGTGGGCAAGCGAAAAGACGAAATGCTGGCTGGGCTGAACGCCGGTATCGCCCAATTCAATCTGGAGTCAATTCCCGAATTGGAGGCGTTAATCGCGCTTTGTGAATCCCGGAAAAAAACAGCGGGCGTCTCTCTGCGAATCAATCCCGATGTCGATGGGGCGACTCATCGTCATATCACGACGGGGGTAAAGGGGAGCAAGTTTGGTATCCCCATGGATCAGTTGGATCATGCATTAAGCAGAATTGGTGAAAGTGAGTATCTGCAACTGAGAGGTCTGGCAGTGCATATTGGTTCGCAAATTGTCACGGCGGAACCTTATCGCAGAGTTTGTGAGCGGTTGTGTGGTTGGATAACGGAGCTGAGAGCAGTGGGGCATGTCATTGAACATCTGGATCTTGGAGGTGGCTTTGGGATCGACTACGGTGATGGAAATTGCCTCGATTTTGAATCGGTCGCGCAGGTAATGCAGGAGGCACTGCAAGGTATGGATAATTTGCACATAGCCATTGAACCGGGAAGATCTCTGGTAGGGAATGCCGGTGTGCTGGTGAGTGAGGTGATCTATCGAAAAGAGGCAGATCCACTCCCTTTTCTGATACTCGATGCTGGCATGAATGACCTCATGCGGCCTGCACTCTATCAGGCATCACACCCTATGCAGCCACTCTTGGCCAGCGAAAAAGGGCATGAGCAGGTGAATGTGGTGGGCCTATATGTGAAACTACCGACTTTTTTCACAAGGCCATTACACTACCAAAAATCGCACAAGGTGAACGTGTGGCAATGTTGCAGGCGGGTGCTTATTGGGCTGTGATGGCTTTAAGTTACAACAGCCGGGGTATTATTTCAGAGGTGATGGTTGATGAAAAGCAAATTTAGAAGATCAGGCGTCGCATAAACAAATAAAAAACTTTGCTCGAATATGAAATTGTTTTGAAAA
>ATLU01000231.1_pt1 | contig 12155 bp, 10 predicted proteins | sample 178751 | NCBI WGS metagenome assembly ATLU01 (sample SAMN02211837, study PRJNA209200) | bioreactor metagenome | isolation source: day 23 sample from continuous culture bioreactor inoculated with sediment... | place: Germany: Wadden Sea | collected 2011
TCGAGTGTATTTGGATAGTTAATGGGGAAGGCTCCTGCCCCATAAATGGGAGCCAGTTTATCCTTGGGGATATAATTGGTAATTCGGTAGACACCCTCGGGTGTACGTTTATCCCCCTCATGGATCTTCTCGCCATCATTCTCACCAAATAGCAGATCATCAAAGCTGCGTCTGAGTTTTGGCGTGTCCTTTTCCAGGTCAACAAGATAGGCAGAGCGAGTGCGCTTATCCACCAAGACAGTTGTACTGCTAGCACCATTTCTGGAGAAGATATGATTGGGTAGTTCCTGTACGGCTGCTGCCAATCCTGGCAATGCCAGCGGCAGTGCGAAGGAGAGTAAAGCACCAGTCACAGACAGCAATCGCGCCCGTTTCGGTTGAGATGATGAGTGTAGACGGTTAAACATGGTCAGCATTAGGTTATTTTGATGGATCGCGCACATTGGTTGGCGATTCTACAATCAGTCGTCAATTGCAGCAAATGTATTGATTTTAGGTATAATTCTCCTCGATGTCTAAATGCGATTAACAGGGAATAACTATAATGGTGCGAGATGGATGTGGGTCGGTAGTCAAGACGCTGCTCACCTTGTGGCTGCTTTTATCTCTAAATGCAGTTGTCGGAGCTGAAGAGCTTGAGAATGCTATCGGTAAACTGATAGACCAGGGTGCCTATCAGGAGGCGCTACTGCGCATCGACCCGCAGACAAAAGAACAGGGTCCGGAGACAGCCTCCCTTATGTTGTTAAAGGGTGCCGTTCTAGTGCGCCTGGGACGTTTGGATGAGGGGATGAAGCTGTTTGTTTTATTGGCTGAAAGATACCCCAATGATGCGGCAATTCATAACAATATCGGTGTTATCCATGCTGAGAGGGGGGAGTTGATGCTTGCAAGGCAAGCTTTCGAAAAAGCAGTAACAATCAGTCCGGATTATGAACAGGCTGTACGAAACCTGGGTGATATTTATGCTGATCTTGCATGCCATACCTATGGGCAGATTGCCGCTGATTCAAAGATCAATATACCGCCATTTTGCGTGGCAGTAGAGCCAAAGCCTCTGGCCAAGATTGAAAATGGAAAAGCGGCATCTCCAGTATTGGGTCCGTTATCAATGGTGATTGAATCTGAGTTGCAGGAGGCTCTGGATCAATGGCGTGCAGCTTGGGAGGCTCAGGACATAAAAAGGTATCTGGATTTTTACTCGGCTCAGTTTTCTCCAGGTAGTTTGTCGCTTGCACAGTGGAGGCTGAAGCGAGAGCGCGCCCTTAAACGGCCTGGGTGGATCAAGGTTCGCCTGGAAAAACTGGAATTATCCATGGCCAATGCTCAGATCACGGCCCGATTCAGACAGCACTACAGTGCCAGCAATTATCAGGACGTGGTGACCAAAGAGCTGATCTTTATCAGAGAGGGTGCCGGCTGGAAGATTGTGAGTGAACGGGTTATCTGAGTTTCAGGTGCCTATTCGACTTTATGGAGGGTGGTCCGGTTACGACCGCCCTCTTTTGATTCATAGAGTGCCTTGTCTGCCTGTTCCAGCCATTCAGAGTGAGTAGAGAGTTTTTCGCTGATTTCTGATACACCAAGACTTATGGTGAATTTTATCTCTTGATCTTCGTAGGTGACGACCGTTGTCTCTACGGCTTTACGCAGCCTTTCGGCAAATATCCTCCCGCCTTCAAGTTCAGAGCCCAGTAGTACAATGCAAAACTCTTCACCACCATAGCGTCCGGCAATATCGATTTCACGTTTGGTCTCTAGCAATTGGGCCGACACAATACGGATAACTTCATCTCCCGCTTGGTGGCCGTAGGTGTCATTGACCTTCTTGAAGTGATCAATATCAAACATGACTAAGGCTGATTTCTGTCCACTCCTGGGATAGCGTTTGAACTCGGTGAGCATGGCGTTCTCCCAAGCTCTGCGGTTTAATAGCCCGGTGAGACCATCTATCCGGCCTATTCGATCCAGTTCCTTGTTTGCAGTTTGTAGTGCCTGCTCATCAAGCGCGGCATCTGTTGTGTCATAGAGCATCAGGCAGACGTGTTCAACCTGTCCAGATACGCCAACGAGAGGGAAGATTGTCATGTTCTGAAACATGGTGTCTGAACGGCCAGTGATCGGATTATAGCTATTGAACTTTATGATGTAGGGCCGCTGCTGCCATGAAGAAAAGGCGCGGTTATTCAATAAGAAAACGGTATCCAGCTTTTTCTGTAGCCACTGTTCAGGTAAATCCGGAAAGGCTTCAAATAGATTTTTTTCAACCAGTACCGAAGGGTTGATTCCACTGTGATTCCACATGAAGTGATTCCAGATCTTTATCCGGTAATCCCGATCCAATACCACAAGCCCTACATCGACATTGTGGATGATGCCCAGCAACATGTGCATTTCTGAAATATCATCACTGAGCTGATTCATGATTCAAAAATCTCCTCACCCGAACGCATTTTCATCGAGTCGATAGATTCCGGTGTGATGAGAACCAACTGGTTACAGCTGATCTGGTTATCGCCAATTACGTAATTAATCTCAATGGTTAAAACCTTATCAGGGATATTGCTCATCTTTAGAATGGCATCACTATCTTCGCTATGTATGGAAATGCGCGGGTGTCCCTGGCTGAAGCAGACATCCAGTTGCTCGGCAAAACCCTTTAGAAATGCCCCGACTAATACATTGGCGATATCCATATAGAGCTCAATTTCAGTGGACTCTTCCAGTTGGCTGCTATCAAAGTTGAGCAGTTTGGCGACATGTTTGATGTCAGTGTCATGAAATATCAGCAGATTCTCACCGGCAATGCCGCCACCAATGAAGCCCTGTGTGATACAGGAAAATGTATCTCCTTGCGCTGTAGCATTCATCGCCATCTCCAGTTCACCCTGTTCCATGAGGCTGACATGGGGAATGGAGAGCTCTACTTTTTCATTAACGACCTTTACTAATAGATCCGCAGCACGGCCCATAGCAACATTGGTGATCTCCTGGCACCACTCGTTGAAAGAGACCTGAGGACTCTCTTCAATGGCTTGCTCAGTCAGTATGCCCAATAAGCCGAAATCATCGAGTACCTTGGTGAGTTCAATGGCATCGACAGGCTTTTTAATAAAGGCAACGGCACCAAGTGACATCACACGTTTATGGCTGTCGGGCTGAATATCGCCTGAAATTACGATGGGTAGGGTGGGTAGATCCTTTTTACGGATATGTTCCAGGACGCCAAAGCCGTCCAATATTGGCATCGTCAGATCAAGCAGGAGAATGTCTCCCTTGCCTGCTTCAATTGCTTCGATGGCCTCCTGGCCGTTCTCGCAAAAGGTAATATCTACGTCCCATCCAGTAGGAAGTGCCCGCGTCACTTGTTTTCGGGCAAAACTGGAGTCGTCACAAATAATGACTGGTGTTGGCATAGTTAGACCGAGTTGTAATTATTTTCAGGTATCCAATTTAAAGTATACCAACAAAACGGCATAGTGCATCTGCGCGCTAAAATATTAGCCTGAAAGATGCAGTTTTTGTGTCAGACATCCGTTTTTAGTCGTTAGCTTATTTTAAGGTATGTCACTTGTTATTCTGATTGGTCCCCTGGTGAAACCGGTACCAGCTCAGCCCCCCCTTCCTGGAAGTAATAATCGTACTTCGCATGGAGTTGTGAGGTTAGACTCCAGGCCTCTGTAAAGGTTAAGCCGCTATTTTCAGGGAAGATGACCTTGATATAGAGTCCTGCCTTCTGATTCTCTTTGAGATTAGTCAGAAGAGTCTCAAGCTTTTCCTGAGAAATTTTATCATAGCCATCTTTCTCCTGGGTCTGATACTCAATGATGAGCTGTTTCCCAGGCTTGGTGTAACGCACTTCAACCAGATAGCGTCCTGCTGGTGTACGGGCAGGGCGAATAAGCTTGTCATATTTTAGTTTTAGCTTATTGAAGTCAGTTTGCAGTGTGACGAGTCGTCTGCCACTATCTCGCTCTGCCACCCGGGCAGTGAGCAAGTCTCCAGCCTGGTTGGTGTATCGCAGCTGGAGATTGGCTAACTGTTCTTGAACCGCCAGGTGTTCATTTTGCAGGCTTTCAAGATCAGATCGGGTTGCATCGACATCCTTCTGGAACTGACTGAGTTGGTGTTGCGTGGATAGGAGCGTTTTTTGTAGCTCACTTATCAGCTGCTGCTGTTTTTGTAGATCGGTCTGGCTTCGTAGCAGGCGTTGGTTAAGTGTGTAGTTTTCAGCATTCAGCTGATCCCGCAGTAGCTGCAGGGCCTCTTTTTCCGATTGGAGCAGGGCGATGTTCCTGTGCTGAGAGTCGATGGTTCCGGACTGTTTTACTCCCTGTTCTTCCATCTGCATCAACTGCATGCGCAGCATGGATATGTCATTTTCTGCAGAGAACAGTTTAAGCGCCAGGCTCTCTTTCTCTTCGCCAGTGACCTTTGCCAACTCCATGGCGGTTCGTTCTGCTTCCATGGTGGAGCGTAGTTGATTAACCAGTTCGATATTTCGTAGCAGCAGGATCACCATTGCCATGACGAAGATCATCACAATAACCGTCATGATATCGGTGAACGATGGCCAGAAGCTTTCCTGGTTCTGGCCGTCCTGTCGGTTTAACCGCAGGTCAACAAAGCTGCCATCCTGGTTCATTGGTCTTCGTGTAGTCTGAAACCATCACGCAGGAGTTTTTTGATGTCTTCCATCTCCTGGGCGATTGGTTGTATGCGGTGATCATAGACCTGGTTGACCGCATTACTAATACACTGCTCAAGTGATTCGATATTGGTCTGAGAGCTTTGCATCTCATTTGCCAGATTCTGGAAGGAAGATTGGGATGCTTCCATTTTACTTATCAGGCTCTGCAGTGAGCGAATCAGGCCACTGAACTCGAACAGTACACTCTCTGTCTGGATCTGGAATCGAGGCATCAGGTGGGTTGCCGTGATCTGTTCAATGCCACTGATCAGATTGGTTTGTACATCGGTTAACTTCATGTAGAAATAACCAAAATAGATATAGCTGACAATGGCGGTGATAGTGGTAGAAAGAGCGGTAGACATGCCATGGATTACCAGACCCATACCATCCACATTAACCGCTGACGCCAGTAAGTCGGATGCGCCGATCAAGGCAATTGAGAGTGATACAATCGTGCCAAATACACCCGTCAAGATGAGGGTGTTATTGATAAATTTGGGTAGACTGTTACGGGTACTCTCAGACGCCACCAATGTGGTGGCCAGGGCATTGTGATTGATCGGTGTATTGGCATTACTTAACGCTTCAAGTGTGCGGTAGCGCCGTGCGATCATGCGATTTTCAGATATCTCATAGATCGGATCAACCTTGTCCCGCAGATTGCGCATGAACTGTATCATTGCGCGCTCTTCCAGGCTGTAGCTGAGCAGGATGCCAATTATTCGCAGCAAACCCAGAATAAACAGGACGAGTATGGTGCCGTTAATAATCAGGCCGGTAGGCGTAATCTGATCACGGAAGTAGATTTCATTAATGAAATCCAGTTTCCAATAGAGTAAGCCTGCCGCCACAGTGCCAAGTACCAGCATGCGTAACAGGATGTTGCGGCTGAAATGACGACGTATCTGTATGCTTTCCAATAGCGTTTCCCCAAGCGGTACCGATGCCAGCGTGAGCTTCAGCTTATCATATCTGATACAGGGAGATAGAATGGACCTTTATTTATACTCACATAGAGTCAATTCATAACCGGAGTCATTGTAATGCCAGATATCACAGCTGCCCGAGCCGATTTGCTAAAGGTTTTTCAGGCCGGAATAGCGCGTGTTGATGGTCGGACATGTGTCAAAGCTTCACTGACTGACATAGTGGACGAGGTATCACTGATTGCCGTGGGCAAGGCGGCACAGGCCATGGCGATGGGTGCGGTTGATGTGCTGGGTACGCAGATAGTCGACGGCCTGGTGATCAGCAAACCGGGGCATCTTGATCGCTACCAGTTGAAATCGCACGGATTAAACGGCATCGAGGGCGGTCACCCAGTGCCCGATGCATCCAGTCTTGTGGCAGGAGAGGCGCTGGTCGATTTCATTCAGTCGCTGCCCAAGGATCGCCAGTTACTGTTCTTGATTTCGGGTGGTGCTTCAGGTCTGGTGGAAAAGTTAAATGAAGGTTTCGCGCTTGAGCAGCTGCAACAGATCAATCAGTGGTTGCTGGGGAGTGGACTCCCCATTACCTCGATGAACCGGGTGCGTAAATCAATTTCACAGATAAAAGGTGGCGGTTTAATCACTGTGGTAGATGGGCGTCCGACCAAAGTCCTGTTGATCTCCGATGTTCCGGGGGATGATCCGGGCGTGATAGGTTCGGGATTGCTTGTGCCAGAGGGTGATCCAATAGGAACGCTGGATGACTTGTCCTTGCCAACCTGGTTGAGCGAACTATTGCCTTCAGCGTTAGGTAAGGATGTAGAACAATCGGCCCAAAATATAGATGTAGAGATTGTTGCATCTCTTCGGCTAGCCCGTGAGGCAGCGGCTGAGATGGCGCGGGAATTGGGTTATGCGGTGACCGTTCTGCATGCCCATTTGGGTGGTGAAGTAGACGTGGTGGGTCGACGTTTGGCCTATGAACTGATTGATGCCTGGCCAGGGCTTTACATTTGGGGTGGCGAGCCGACCGTAAAACTACCAGACAACCCCGGCAGGGGGGGGAGAAACCAACACCTGGCGCTCACCGTGGCAGGCTGCATAGCGGGTAATCGTAATGTCTGTTTTCTTGCTGCGGGTACCGATGGTGGTGATGGTCCTGGTGATGATGCGGGGGGCGTGGTGGATGGCGCAACCATCAGTCGTGGAGCTAGGGCTTCGCGTCTGGATTATGAAGCGTGCCTGACTCGGGCCGATAGCGGCACCTTCCTAGAAGCCAGTGGTGACCTGATCAATACCGGTCCGACTGGAACTAACGTGATGGATCTAATGATTGGTATCCGACTCTAGTGGCTGTATAGCCGGTGATGATAGCGGTATGATCCGATCTCTACCAAGGAAATACTATGTTTGAAATTGCCACAATTCTACTGTTCATATCATCTGCTATTCTGCTGGCACTATCGCCCGGGCCGGATAACGTTTTTGTGTTGACGGTATCCATTGCGCGCGGTCCACTGGCAGGTGTGGCCACTACTCTGGGACTCTGCAGTGGATTGGTGGTGCATACCGCCGCTGTAGCATTGGGTGTGGCGGTATTTATTCAGGAGTCTGAGCTGGCATTCTCACTGCTCAAGCTCGGAGGTGCGCTATACCTGGCCTGGCTGGCATGGAAGGTGTTCCGTGCACCAGCGGAAGAGATGACCTCTTCTTCCAGCAGTGAGAGCTATAAGCGGCTCTATCTGCGTGGTGTCGTTATGAACATCATGAATCCCAAGGTATCGCTGTTCTTTCTGGCCTTCCTGCCACAGTTTGTCAATCCGCAGTTGGGTAGCGTTACCTTACAGATCGCTATTCTGGGTCTGCTGTTTATGCTCAGTGCCTTTCTGGTGTTTGGTCTTATCAGCCTGGCGGCTGGCCGTATTGGACGTTTCCTGAGGAAGGGTAAGGGTGCGCTGATACTCAATCGGCTGAGCGGTGTGGTATTTGCTGGGTTGGCGGTTAAGCTCTTGTTATCTGAGCGTTAATATCTTTTCGGTTTATAGCAAGGACCTGTCGATTGCCGACCATTTCTTTATTAGAATATCCGTAACTACTTGTTTATAAAGCGCTAAATGAGATCATTTCTTGACAGTGCCAGATCCCTCCTCTATGTTTATTCGTACGATTTATCTATAAATCGAACATAAAACGAAATTATAATGTCCATATAGGAGGAGTTGCCCGTGAAAAAGATCCTGTTAGATCGATTGCTTATACCCGCACTCTGCACTGCGCTTTTCAGTGGTGTAGCCACGGCCGCTACCCAGTGGGATATGCCTACGCCCTATGGTGATGGTGTGCATCACACAAAGAATGTCCGTCAGTTTGCAGCCGATGTGAAAAACGCGACCAGCGGTGAGCTGGATATAACCGTGCATTCCGGTGCGTCACTGTTCAAGCACCCCGAAATTCACCGGGCGGTAAGAAGTGGCCAAGTCAGTATTGGCGAACTGTTTATGGGGTTACTGGGTAACCAGGATCCCGTATTCAAGGTCGATAATATTCCTTTTCTGGCGAGCGATTTTGAAAGTGCCAAGCAGCTCTGGGATGCAAGTCGACCCTATGTGGAAAAGAGTCTGGCTAAAGATGGCCTGAAGCTGCTCTATGCTGTGCCCTGGCCACCCCAGGGTTTTTATACCAAGAAGGCGGTTGCCTCGGTAAAGGATTTTGAGGGCGTAAAGATGCGTGCTTATAGTCCCACTACCTCCCGCCTGGCCGTTCTGCTTAAAGGTGCACCCACAACCGTTCAGACACCAGAGATACCGCAAGCCTTTAGTACGGGAATCATTGATGCCATGGTGACATCACCCTCTACCGGGGTCAGTAGTCAGGCATGGGATTTTGTTGGCCACTACACGGATACCCAGGCCTGGATTCCAAAGAATATGGTGTTTGTCAACGCACGGGCATTCAAACGGTTGCCTGCCGAAGTCCAAACCGCAGTGATGGATGCTGCCGCCAAGGCAGAGATGCGCGGTTGGGAGATGGCAGTAACAGAAACCGCTGCTAAGACCGCGACATTGAAAGAGAAGGGGATGCAGGTCACCTCTCCTACCGAGCAATTCAAGGCGGAGTTGAAACAGATAGGGCGCATCATGGGTGATGAGTGGGCCAAGGAGGCCGGGACAACCGGTGCTGAAATCCTCAATGCAGTGAAGTAGTTGATAGGGGGATGGGTGAGCGAGTCACCTGTCCCCATTCTAGCCATGCGTATACTACTGGATAGACTCTATCTGACGGCTGGCATTATAGCCGGACTCTGCCTGACCACTATGGCCTTGTTGATACTGGCACAGATCATTGGCCGCTGGTTTGGCGTGGTCATTCCATCGACGGAAGATTTTTCCGGCTTCCTGCTGGCTGCTGCAAGCTTTCTGGCTTTGGCCTACACACTGCGAAGTGGTGGCCATATAAGGGTTAACCTGGTGATCTCCCATCTGCAGGGCCGTATTAGATTTATGATCGAAGGATTTGTCCTGCTGCTGGCGTTAACACTGGTCAGCTATGCGGCTTGGTCTGTCCTGTTACTGGTCATTGAATCCTATCAGTTTGAAGAGCTGAGTCAGGGCTATATTCCTGTACCCCTGTGGATACCCCAGGTGCCGATGGCGCTGGGTCTGATTATTCTTTCGATAGCACTACTGGATGAATTGATCCTGCTTCTGCGGGGCCGGAAACCGCTGTATATGCAGCATGATGATGCACTGGTACAGAGCGAGGGTGAATGAGATGGATCCCCTGCTACTTACCCTGATTCTAACGCTGCTGCTGTTTGGTCTATTGGCTAGTGGGCTGTGGGTTGCCATGACCCTTTTTCTGGTTGCCTTTGCCGGTCTGCTGCTGAATGACACCAGCAATATTGGCTTGATTATGGCCACCACCACTTGGGGAGCCTCTTCCAGTTGGACGCTTGCTGCACTCCCACTATTCATCTGGATGGGTGAGATCCTGTTTCGTACCCGGTTGTCGGAGGATCTGTTCAGTGGTCTGGCACCCTGGCTGAATCATCTTCCCGGACGGTTGCTGCATGTCAATATTCTGGGCTGTGGCATCTTTGCCGCAGTCTCCGGTTCATCGGCTGCGACCGCCGCGACGATAGGCCGTATGACGGCTCCCGAGTTGGAGAAGCGTGGCTATGATGAACGGATGTCGCTTGGCACACTGGCGGGCTCGGGTACCCTGGGTCTGCTGATTCCACCCTCTATTATCCTGATTGTCTATGGTGTCTCGGCTGAAGTCTCTATTGCACGGTTGTTTGTTGCGGGGGCATTGCCGGGGCTGATGCTGATCCTGTTGTTCATGGGCTATACCATGATCTGGGCGCTGTTGAACCATAAGCGGATGCCGCCTGCTGAGCCGGATATACCGCTGGGTCAGAAGTTCCGGGCCTCAATGAGTCTGTTCCCGGTGATTGGCCTGATCCTGTTTGTGTTGGGATCAATCTATGGTGGATTGGCTACGGCGACCGAGGCGGCCGTGTTTGGCGTGTTTGGTGCACTGATCCTCTCATGGTTAACCGGAACACTGACCTGGAAGACTTTTATGGAGAGTCTCATGGGGGCGACCCGTACCAGTTGCATGATAGCGTTCATTCTGGCGGGAGCTGCGTTTTTAACCATAGCGATGGGTTTTACCGGCATTCCCCGGGCGCTGGCTGAATATATCGCGACGCTGGGTCTTTCTCCGTTGGGTTTGATTGTTGTCCTGACCCTGTTTTTTGTCCTGCTTGGCTGTTTCCTGGATGGCATCTCCGTGGTGGTGCTGACCACCTCGGTGGTCTTGCCGATGGTGGAGCAGGCTGGCATTGATCTGCTCTGGTTTGGGATCTATCTGGTACTGGTGGTGGAGATGTCCCAGATCACACCACCGGTTGGTTTTAACCTGTTTGTGTTGCAGGGATTAACGGGTAAAAACATTCTGCGAATCGCCCGCTATTCGTTACCGTTTTTTCTACTGTTGCTGGTCGCAGTAATACTCGTTACGGCCTTCCCAATGATTGCCACCTGGTTGCCTGCATTGATGACCCGGGGTTAATACGCTGTCTTAGGAATAATGATTTATGAACGATGCTTCAGAAAATGTGAATCACTCTGCTGATAGTAAATGGCAGTTCTGGATTGATCGGGGTGGCACCTTTACCGACGTGGTGGCGCGCAAACCCGATGGTGAGTTGGTGACTCACAAGCTTCTGTCAGAAAACCCAGCGCAATACCGGGATGCGGCCATTCAGGGTATACGTGACCTGCTGGGTGTGGCGAAAGACCAGCCGCTGCCTGCAGCGACGATTGATGCGGTAAAGATGGGCACCACAGTGGCGACCAATGCCTTGCTTGAACGGCAAGGTGAGCCAACGCTTTTAGTGGTGACCAAGGGCTTTCGTGACGCGTTGAGAATTGGCTATCAAACGAGGCCGGATCTGTTTGCGCTGGATATTGAACTGCCAGAGATGCTCTATAGCCAGGTGCTTGAAGTTGATGAGCGGGTGGATGCACAGGGCGAACTGATCAAGGGCGTGGATAAAGCTGAAGTACGCATGGATTTGCAACAGGCTTATGATCAGGGCATCCGAACCTTGGCGATTCTCTTTATGCACAGTTATCGCTATCCCGCTCATGAGCGGCAGGTGGCACAAATTGCAAAAGAGATCGGTTTTACTCAGGTCTCGGTCAGCTCAGAAGTGAGTCCACTGATGAAGCTGGTCAGCCGGGGGGATACCACCGTCGTTGATGCCTACCTCTCACCCATTCTGCGGCGCTATGTGGAACAGGTTGCTGCTGCACTGGACGGCATGCAGGAGGCCGGTGGCCGTTTGCTGTTTATGCAATCCAATGGCGGTCTGACCGATGCCTATCGTTTTCAGGGGAAGGATGCCATTTTGTCGGGTCCCGCCGGTGGCGTGGTAGGCATGGTGCGCACCGCAGAGACGGCCGGCTTTGATAAGCTGATCGGTTTTGACATGGGAGGTACCTCCACCGATGTCAGTCACTATGCCGGTGAGTATGAACGGGCCTTCGAAACCCAGGTGGCGGGTATTCGGTTACGGGCGCCGATGATGCTGATTCATACCGTCGCCGCGGGCGGTGGATCGATGCTGCAGTTTGATGGATCACGTTTTAGGGTTGGACCGGAGTCCGCCGGTGCCAATCCTGGCCCGGCCTGTTACCGCAATTGTGGGCCACTAACAGTAACCGACTGCAATGTGATGCTGGGAAAACTCCAACCCGATCACTTTCCCAGGGTGTTTGGGCCAGAGGCCAACCAACCACTCGATCTGTCCATTGTTCGACAAAAATTCTCAGAGATGGCCGAACAGATAAACCGGGCGACGGGTGATCAGCGTACCCCTGAGCAGGTGGCAGAAGGGTTCCTGGCGATAGCCGTAGAGAATATGGCGAATGCCATCAAAAGGATATCGGTCCAACGGGGCTATGATGTCTCTGAATACACCCTCTGCTGTTTCGGCGGGGCGGGTGGACAGCATGCCTGCCTGG
>ATLU01000232.1_pt1 | contig 12142 bp, 10 predicted proteins | sample 178751 | NCBI WGS metagenome assembly ATLU01 (sample SAMN02211837, study PRJNA209200) | bioreactor metagenome | isolation source: day 23 sample from continuous culture bioreactor inoculated with sediment... | place: Germany: Wadden Sea | collected 2011
TTTATTGGATTAGCTATTACGACGACGGGACTCGGCAACCAGATTGCGGTAAAAGTCGCCAGCCACCTGAACCGGAGTTATCGAACAACCGTCATGATGATTACCTTCCTGGGCGTGGCCTTCGCATTCATTATGCCGTCTGCAATGGGTCGGGTCATTCTGCTTGTACCCATTGCACTCTCTATTGCATCCCATCTCGGTTTTTTCAAAGGAAGTCCTGGGCGAATTGGGATTGTCCTGGCCCTGTTACTCGGTTCATTTATTCCGGCCTTTTCAATCCTCACAGCCAATGTACCCAACATCATCCTGGCCGGCATGGCCGAATCTGAATTTGGATACACCCTGCTCTATGGCCCCTATCTCCTGCTACATTTCCCGGTACTGGGTTTGTTGAAGGCACTACTGACCGGATGGATAGTAGGGAGGTTGTTTGATGACCAGCCAGATAAAAACAGGCTAGACGATCTACCTGAGCCGTCAGCACATCACCCGACTGAGAAGCGTAAACTGGCCATTCTTTTGTCGGTAATGGTTCTGCTCTGGTTTACTGATTTCATACATGGCATTTCTCCTGCCTGGATCGCACTGAGCGGAGCTATTCTGTTAATTTCACCAGGTATAGGCCTGTTGACAGCGAAACAGTGCAGCGAAAAGATCAACTACAACCCCCTGTTTTTTGTTGCGGGAATACTGGGCTTTGGTGCCTTTATCGACCACTCGGGTATTGTTACCCGCTTGGCCGACCTGACCTTGCAAAGTCTGCCATTCAATCCCGGAGATTCTTTTCAAAACTATATGCTGACAGCCCTCATCGCAACGGTAACCGGTTTATTTACAACCCTGCCCGGCGTACCCGCAGTCATCACTCCTCTTTCAGAGCCGATTGCCCAGTTATCCGGTCTCAGTCTGGAGTCCGTCCTAATGCTTCAGGTGGTTGGGTTTTCAACCCTTCTGCTACCTTATCAGGCACCCCCTATCATTATTGGCATGCGCCTCGCTGGAGAGGATATGGGACATGCCATCAAAGTCTGCCTGATATTGGCCGCCTTTACCCTTGTTTTTCTACTGCCTTTAAATTATCTCTGGTGGGAATGGCTGGGTTCAATGGGTTAGCTCATCATTGATTGGACAGCTTGATTGTGTCTCCAGCAGATCTGATATAATTACCCCATTAAAACTATTGAGGAGTTGTATCGTGCCCAAGGCTTGTGACCTGAAACGTGGTGTTATTGTTGAAATCAATGGTGCACCTCATGCAGTCAAACAGGTGGAAGCAAAAAGCCCATCTTCACGGGGTGCCGCTACACTCTACAAAGTCCGCTTCACCAATTTACAAACGCGGCAGAAACTCGACGAGTCTTTCAAAGGGGATGACATGCTGAAAAGCATCGACTGCCTTCGCCCACAGGTTCAGTTCTCCTATCTTGATGGCGATATGTATAACTTCATGGATATGGAAGATTACAGTCAATACACCATCAATCGGGAGGATATTGAAGAGCAGATTGGCTATCTGACAGAGGGGCTTGAAGGTATTACCGCGTTGATTGTTGATGGTGTATTAATGGGCATTGAGCTGCCACAATCAGTTAGTCTGACCATCACTGACACAGCGCCGGGAATCAAAGGTTCAACGGCAACAGGCAGAACCAAGCCCGCTACACTGACCACCGGCCTGGAGATACAGGTGCCTGAATATCTAGAGCCCGGTGAAGTTATCAAGATTAATACCGGCACGGGAAAATTCATCTCCCGTGCCTGATGCCAAACCGATCTAATCTTCGATCAGTTGTCCATCGGGGGTGACTGTCGGTAGGCCAAACACCTGCCAGACTTGCATCCCCCCACGATAATAGAACAGTTTTTCAGCTGGATAGCCGATACTTAGCATCCCTTTTATCGCGGTTGGCGATTGACCACACCAAGGGCCATTGCACCAGAGAACAGCTTTTTTTGCCTTTGAGAAATTCCACCCAGAATCACTCTCAGTAACACCGAGCTGAACCAAGGCTTCACCCAACGTAATATCATCAGCGCCCTGTGCGGGATTCAGATGAGTAAAAGGTATGTTGACTGAGCCAGGGATTGTACCCCTGGCATGCCAATCAGGTGTTCGCGCATCAACCAAAACGCCTGATCCGTCAGCCAGATCGCTGCTCATGAATTCAACCAGCTCAACCTCACCCATTGTCATGACCCCGGGGGCCGCTTGCATGGGTTGCGCACAAAAAGGCGGACAGGGCCTGGAGGTGAGTGCAAAATCGTTTGTTATTGTGGCTGTGCGATCTTGTTTACGTTTAACCGTAATCTGCTGGGTACCGTGGGCTACCTGGAACTGGGCGATATCACGGGTGATCTGCACATCAAGTTCGGCACTGACTGAGGCATGATATAACACTACTGCCAGAACAGCTGTTTTCATCAGATTCATCTTTCCTCCCTGCTTTAAAGTCCCTGACCCGCTTTTTATCGTTGGGCTGGACCCCTACTATCACTCCTTAACAGTATATCCGATAGAGACTGATGTGCGGCCTCTATCTTTGAGGGGTTATTACTCTGTTACAGGCTTGGCTTTCTTCTGTTTCGCTTTTTTTCCCGTTTTTCTTCTCTTTTACGGGTTTACCTGACTTTGGTTTATTCTGTTGAGGCGCCTCTGTACGATACTTCTTCAGCCTCAGTGGTTGATTACAGACATAAACCCGCTGGAGATGTTTGAACACATCACCGGGCATACCTTCTGGCAGATCAACCAAGGTGTGCTGTTCGGCAATTTCTATTCGACCTATAAGCGCCCCATCAAGGCCAGCTTCATTAGCCAGCGCCCCCACGACTTCCCTTGGACTTACCCCATGCACAGATCCAACTTGTAACTGATAGGTTTCCATAGGGACGTCACTTTTCTTCGAACCCCTCGGTTTTTTGGCTGACCGATCCCGTGGTTTACTCTCACCCTGATAGCTTCCCCGCTCTTTTTGACCACGGGACTCGCCTCTTTTATCACGGGAAGGCGTTACTTCCTTAACAATAAACGGTCTATTTTTTTGTCCCAGATAAGTCAGGGCAGTAGCAATGTCCTTCATGCTCATCTCCTGCTCTTGCTCCATGCGACTGACTAATCCGTAATAATAATCCAGATCCTGCTCCGCTAATGTATCCCGCAAGGTTTGAACAAAGCGGTCTATTCGATGCTCACTCAAGTCACCTGCCGTAGGCAGTTGCATAGCAGGTATTGGCTGCCGGATTGTACGCTCAATCGTTTTAAGCAAACGCTGCTCACGTGGCTGGACAAAGAGCAGAGCCTTACCCTTGCGTCCGGCTCGGCCCGTCCGGCCAATTCGGTGAACATATGACTCAGGGTCATTCGGGATATCAAAATTCACCACATGACTGATACGCTGAACATCCAAACCACGCGCAGCAACATCGGTTGCCACCACTATATCAAGCTTGCCTTTCTTTAATCGATCAATGGTACGTTCACGCATATCCTGATTCATATCGCCATTCAACGCTTCAGCTGCAAACCCATGTGCTTCAAGCTTATCCGCGACTTCAACAGTTGCAAGCTTGGTCCTGACAAAGACAATCATACCATCGAACTCTTCCACCTCGAGAATTCGCGTCATGGCATCCATCTTATGATGGCGCGTAACAACATAGTGGACCTGGTCGATCGCGGTAACGGTCTCACTTTTTGATTTGATTTTTATTTCGACGGGTTTCTGCAGGTACTTCTTGGCAACCTTTCTAATGGCATCGGGCATTGTGGCAGAAAACAGGGCAACCTGACGTTCAGCCGGTGCCTGCTCAAATATCCACTCAATCTCGTCTATAAAGCCCATCTTGAGCATTTCATCTGCTTCATCAAGTACCAGGCTTTGCAGACCACCCAGTTTGAGTGTGCCCCGCTTCATGTGGTCGATGACTCGACCCGGTGTTCCAACAATGACCTGAGCACCGCGCTTCAGTTGCCGTAACTGTAAGCCAATGCTCTGCCCACCATAGATCGGGAGCACATGAAAACCACCCATGTGTTTTGCATAGCTTTGACAAGCCTCAGCTACCTGCAGGGCCAACTCTCGAGTCGGCGCAAGAATAAGGATCTGGGGATCACTGGCGCCGAGTTTCAAATTACTTAACAGCGGTAGAGCAAAAGCAGCGGTTTTACCCGTACCTGTCTGCGCTTGTCCGAGCACATCATTTCCTGCCAGCAATTCCTTTATACAAGCAGCCTGAATGGGCGTAGGTGTTTCATAGCCCTGATCCTGAATCGCCTTTAAAATTGCTGGCGATAAGCCGAATGTGTCAAAACCTGGAATGGCCGGTGGTGTGTCCATAGTGATACCTCTGGAGGGTGTTGTATCCACCGAAGAAGCTCAATGGAGTGTGGAGATGGAGAAGGCGCGGGATTGTACAGATAATTATAAGATATGTGTACCCTTATTTCTGAATATCTTTAAAAGCGTTTTTTTAGGCGTTTAGAGTCTGTTTTAATCGCAAACGGGGCGCAATGCCCCGTTTGTGTTCACTTGTTACGTCGTTTTTGTTTAAGCATCAAATGGATGACGCACAACAATAGTCTCTTTACGATCAGGTCCTGTAGAAATGACATCAACAGGCACGCCAGTCAGCTCTTCCAGTTTACTCAGGTAACGGCGGGCATTTTCCGGCAGGTCATCAACATTGGAAACACCAATTGTAGATTCACTCCAGCCAGGCATCTCCATGTAGATCGGCTCGCACTTTTCAAAGCCATCAGCACCTACAGGTGGTACAGACACTTCAGCACCATCCAGCTTATAGGAAGTACACACCTTGATCGTCTCCAGACCATCCAACACGTCGAGCTTGGTAATGCACATGCCGGTTACGCTGTTAATTTCAAGCGAACGCTTCAGGGCAACCGCATCTAACCAACCGCAACGACGTTTCCGCCCCGTGGTAGCGCCAAACTCATGCCCTTTCTGGCCCAGGTAATCACCCACATCATCGAACAGTTCTGTTGGGAACGGCCCTGCGCCAACTCGGGTGGTATAAGCTTTGACAATTCCCAGTACATAATCGATGTGACAAGGCCCAACACCACTACCACTGGCTGCACCACCAGCGGTGGTGTTAGAGGAAGTCACATAAGGGTAAGTGCCATGATCAATATCCAGCAGCGCACCCTGCGCACCTTCAAACATCACGTTCTGACCCTTTGCGCGCATCTGATGCAGGGTACCAGTCACATCCTCAATCAGCGGAGTCAAAATTTCAGCCTGGGCCAATGACTCATCCAATACCTGCTGAAAATCTACAGCGTCGGTCTTAAAATAGTTAACCAGCGTAAAATTATGATATTCCATGACTTCACGCAGGCGTTCAGTATAGACAGCCACATCGCAGAGTTCACCAAACCGGATACCGCGACGAGAAACCTTGTCCTCATAGGCTGGACCAATACCGCGACCGGTAGTACCAATGGCCTTTTTACCACGCGCCATTTCACGCGCCTGATCCAATGCAATGTGGTAAGGAAGAATAAGCGGGCAGGACTCGCTGATACCCAAGCGTTCAAGAACAGGGACACCATTCTGTTTTAGCACATCCATCTCTTCGAGAAGAGCACTGGGGGACAACACCACGCCATTACCAATCAGACAGCGGACACCGTCCCGCAATATACCCGATGGAATCAGGTGTAAAACGGTTTTCTTACCCTCGATGACCAAGGTATGACCCGCGTTATGGCCACCCTGAAACCTAACTACAGCTTCAGCCCGATCCGTTAACAGATCAACAATTTTACCCTTGCCTTCGTCACCCCATTGGGTACCAATTATTACTACATTCTTGCCCATGTTCGTACTCTTCAATACGTAATTTAGAGATAACCCATCACTTTGATAGTGACTTGATTACCCACTCCGTACCTTGTTTTACCAAGGCCTCCCCACAACTCATTGTGCTGGCATCCCCAATCTGGCCGGGGAGCGCAACAATAACCCGATGTCCTTTAGCTCGTAGATCACTAACACATTTATGCAGCAATGGATCATCATCAGCTGGTGCATAAATGCTGGACTGTTCAGTTAAATTCTCAGGTTCACTCAATCCCATCAGCATTTTCAGATCAGCACTGAAACCACAGGCTGGGCGCGAACGACCAAACAGCTGACCGATGTCATCATACCGGCCACCTCTTGCAATCTCTTGACCCAGACCGGGAACAAAAGCCGCAAACACAACCCCAGTATGATAGTGGTAACCGCGCAATTCGGCCAGATCAAAATGTACCGGCACGTCAGGGCGCTGCTCTTCCAGAAGTTCCGCGAGCCGCTCCAATTGAGCTAATGCTGATAAGACATCCTCACCAGCACCTTTGAGCGACTCTCTCGCCCTGACTAATGCATCATCACCACTCAGGCTTGCCAGCGATGCCAGCCTTTGATGATGCTCAGATGAGAGCGCATAACTCGCCAGTAAGACATCAATTTCAGTCACAGCTTTTCGCTGAAGCGCATCAAATAACTCTAATTCCTGCCGCTTATCAAGACCACTCTCTCTTGCCAGGCCACGAAAGATGCCCACATGTCCGAGATCAATATAAACATGCTCTATTCCCGCTTTTGACAGGGTTTCCAGCATCAAGCAGAGAATCTCATGATCACTCTTTTCACCTGTGTGACCATAGAGTTCGGCACCAATCTGAAGCGGAGACCGGGAACCGGCAAATCCATCTGTACGGGTATTAAGCACAGTACCGACATAACAGAGTCGGGTAGGCTCTTCCCGGCGCAATTGATGCGCATCGATGCGCGCCGCCTGGGGGGTAATATCAGCTCTTATACCGAGCGTTCGCCCGGTAATCTGATCCGTAATCTTGAATGTTCGAAGATCCAAATCGCCGCCAGCTCCTGTCAGCAGTGACTCCAAATATTCGATAAGTGGGGGTTGAACAAGGTCGTATCCCCAACTGTTGAAGAGATCAAGCAGGTCACGACGCTTCTTCTCTAGAAGGAGTGCCTTGGGAGGTAACAGCTCATCAATACCCTCGGGCAGCAACCAGTGTACATTGTTCATTTTTTTCTCAACTCAATTCACAAGATAGAGTGCGATTACACCCAGGATCATACTAAACAAGCCACTGATCCTTAAAGATTTATCGTCCATCTCTGCGACAGCCTTCATCATATTTTTCATGGCACCAGGACTGAGAAAGGGAATAATTCCTTCAATCACCAACAATAGTGCCAGGGCAACCCACAAGTCGTGTAGCATCTTTCCGTCCACAAAAAAGCCGGGGTCTTTAGCCCGGCCAGCGTTTCCTGGATTGTATGGACAGGGGGGCTGATTCTGCCAAACCCCGCCCAAATTGTCCATTTATCTACTACCCACTCATTGATGAGTGGGTAGTATAAAACGCGTTATTCTTTACCTTCGGAGCTTTTGAAATAACGGAAGAACTCAGAATCAGGCTCCAAAACCATCATGTTCCCATCATTGTTAAATGTCTTTCCATAGGCATTCAGGCTACGATAGAAGGCATAAAACTCTGCATTCTGCTCAAAGACCTTGGCATAAATCTCAGCAGAGATGCCCTCACCCTCACCCCTGACTTCTTCTGAGGTTTTATAAGCATTAGCCAGGATCACAACCCGCTGAGCATCCGCATCAGCACGAATCCTTTCACCTGCCTCCGCACCCTGAGCTCTAAGATCAGCAGCGACGCGTTCGCGTTCCGCACGCATTCGATCATATACTGATTGACTTACCTCAGCAGGAAGATCGATCTGTTTGACCCTGACATCCAACACTTCAATACCCAATTCAGCAGCCTTTTCATCGGCATCCTTGGTCAGCAGCGCCATAATCTCAGCACGTTCACCCGAGATCACTTCCTGAATGGTACGTTTACCAAACTCATCGCGCAGACTGGTTGTAATCCGCTCAGACAGTAGTCGGGTAGCATTTGCCACATTGTCTCCGGTCGAACGGAAGTACTGTGCTGCGTTAGTGATACGCCACTTGGCATAGGCATCAACGATCACGTCTTTCTTTTCAACCGTCAGAAAACGTTCAGGATTGGAGTCCATGGTTTGTATTCGACTATCGAATTTCTTCACATTCTGAATCAAAGGCAGTTTGAAATGCAGACCTGGTTTGTATTCTGAATCAACAATTTTTCCAAGCTGCAGCTTAATGGCCATTTCCCACTGATTAACCACAAACAGAGAAGAGGCCAGTACGCCTATCACCAGCAATACGCCAATGAAAAAGACGCCCATCTTTCCATTATTCATTAGCGAACCCTCCGGTCACGAGTATCTTCACGTCGAAAACTTTCAGTTGGTGTAGTTACCGAATTTGATTGACGAGAAGAGCCACTACTGCTGTTAGACTGAGAACGCTCCTGGAGCAACTTATCAATAGGTAAATACATCAGGCTGTTACCCGATTTGACATCCATGATGACCTTGTTCGTATTCTCCATCACCTTTTCTACGGTCTCCAGATAGAGGCGTTGACGGGTCACTTCCGGTGCCTTTTCGTACTGTTTGAGTACGGCCAGGAATCGTGAGGTTTCACCTTCAGCTTCTGCAATCACTTTCTGTTTGTAAGCACTGGCTGCTGCTGTAATACGGGCAGCAGCACCACGTGCTCTTGGTACCACATCATTGGCATACGCTTCAGCCTGGTTCTCTTGCCGAGTTTTGTCTTCACGTGCCTTGATCGCATCATCAAAGGCACTCTTGACTTGCTCAGGCGGTTTGGCGGGCTGGGTGTTTACACTGGTTACTTCCAGACCGGTTTTATAGAAGGTGATCAATTCCTGAATACGACGCTTGATATCACTGGCAATCGATCCACGACCCTCGGTTAGAATAAAGTCCAGCTTGCTTTTACCAATGGTTTCACGCAGAGCAGTTTCTGTCACATCGTGAATGGTTTTGGTGGGATCCCTATCTTGGAACAGGTAGTCGACCGGGTCCTGGACCCTGAACTGAACTGTCAATTCAATATCAACAATGTTCTCATCCTTGGTCAGCATCGTCTCTCTGGAAGGAAATGAGAGAATCTGATCCACGTTCACCTTGATGACATCATCAACTATTGGAATCAGGAAGTTCAGACCCGGCTGGGTCACTTCATGATAAGCACCAAAGCGTAGAACGACACCACGTTCTGCTGGGGCAACCGTGTAGAAACTTTTGAAGGCCATCAGCACCAACAATCCCACGACGACCAGCGCAGCAATACCTTTGGCGCCGCCAGAACCTGGCATAGAGCTACCGCCGGAACTGTTTCCACCGCCATTGCCCTTGCCGCCGAACAGGCCGCCAAGCTTGTCCTGCATCTTTTTGACCACTTCATCAAGATCGGGCGGTCCCTGATCACCACCTTTCCCACTCCAGGGATCTTTATTGTCACCCCCAGGTTCATTCCAGGCCATCGATAACTCCAATTCTATTCAGTTTTGAGAAATATACCCGGAGGATACTTTACAAACACCCAGGCAGCGAATTTTTCTTTATCTCAGTTAAATCAATTTCAAACTATGACCAAACGACTTTCCAGCACAGACTCTTGCTGTAACAAGCGTTCATAGGCTTTTTTGGGTAGATCAATCTCGATATCCCAACCACCATTATCAGTGATCTGTTCTGAAATCACCCCACCCAATTCAAACAAGCGTGCCCGCAGTCGCCCATCAGCAGGCTGTAGCTGCAATAGTTTATGCACATGCTCCTGATGGTAAAATTCTGCCAGCGCCTGCTTCAGCAGATCCAAGCCCTCGCCCTTCATTGCCGATAGCCAGATCCGTTTAACAAGACCATCTTCACCTCGTTCAATTCGGGGTGACTCACCCTCTTCCAGATCGATCTTATTGTATATCTCAATCTGCGGTATTTCATCGGCGCCAATCTGTCTCAATACATCGTTCACTTCAGCAATACATACAGAACGTTGAGGGCTGGCAGTATCAATCACATGCAACAACAGTGAGGCCTCAGTGGTCTCTTGCAAGGTCGACTTAAAAGCCGCAACCAGCTCATGTGGCAGATGGGAAATAAAGCCCACTGTATCCGCCAGAACACAAGCCCCCTCGCCCGGCAGCTCCAGCCGCCGCAGTGTGGGATCCAGTGTCGCGAACAGCTGATCCTGGGCATAAACATCCGCATCCGTCAGGGCATTAAACAGCGTCGACTTTCCGGCATTGGTATAACCAACCAGGGATACAGTTGGTATTTCTGCCTTGCTACGTGCTTTACGCCCCTGATTACGCTGACTGGCAACTTTTTCCAGGCGTCGGCGAATCTGGGCAATTCGATGATTAAGTAATCGGCGATCTGTCTCCAGCTGGGTTTCACCCGGACCACGTAAGCCAATACCACCTTTCTGTCTTTCAAGATGTGTCCAGCCTCTGACCAAGCGGGTTGATAAATGGCGAAGCTGTGCAAGCTCTACTTGCAATTTACCTTCAAACGAACGGGCTCGCTGGGCAAAAATATCGAGAATAAGGCCCGTCCGGTCAACCACGCGACACTTGAACTCGCTCTCCAGGTTACGTTCCTGACTAGGCGACAGCGGATGATTGAAGATCACCAACTCAGCCTCTTCTGCCTGAATCAAATCTCGAATCTCGTCAGCTTTTCCACCTCCTATAAACAGTCGCGGGTCTGGCGAGCGGCGACTACCTGTCACCATTGCAACGGGTGTGGCACCGGCAGAAACAGAGAGTTCCTGAAATTCTGCCAATTCATCAGGGTCAGCCTTGTTATCCATGTCGACATGAACAAGCACGGCCTTTTCACCTACTTTTGGACGTTCAAACATCGTACATCTCGCAAGCTGGCGTTCTCGTTAAAAAGGGGTTAAACGTACTGAAAGTCAGAGACAATCGACTTGATGACAGGATCAACAACCGAGTACACCACTCTGTACCGGCCGGAATAGTTTTAATAATATCATTAATATTATGAAGTTATATTACTTACCAAGAAATTATATTAAGTTCCAAACGATACGACTCATTAACCTGAAGTGAAGCTACTGATCTACCAAGCACTTCACCCCAGATTGTGGAGTGCATACATTCAGAACGATCAGCTATTTCCTGGTTCCGTAGCAGTTTCATCTCCCGTAGGCATCTGCAGACGCACATTTCGTGCGGGCACAACTGTTGAAATAGCGTGCTTATAGACCATCTGACTAACTGTGTTCTTTAATAAAACAACAAACTGGTCGAATGATTCAATCTGTCCCTGCAACTTGATTCCATTCACGAGAAAGATTGAGACGGGTATACGCTCTTTTCTAAGCGTATTGAGGAAAGGGTCTTGTAAACTTTGCCCCTTAGACATCGGAGTTCTCCTTATTGTAATATCGCGTCGGTATTAAATTAATAGCTTATGATACAAAGTTGTACCAGAAAAAAATCCAAAAATTCGTGTTAATTGTAGCACACAGCTCACACTGTTAATCCAAGGTGAGGTCGCCCTCAATGATTTTCAAGGCCTGCTGCAAGATATCTCCGGCATCTTCATCTAGCCAGTGAACCCCCGGGTACGAGCGCAGCCAGGTAAATTGGCGCTTCGCTAACTGCCGTGTAGCAATTATTCCCCGCTCGATCATCTCTTGTTTAGTCAATTCACCCTGAACATACTGAATCATCTGACGATAACCGACAGAGCGCATGGATGGTGTTTGAGGCGAAAGATCTTCCCGTTCCAGCAACTGTCTGACTTCCGCCTCGAATCCCTGCTGTAACATTATCTCAAAACGCTTGGCAATTCGTTCATGCAGTACGGACCGGTCGTTTGGAGCTCTAGCCAGTTTAATCGGATGATAAGGTAACTGATAGTCCCCGGCCTGTTGCTGTAGCTTTGACATAGGCTGACCCGTGATTCGGTAAACTTCTAACGCACGTTGTATCCGCTGCGGGTCGTTTTGATGAATTCGAGCACCCGCCTCTGGGTCTACGTCAGAAAGTTGTTGATGCATCTGCTCCCATCCGACCTGATTCGCCTCCTGCTCAAGTTGGCTACGGACATCGGGATTAGCCTCCGGGAGGGTTGAAAGACCGAACTCCAGCGCCCTGAAATAGAGCATCGTTCCCCCAACTAACAACGGTAAGCGTCCCGCTGCCGTAATTTCC
>ATLU01000233.1_pt1 | contig 12096 bp, 9 predicted proteins | sample 178751 | NCBI WGS metagenome assembly ATLU01 (sample SAMN02211837, study PRJNA209200) | bioreactor metagenome | isolation source: day 23 sample from continuous culture bioreactor inoculated with sediment... | place: Germany: Wadden Sea | collected 2011
CTGGGGCTTTCGCGAACCCTTGTTTAGCTGGATGGTGGAAAATGGCCAATTTCGCGTGCTGGATCTGGCCCGTATGCTGACTTACCCGTTCCTGCACATCAGCTTTATGCATCTTCTCTTTGTACTCGTGTTCCTGCTGGCGCTCGGCAAAATGGTTGGCGAAGTCTTTGGCCCGATTGCTTTTCTCACCATCTATTTTGGCGCGGCTATCGCGGGCGCGCTGACCTATTGGCTGGTGTGGGACACGCCGATTGTGCTGTTTGGAGGCTACGCGGCGGTCTACGGGTTGATCGGCGCCTACACCTTTTTGCTTTGGACCAGTTTGGCGCACACCGGCGGCAATCAACTGCAAGCCTTCCGCCTGATCGCGTTCCTCGCGGGCATCCAACTGGCATTTGGATTGCTTTTCGGCGGAGGCATCGACTGGGTCGCCGAGGCCGGAGGTTTCGTCGCCGGATTTGGCCTGTCGTTTCTGGTCAGCCCCGGTGGATGGTCACGTGTCGTGGCGCGGTTGCGTCAGCGGTGAGGGGCGGACTGTGGTATTACGTCATCAGCGTGCTGCGCCGTTCAACGGGGCGTTTGAACCCATTAGTGGGCAAGGTGGAACCATAGGATGATGGCTTGGATCAGACGCACAGCCTTAATCACATCACTGGGATTATCGGCAATTCTCTGGCTTACCTATTACACTCAGTATTTCAAATGGCGGAGTTGCTTCAATGAATTAGGGCGGTGCTTTGATGAAGAAACGGGTGTCACCTATCTGCAGCAATCAAACCTGTTCTGGCTGCCTCTGGCTGTGCTGTTCTCATGTATATCTGTCGTGCAGCTTTGGCGTTTTCTCCGCTGAAACAGAGCGGTTAGGGGAGAGAAGCCCATTTACGCAAGACGTCAACTTCCCCACATGATCGAAAGACCTGCAGCCGCAAAAAGGAGAAATTGAATTATCCCTAAACGCCAGTGTTTTCTCCACATATCAAAACCCAGTGGATCTTCAAAATTCAGACGGCGTTTCCACGAGGCTCTATAATCTGGATTGCAAGCTGCGATGACGTTAACTACCAGGAGGCAAAAAAAGATGAAAGGCGCTGCCACATCTGAAAAGGCATTCTCCATCTTCCGTCATCCCCCCCGACGCAGCGCCGCCTTCAACTCGCCCAATCGAAACGCGCCGAAAAGCTGACCGAAAAGCGCGTAGGACAGCATGCCGCCGCCCACCAAGATCAGAAGTGCGATGAATTTCAGGCCGGCCATGCCAAACATTGGGCCGACCATGATCACGATGCCCCAAAGCACCGCGCCCATCGCCCAGCTGGCGGCAACGATGCGCCAGAACCGGCGCCAGAAGCGTGCGTCAAACCGTGTCTCTTCCCCCATGCGCCACGCGCCGACCCAGGTCAGGATGACCATGCTCCACGCTGCAATCGACGTACCAATGGCGGCGGCGATATAGCCCAGATAGACGCTCAGCCCAATGGCAAGACCGGCGTTCACCACCATGCCGAACATCGCAAAGTAAAACGGGGTTTTGGTGTTTTCGCGGGCGAAATAGACAGAGGACAGCACTTTTTGCAGCACAAAGGCGGGCAGGCCCAATCCGTAGATTGCGGTGGCCAAAGCGGTGCGCGCGGTGTCATCCGCTGAGAATGCCCCGCGTTGAAACAGCACCTCGATCAGCGGTGTGGGCACCATGATCAGGGCCACGGCGGCGGGCAGAGTCAGGGCCAAAGACAGCTCGCCCGCGCGCGAGAATGCCTCGCGTCCGCCCTCAGCATCGCCTGCGCGCAGACGGCGGGCCAGTTCGGGTAAAAGCACAATGCCCATGGCAATGCCGACCACACCCAATGGCAGCTGGTACAGGCGATCCGCGTAATAAAGCCACGCATTTGCGCCCTCAAAATAACTCGCGACCTGACGCCCCACCACAAGGTTGATTTGTGTCACACCCCCGGCCATCGCGGCGGGGGCGGCGATGATCGCAAGGCGTTTGAGTTCCGGCGTCATATGCGGCATGCGGGGGATCAGGCGGTAACCGGCGCGTGAGGCAGCCACCCACACCAGCGCAAATTGCGCAAGACCCGCCACCGGCACGGTCCAGGCCAGCGCGTCGCCAATCGGCCAGCCCATCGACCACGCCACAGCCATCGCAGCGATGAAAATGATATTGAGCAAGACCGGGGCGGCGGCGGCGGCCACAAAGCGCCCGGTGGCATTCAGCACGCCAGACATCAGCGCCGCCATCGAGATGAAAAGGATATAGGGAAACGCCACACGGCCGAAATAAACGGTCATCGCAAAACGCTCATCCTGCGCAAAGCCTGACGCCAGCGCATAGACCAGCGTGGGCATGAAAATTTGTGCAATCACGGTGAAAATGAGCAAGATGAACATCAGGCCAGACAGGGCGTCACGGGCAAATTCCAAGGCTCCTGCCGGGCCTGTTTCACCACCTTCATGCTTCTTGGCAAACATCGGTACAAAGGCCACATTCAACGTGCCCTCGGCGAAAAAGCGGCGAAACATATTGGGCAGGGAAAAAGCCATCAGAAACGCTTCAGCCACCGCTGACGACCCCAAAAAGGCACCGATCAGGATGTCACGCACAAAGCCCAGAATGCGGCTGGCCATGGTCCAACCCCCAACGGTCATAAAGCCGCGTGCCAGTTTAGATGCCATTACGATTTTGCCCTTTTCGCGCCCTGCTCAATTGCGTGGCGAAGCTTTTGCTCCAGCGTGTTTTGCTTGGCTTGGGCGTGGAATTTCAGCCCAAACATGTCTTTCACATAAAATGTATCCACCACCTGTTCGCCAAAGGTCGCAATCACGGCGGACGCAATATAAACATTGGCGTCGGCCAAGGTGCGCGTGAGGTCATATAACAGGCCGGGGCGGTCGCGGGTGTCGACCTCAATGATCGTGTAAATTTCCGACCCTTCATTATCAAAGGTGATGGTGGTGGGCACCTTAAAGGCCCGCTCGCGTTTCTTGATTTTGTCGCGATCCGCCATGGCTTCGCGCGCAACCACTTCGCCACGCAGGATTTTGTGGATCATCTGCGTGACGCGCTTTTCCTTGCCCGCATCATAGGGGCGGCCCTCGGCGTCCTGTACCCAGAAACAGGCCGTGGCATAACCGTCTTTTGAGGTATAAGTCCGCGCATCCACGATGTTGGCCCCGACCAGCGTTAAGGCCCCCGCAAGGCGCGAGAAAATCCCCGGATGATCCGCCAGAACAATATAGGCACGGGTCACATCGCGGTCTTCATCCCGCACAAGTTCGATGCGGACTTCGTCATCCTCAATACCGTTCAGCAACTGCGCAAATGTCATATGGGCGCTGACATGCAGCCCTTGCCAATAAGCGTCGTAATGGCGCTTGGTTTCGGCCTTCAGCGCCTTGCTGGGCCAATCGGGCAAGGCGGCGCGCAGGGCCTTTTTCGCCTCGGTTCCACGGTTCTCGCGGTTCAGCTCCTCGGTGCCGTTTTCCAAAACCCGCGAGGTTTGATTGTACAGCGTGCGGATCAGGGTGGCTTTCCAGTTGTTCCATGTGGCGGGGCCGACCCCGCGAATGTCACAGACCGTCAGCACGGTCAGCAAATCAAGCCGCCGCTGCGAACGCACCGCCTTGGCAAAATCACGTACCGTGCGCGGGTCGGCGATGTCGCGTTTCTGCGCCATGTCCGACATCAAAAGATGATAGCGCACCAGCCATTCGACGGTTTCACATTCGCGCGCGGTCAGGCCCAGACGCGGGGCCACTTTGCGGGCGATTTGCGCGCCCAGAATGGAATGATCCTGCGGGCGGCCTTTGCCAATATCATGCAGCAACATCGCCACCATCAACGTCTTGCGATTGATGCCTTTGTCGAGAATTTCAGAGCTGATCGGCAGCTCCACATCCAGTTCGTGTCGTTCAATCTGAGCAAAGGTGGAAATCACCTGAATGGTGTGTTCGTCCACCGTATAGGCGTGATACATATTGAACTGCATCATCGCGACAATCGGTTCAAATTCCGGGATAAACGCGGCCAAGACGCCAAGTTCGTTCATCCGGCGCAGCGCACGTTCCGGGTTGCCGTGTTTCAGCAGAAGCCCAAGGAAAATCCGCGTGGCTTCTTTGTCCGCGCGCATGTCATTGTCAATCAGATGCAGGTTGGCCGACACCAGCCGCATCGCGTCCGGGTGGATCAACATTCCCGTGCGCAGCCCCTCTTCAAACAGGCGCAGAAGGTTAAGTTTATCGGCGAGGAATTTGTCCTCATTGGCGATGGTCAGGCGGCCATGTTTGATGGCAAATCCCGGTTTGACCTTTTTGCGCCGCTTCAGAAACCGGAACAGTGCCGGTTCCTGTTTCAAATGTTGCGCCTCAAGGGCGGTCAGGAAAATCCGGGTGACTTCGCCCACTTGGGTCGCGTGGCGGAAATAGGCCTGCATGAAATGTTCAACCCCGCGCCGCCCCCCTTTGTCGGTAAACCCAAGTCGGTCCGCGACTTCGACCTGTAGATCAAAGGTCAGCTGTTCGGTGGGGCGATTGGTGACCAGATGCAATTGGCATCGGACCGCCCAAAGGAATTCTTCGGCCCGGCGGAATCTGTCAAACTCGCCTTTGGTAAACAGATCCAAGCGGGCCAGATCGGCGGTGCGCAACACGCGGTGTTGATATTTTGCGACCCAAAACAGCGTTTGAAGATCGCGCAGCCCGCCTTTGCCCTCTTTGACATTGGGTTCCACTACGTACCGCTGGCCGCCCTGTTTTTTATGGCGTGTGTCGCGTTCTGCCAGCTTGGCTTCGATGAATTCGGGCAGGGTGGATTGGAAGAGATCCTGCCAAAGCCGGTCGGTTAGCTCGCCAGACAACAGCGCGTCACCGCAGACCGCGCGCTGTTCCAAAAGGGCTGTTCGGATGGTGAAATCTTCGCGCCCCAACCGCAGGCAATCGTCGATGGTGCGGGCGGAATGGCCCACTTTCAGGCGCAGATCCCACAGCATATACAGCATGCTTTCAATCACGCTTTCCGCCCAGGGGGTGATCTTATAGGGCGTCAGAAACAGCAAATCCACGTCCGATTGCGGGGCCATTTCGGCGCGGCCATATCCGCCCACCGCACAGACAGCGATGCGTTCTGACGCGGTGGGGTTGGACAGTGGATGCAGGATTTCTGTCGCCAGCCGAAACGTGGTTTGTACGATGCCGTCGGTCAAATACGCATAGGCCGCCGTGGCGCGGTAGGCGGCAAAAGGGGTGTGTGACAGGGCTTCGGCAATGGCACTGCGCCCCGCTTTCATCGCCCCGCGCAAAATGCTCACACAGGCCTTGCGCCGGGCGGCATCATCCTTGGCTTCGTCCAGCAAGAGGTCCAGATCAGACCAAACTGCAGCCGCTTCAAAGATCGCGGCTGCTGGGCAGATTAAACCATCTACCGGTTCAGGGAAATGCGGGTGCGGATCAGAAGCCGGCACCTGAGAAGCTTCTTGGGGCAGGGTCGATGACAAGGACTTGACCATTCTGGATTTGGGCAACCGCAAGGCCGCGTTCATTTGTACCGTCGCCCCGCAGGCGGAAGATGCCGCTTACGCCCGCAAAACCCTGTGCGCTGGTCAGCGCGGTTGTGCTCAGGGCGTTGCCCGATTTGGCAAGGGCGCCAATCGCGGCGATCCCATCATAGGCAAGACCGGCAATCGGATGGGGTGGGGTGCCAAAACGCGCCTCATACCGGCCACGGAACTGCGCGCTCAGCGCAGGATCCGGGATGGTGAACCAGCCGTTTTGCAGCCCCGGCAGATTGACCGCATTTGCCGGAATATCCCAGCGTTGCAAGCCGATGAATTGCGTGCTGGCAGGATCAACACCGTTTTCCGGCAAGAGCCCGGCCAAGAACGGCAAGGCGCCAGAGGTGCCAGAGGTCAGGAACACAGATTGCGCGCCTGAGCTTTTGACCTGACGGCTGATCGCCGGGATCGCGTTTACAATGCCGTTTTGCGACAATTCAAACCCGCTGACACCGGCCAGTGTGGCACCCGAGCCTGAGATGGCTTTCTGAATTGCATCCCGACCTGCGCTCTCTGATCCGTCGTTGCCATGAACAATCATGATCCGGCCTTTGCCCTGACTGCTGGCATAGCGCACCAGCCGTTTGGCAGTGTTTTCAAAGGTGTTGCCCAACACAAAGACGTTGCCGCCCGCGATGGTGGTGTTGTTTGAGAAACTCAGCACATTCACGTTGCGGTTTGCCACCGCAAGCCCGGCCGCATTTGCGTTTTTCGCAAAGACCGGCCCAAGGATGATTTTCGCCCCGCCCTTTACCGCCTCAACCGCCATACGGGCCGCTTGGTTTGGGTCGCCTGCGGTGTTGTAAACCTTCAGGTCAATCTTCACGTCAGACAGTTCCGACATGGCCAACCGTGCGGCATTTTCCAGCGATGTCGCCAAAAGCGCGTCGGTGGCAGAGCCTGACCCACCGGGCACCAAAAGCGCCACGGGAATGGGTTTGCCCGGCTTAATGCTTTGCCCAACCGAAGAGGTTTGGGGATTACAGGCTGATAGAAAAATTAAAGATGCAATTGAAAACACGGCGACCGCTGTCTTGCGGGCGCCCTGGAAAACGGCGAACATGAACCATCCCCTCTCGGATAAAAGGGTGGTAAACCCACCCGACGCAGACTGCGCTATAATAATCAACCACATGAATAGGTCCAGTGTGAAACCCGAAAACTCTCCCCTAGACGCCGGGCTTTATCTGGTGGCGACACCGATTGGCAACGCGCGCGACATTACGCTTAGGGCGTTGGATATCCTTGCTTCCGTGGATGTGATTGCGGCTGAAGACACAAGAACGGCCCGAAAACTCATGGATATTCATGGGGTGCCGGTGGCGGGGCGCAAGATGATCGCCTATCACGACCATTCGGGGCAAAATGGCCGCGATGGGATTTGTAAACTGATCGCAGATGGGCGGTCTGTTGCTTACGTGAGTGAGGCAGGAACCCCTTTGGTTGCTGATCCGGGCTATGCTTTGGCGCGCGATGTCTCGGCCATGGGCGAGGTGGTGACAGCGGCCCCCGGGGCGTCCGCTGTGCTGACCGCGCTGAGCCTATCTTCTCTGCCATCGGACCGGTTTATGTTTGCTGGATTCGCCCCGCCCGGCAAAGGCCAGCGAATAACTTGGCTTGAAGGGATCTTGGGTGTTGATGCAACGCTTGTGCTTTATGAAAGCCCCAAACGCATTAACCGGCTGTTAGCTGAGATATGTTCCCTTAATGCAGGAACCCGCCCCGCTGCGATGTGCCGAGAGCTGACCAAGCGATTCGAAGAAGTCATGCGCGGATCAGTGCAAGAGCTGGCAGAACAGCTGGAAGACCGCAGTGTGAAGGGCGAAATTGTATTGGTGATCGGCTATCAGGCGACCCACATCTCTGAGGACACAATGGACGACGCACTTAGAAAAGCGATGTTGGACATGTCTAAAAAAGATGCGGTGGCTTTTGTGGCTGAAGCTTTGGGTCTGCCCCGCCGAAAGGTGTATCAGGCGGCCTTGGAATTGGAGAAAGACCCATGACGGGACTGACGTCTTACCTTGCAGGCCTTGCGGCAGAAGAGTCCGTTGAGGCAGAGTATCACCGGAATGGGCATGACATTGCGGCACGCAGGTGGCGCGGCAGCCGGGGTGAAATTGATATCGTCGCCAAAGATGGCGATGGCTTCATTTTTGTTGAGGTCAAGAAATCCCGAAGCTTTGCACGCGCTGCTGAACGTGTATCGCGTCAACAAATGCACCGCATTTTCGGCGCTGCCAGCGAATTTATGGCCAACCAGCCCAAGGGGCTTTTGACACCAGCTCGGTTCGATGTCGCACTTGTGAACGCCTTGGGGGAGCGAAAAATCATCAAGAACGCCTTCGCCCACTGCTAGCCCCATTGCGCTCGGCCCCTTCGTGATCCATGTAAGTAGGACCGAACTTGAGCCTGCGCAGGAGCTTAGCATGTCGTTGAAAGTCGCCTTTCAAATGGACCCCATCGAACGGGTCAATATTGATGCAGACAGTAGCTTTCGCATTGCGGAAGAAGCCCAGAAACGTGGGCATGAGCTGTTTGTTTATTCCCCCGATCATCTGAGTTTTCGCGAGGGTAAAGTGATGGCGCGCGGCCATCGCGTTACCTTGCGCCGCGAATATGGCAATCACGTCACGATGGGCGAAGTTGTAGACATTGATTTGGCCGATTGGGATGTCGTCTGGCTGCGCCAAGATCCACCGTTTGATATGGGGTACATCACCTCGACCCATCTTTTGGACATGGTCCATCCCGATACTTTGGTGGTGAATGATCCGTTTTGGGTGCGCAACTATCCGGAAAAACTGTTGGTCCTGCAATTCCCGGATCTGACGCCACCCACGATGATTGCACGTGATTTTGACACGTTGAAAAGTTTCAAAGACGCCCATGGCGACATCATCCTCAAGCCACTTTATGGCAATGGTGGTGCAGGTGTCTTCCGGCTGGATGGCAATGATCGCAACCTCGCCTCGCTGCATGAGCTGTTTGTGGGGATCAACAACGAGCCGCTGATTGCGCAAAAATTCCTGCCCGATGTTTCAAACGGCGACAAGCGGATCATTTTGGTCGACGGCGAACCGGTGGGCGCAATCAACCGCGTACCCGCCGCCGGTGAAACCCGATCCAATATGCATGTTGGCGGGCGCCCTGAGAAAATTGGCCTGACCGCGCGTGATCTTGAAATCTGCGCCGCAATCGGCCCGCTTCTGCGCGAAAAAGGTCAGATTTTTGTGGGGATCGACGTGATTGGCGATTATCTCACCGAAATCAATGTGACCTCGCCGACCGGCATTCAGGAGTTGGAGCGGTTTGATGGCACCAACTCGGCCGAAAAAATCTGGGAAGCGATTGAGCGCCGGGTCGGGTAACCGAGTATGAGCCGCGCGCTGACTTGGTTGAACAACCTCTCTCGTCTGGCGGTGAAACCGTATTTGCGACGCATGTCCGGACCAAAATGGGCGCGTCTCCAGCTGAACTGGGGCGCGCGTTTTCTGTTCCATCCGCCGCCGCAAACCGTGGCCGTTTGGCGTGAGATCGGGGGGGCGCACTGCCTGTGGGTGACCAATCGCGCGCAAACCCACCCTCCGCGCGAAGGGGCGGTGTTGCTCTATCTCCACGGCGGCGGTTATGTGGCTGGATCCCCAAATACGCATAAACATCTGCTGGCGCGCCTTGCCCGTTTGACCCAACTTGAGGTTTGCGCCCCTAACTATCGAAAAGCGCCCGAACACCCATTTCCAGCGGCGTTTGATGATGCGCTGGCCGCGTTCCATGCTCTTGTCGGGCAAGGTTTCCTGCCTGAAAATATCGTAATCGGCGGTGACAGTGCCGGGGGCGGTTTGGCCTTGGCACTGCTCGCCCATCTCAACGCACATGGTGTTGTGCCCAAGGCGGTTTTCGCCTTTTCTCCCTTCACGGATGCGACGTTTTCTGGGGCATCCATTGCGCGAAATGCGGCCGTTGACCCGATGCTTCCGCCAGAGCGCCATGATCTGATCACTGATTGGTATTTGGCGGGTTACCCCCCAACAGATCCACGCGTCTCACCGCTTTTTGCGCCGTGGGTTGTACCGCTACCACCCGTGTTCTTGCAGGCCTCAGAACATGAAATTCTGACCGATGACAGCGTGCGTATGGCAGATGTGTTGCGCGCAGCAGGCGGGGAGGTCACGCTCGATCTCTGGCCCAATGTGCCCCATGTCTGGGTCTATTTCACGCGCGTACTGCCCGAGGCGAAAGAGGCGCTTGGGCGCGTGGCACAATTTGTGAACGCTCAGTTTGTGGATGAGATCGACAAACGGTAACTGGCGGCTTCGGCGACATGGTGGCGGGCCACATTCTCAGCGCCCTCAAGGTCGGCAATGGTCCGTGCCACGCGCAAAATGCGGTGATATCCGCGTGCTGACAGGCCGAAACGCTCCGCGGCTTTCACCAATAGGTCGCGCCCCGCATTGTCGGGGGTGGCGACCTCGGTGAGCAAATCACCTTCGATATCGGCATTCACACGGACAGTCCCGAGGCCTTGATACCGGGCCGTTTGTCGGTCGCGGGCCTGGGCCACACGGGCCGCAACTTCGGCAGACCCTTCACTGTCAGGTGGCAAATCCAGATCACGCATTTCCACGCGCGGCACATCCACCCGCAGATCAAAGCGATCCAAAAGCGGGCCAGATAAGCGCCCCAGATATGTGTCGCCACAGCTTGGCGCGCGCGTGCAGGCCATATTGGGATCACCGAGATAGCCGCATTTACAAGGGTTTGCCGCGGCGATCAGCAGGAATTTACAGGGATAACTGACATGGGCATTGGCGCGCGCCACCATCACTTCGCCGGTTTCAATCGGTTGGCGCAGGGTTTCCAGCGTTTGGCGGTTAAACTCTGGCAGTTCATCCATGAAGAGCACGCCATTATGGGCAAGGCTCACCTCGCCGGGGCGGGCGTTGCGCCCCCCGCCGACGATGGCGGCCATGGACGCGGTGTGATGTGGTTCACGAAACGGGCGGGTGCGGGAAATGCCGCCTTCTTGCAGCACACCCGCCAACGACTGCACCATTGAGGTTTCCAACGCTTCGGTGGGGCTGAGCGGCGGTAGGATCGAGGGAAGGCGGGCCGCGAGCATGGATTTTCCGGACCCCGGACTGCCGATCATCAACATGTGATGGCGCCCGGCGGCGGCGATTTCCAACGCGCGTTTGGCGCGCGCCTGCCCGCGCACGTCGCGCAGATCTTTGGCAAATCCCGGCGCGTCCACAGTGCCCGGATTGGCGGGGGACAAAGGAGATTGGCCGGTGAAGTGCTGGATCACCGCAGAAAGGGTCGCGGGGGCCAGAACACGCGCGGCTTCAACCCATGCGGCCTCTGCGCCACAGGCCTTAGGGCATATCAGGGCGCGGTTATCATCTGCTGCGGCGATGGCGGCAGGCAGCGCGCCGATCACGGGCAAAAGCGCCCCATCAAGGGACAGCTCGCCCAAAGAAATCGCACCGGCCACTTCGTCCTTTGGCAAGATGCCGATGGCGGCGAGCAGTGCCAGCGCGATGGGCAGGTCGAAATGAGACCCCACTTTGGGCAGGTCAGCGGGCGACAGGTTGATGGTGACTTTTTGCGCAGGCAACGCAATGGAGAGGGCAGCCAAGGCGGCGCGCACCCGTTCTTTTGCCTCAGACACGGCTTTGTCCGGCAGGCCAACGATCGAGCTAGCATATACAATTAAATTTCACTCGCTAATATGGTCTGTAAGGGAGGCACCATGGGAAAGATTAAGGCATACAGTTATTTGCGTATTAGTACCGAAACTCAGAAGGCTGGGGATGGAATGCGTCGACAAATGGAGGCGAGTCAAAAATACTCCCAAGAACAAGGGTACGAATTAGTCGAAACAATAAGCGACTTTGGTGTTAGTGCTTATCGTGGAGTGAATTCAAAGGCAGGAGCATTTGCTCAATTTCTTCAAGCAATTGACGATGGACAAGTGACCCCTGGAAGCGTGTTGATAGTTGAGAGTTTGGATCGCTTGTCACGCGATGGAGCAACAAAGGCGTTTGGACAGTTCGCAGGTATTTTGAGCAAAGGGATCGCCATTGTCACGCTGATGGACGGCCAAGTTTATACTGAAGAAAGTGTTAACAACAACCCTGGGCAATTATTCATGAGTCTGGGTATTATGATTCGTGCCAACGATGAGTCAGTCACAAAAGCTAAGCGATTAAAACTGACGTGGGAAAAAAAGAGGAAGGACATAAGTGAGAAAAAGCTTACGAGAATGGCACCTTCTTGGCTAATTCTTAGTGACGACCGATCCGAGTTCGAAGTTGTTGAAGAAGCGGCCAGATTGGTGAGGACAATTTATGGCTTATGCATTGACGGAATGGGTATCTATTCTATTACACGCCATTTAAATAGCAACCTGGACGCATATCCGCCAATATCGAGAGCAAAGAATTGGAACGACAGTTACGTTGCTAAGATTTTGAGGAATCCTGCGGTTCATGGTTTTTTCCAACCCAAAAAAACGGTTGATGGCAAAGATGTCGAAGCGCATGAG
>ATLU01000234.1_pt1 | contig 12070 bp, 13 predicted proteins | sample 178751 | NCBI WGS metagenome assembly ATLU01 (sample SAMN02211837, study PRJNA209200) | bioreactor metagenome | isolation source: day 23 sample from continuous culture bioreactor inoculated with sediment... | place: Germany: Wadden Sea | collected 2011
GACTGACCTGCATGTTGCACATATCGACGCGGACATCATTGGGCAGTTTTTGACTTTTTGCGAAGAAGAACGAGGCAACAGCACAAGAAGTCGAAACACGCGCCTTGCCGCCATTCGTTCCTTCTTCAAATATGTGGCGGGCTGCGAACCTCAATTGTTACATCATTGCCAAAGGGTGCTGGCAATGCCCTCCAAACGGTATGAAAAACGTATCGTGGATTTTCTAAAACGGGATGAGATGGAGGCATTGTTGAAAGCACCCGATCAATCTACTTGGTTTGGTCGGCGTGATCGGGTCCTACTGCTCACAATGCTCCAGACAGGCTTGCGTGTATCGGAGTTGATTGGCTTGCGCGTTGCCGATGTTGAACTGGGAACGGGGCCTCATCTCAAATGCATAGGCAAAGGTCGCAAAGAACGCGCGACACCACTGCGGTCAGACAGTCGCAATGCATTGAAGAACTGGTTGTCACAGACCGACGCAGCATCCAGCGAACCCCTGTTTGCGACGATCCGAGGCGTATCTCTGAGCAGGGACGCAGTTGAACGAATAGTTCGGAAACATGCGGCCACGGCAGCGCAGCATAGTTCGACGTTTAGATTGAAGCGCGTCACACCGCACGTTCTCCGCCACACCGCTGCAATGCAGCTTCTGCAAAGTGGTGTTGACCGTACAATCATAGCTCTTTGGCTGGGGCATGAGTCCGTCGAGACGACGCAAGTTTACATCCACGCAGATATCGAACTGAAGGAAAAGGCGATGGCTTTGACAAAACCGGTCAATGCACCAGATGGCCGTTATCGACCGGGCGATGAGCTGTTGTCGTTCTTGGAGGGCTTATAGATTATGCCGACGTGCCGCGCTGAAAGGTCGATATGATCGAGAGATTGATAGTCAGCGCGGCATAATCCGAAACGCGGCATTATGATCAAACTCAACCGCGCCGGTGACGTAAGAGGCATTGGGGAAGGTCACCCCCATATCCCCCGATAACCCGCCAATATGATCCCCATGCATATGGGTCAGGACCACGATGTCCACCTGATCCGGCGTATAGCCCGCCGCCCCGATGGCCGCCGTGATCCCGGCGGGGTTCAACCCGGTGTCAAACAGCACCAGCTCCGCCCCCGTGTTCACCAGCGTTGGGGTAAAGAAAAACTGCGCGGCATTGGTGGCGATATTGGCCGCCTTGGAGGCGTTTGCAAAATCCTCTTCGCTGACATTCATACCAAAGATCGCCTGTGGATTGTCCACCGTGCGCATGCCCGCAAGCAGGGTTGTCACCTCAAACTGCCCCACCCGAAAGCGGCGGAAATCCACGGTGGAAATGGCAATTTGTGCAGCACTTGCCAACACGGGTCCAGCAGGCAAAACCGCCAAAGGGGCGGCCCCCGCTGCCAGCAATAAATGGCGCCGTTGAATATGGGATGGATTGGACATGAACTCTCTCCCTCAGATCGAATTTCGCAAAAACAGACCCGCGCAGTATACTCCAAATCCACGCCACAATGACGCGCGTCACACAAATGTGACGAGAAAGGAGCCTTTGGTGACCCAAAACAAGACCCAGCCCACCGGCGCCTCGGTGGAGGATTTCATCACAGCCATCACCCCAGATCGTCGCCGCAAGGACGCCAAAACGCTGAACACGCTTTTTAGCAAACTCACCGGGTTCAAACCGCAGCTTTGGGGGCCGTCGATCATCGGCTACGGGCGCTATCATTACTGCTATGAAACCGGACGCGAGGGCGATTTCCTCGCCACCGGATTTTCCCCACGGAGATCCGCGCTGTCGATTTACATCCTGCCCGGCTATCAGAATTACGGCGAAGTCCTCGCCCGTTTGGGCAAACATAAAACCGGTGTATCCTGCCTTTATATCAATAAGTTAGATGACGTTAACCTCGACGTTTTAGCCGCACTCATCCAAACCGGACTTAAAGACCTAAACAAAATCTGGCCCGTTCAACCAACCTGATCCCCCAACTGCCCCGCACCTTTTCCTCTTTCCAAAAATATCCCCGCCGGAGGCATAGAGTCCTAAAACCCACCGGTGCGCAAAAACGCCCCGGTCAGCACAAAAAGCACCGACACCACCGTGACCGCGCGGATGTGCCAGGCCATGATCGGAAGCGTTTCGGCCGATAAGGTTGGGATCACCCGAAACCGGGCGTTGATCGCAAACATAATCGTCACCGCCAACAGGATCAGTTTCACCGCGATGCCCGTCACAAGCACGTCGGAAAAGCTGAACCAAAGCCCGTAGTCCGGCTCCAGATCATGGGCGAGCCAGAACCCGCCCGCGACCTGCACCAACAGCGCCGGCATGCCAACCCGCTCAAATCCCTGTTCAAATCGGGTCAGAATGCCCGGATCGCGCGCAGCAAGCGCACGCGGCAACACGGTCAGCGCTAGAATAATATGCCCGCCGGTCCAAATTGCCGCCCCGATCAGGTGCAGCGAGAGAATCATATAAAACATCTGCTCTTCCGTCACTCGTCTCTTTTGCCCAACGCTAGCACCACGCGGGTCCCCCGCCTTGATGAAACGCAAGCCCCGCGCGAAATTGCAGAATTCCGCCGCACGGGGCCCAGACGCTTCTGGTGGACAAATCCGCCCCGTTGTGAAAGGACAGCGCGGCAAGGAGACACGACCTATGACCACCACCCGTTTCGCGCCATCCCCCACCGGATACATCCATGTGGGCAACCTGCGCACCGCCCTTTTCAATTACCTGATCGCCCGCAAATCCGGCGGCCAGTTCATTCTGCGTCTCGACGACACGGACCCTGAGCGCTCAAAGCAGGAATATGCTGACGCGATCATGCAGGATCTGGAATGGCTGGGCCTGACATGGGACCGGGTTGAAAAGCAATCGGAACGGTTGGACCACTATGAGGCCGCAGCACAGGAATTGCGCAACAAAGCCCGGTTTTACGAGTGTTTTGAGACGCCGGTTGAACTGGACCTGAAGCGCAAGAAACAGCTGAATATGCACAAGCCCCCGGTCTATGATCGTTCGGCGCTGGCCTTGTCTGATGAGGAAAAGGCCAAGCTGCGCGAAGAACGTGGCCAAGGGCATTGGCGCTTTAAGCTCGATCAGGAACGGATCAACTGGACCGACGGCATTTTGGGGGATCTGTCGATTGATGCGGCGTCGGTGTCTGACCCGGTGCTCATTCGCGGTGACGGTCAGTTTTTGTACACGCTGGCCTCGGTCTGTGACGACATTGATTTCGGCATCACCCATGTGGTGCGCGGATCCGATCACGTGACCAATACGGCGACACAAATTCAAATCATTGAGGCACTGGGTGGCACGGTGCCAAGCTTTGCCCATCATTCGCTTTTGACCGGTCCACAGGGTGAGGCATTGTCGAAACGTCTGGGCACTTTGGCACTGCGTGATCTGCGCGAACAAGGGGTTGAGCCTGCGGCGCTTCTGTCGCTGATGGCGCGCCTTGGATCGAGCCAACCGGTAGAGTTGATGTCGACCTTGGATGAAATCGCGGACGGATTTGATCTGTCAAACTTTGGTGCTGCCCCGACCAAATTTGACGTGCAAGATCTGTTTCCACTGACCGCACACCATTTGGCGGCCCTGCCCTACGATGCTGTTGCGGACACCGTAACCGATCTGGGCGTGCCCGCTGACAAAGGTGAAGCCTTTTGGAACGTGGCGCGCGAGAACATCACCGTGCTGAAGGATCTGGCCCCGTGGTGGGCGCTGTGTTCCACCGGTGCGGACCCCGTGATTGCCGATGAAGACAAAGAGTTTGTCGCCGAGGCGCTGGCCATGCTGCCCGACGGTCCCTTCACCGCTGAGACTTGGGGTGCCTGGACCAAAGAGGTAAAAACCGCCACCGGTCGCAAAGGGCGCGGGCTGTTCATGCCACTGCGCAAAGCGCTGACCGGTATGGACCACGGCCCGGATATGTCGGCGCTGTTGCCTTTACTGCAAGTGATCCGCGCGAAGGGCTAAATCCACAACCACATCAAGCCACATCAGATAAAAAAGGCCGCTCCTCAGGGCGGCCTTTTCTCGTTCATTCTCTCTGCGCACAGAAATCGGCGGGCTTAACGCCAGTAATTATTGGCCTGTGCCACGGTCTGAAAGTTGGTTGCAACCACCCCGGACACCTGCGTCAGGCTGTCGGCGCTGTTGGCGTAATCCGGGCGCATCTTTGTGCGCGCCGCATCATCCGGTTGGGTTTTCTTCACCGCCATACGCGAGAGTTTGATCGCCAGATCATAGCCTTCTTCGGGCGTCGCGGTGATCAGAGTGGGTAGCCAGGACATGCCGTTCTCCTTTAATGTTGGACTAGAATTCGGCCCGAACCTGCGCCCTTGCACGGGTCCCGTCAAGCCATTGAGAGGCAGGATGGGCGCGCGGCCCCGTCCTGCACATTCGCGCACAGCCGCCCTGCAGTCCTGCCACTGGCGCACCGCCGACAATTGCGGCACAGTGATATGCGCAACAGGAGAATATGATGAGTGACAGCAGCCCCGAGAACCCACAAGCCAAGTTCCTAACCGGCAGCCTGATGCGGCACATCGCGGTGATGGCGCTGACCTCCTCTGTCGGATTGATGGCGATCTTTATGGTCGATTTGGTCGATATGATTTTCATCTCATGGCTGGGTCGGGATGAACTGGCGGCGGCGGTGGGTTATGCGGGTGCGATCCTGTTTTTCACATCGTCTTTTGGCATTGGCATGTCGATTGCGGCGGGCGCATTGGTGGCACGCGCTTTGGGCGAAGGGGATGCGCAAAAGGCGCGGCGTCGCGCGGCGACCGCGGTGCTCTATGGTGCTGGCTTTGGGGCGATTTTCGCCGCCGCCGTTTGGTATAACGTGCGCCCCTTGGCGGAACTTTTGGGCGCGTCTGGGGACACTCTAGACCTCGCAGAGACCTATCTTAAAATCATCATCCCCTCGCTGCCGGTTCTGATCATGGGCATGGTGGGCGGGGCGATTTTGCGCGCCCATGGGGATGCGCGTCGGGCGATGTATGCGACCATCTGGGGCGGCGGTGTGAATGCGGTGCTCGACCCGATCCTGATCTTTGGTCTGGGGCTTGATCTGACCGGGGCGGCGCTTGCGTCAGTGGCCGCGCGTCTGACCATTGGCGCGCTATCTTTGGTGCCGATTTATCGCCATCACGGTGGGCTAGACAAACCGACAAAAGCGGAATTCAGTCTGGATTTTCCTGACCTTATGAAGATTGCCATCCCCGCGATTCTGACCCAGTTCGCCACCCCCATCGGGCAGGCTTATGTGACAAAATCCATGTCAGCCTACGGCGAAGATGCGGTGGCGGGCATGGCGATCACCGGGCGGCTAACACCGGTGGCCTTCGGCATTATCTTTGCGCTGTCTGGCGCCATCGGGCCGGTGATTGGGCAGAATTTCGGGGCCGGAAAAATGGACCGGGTGCGGCTGGCGTTTCGCGAAGGCATCCTGTTTACCGCCATTGTCGTGGGCGTGGTCAGCACCGTGCTGTTCTTAGGCCGTGGCCCCATTGCGGACCTTTTCAACGCGCAGGGACTGACCCGCGATCTGGTTTATCTCTTTTGTGGGCCCCTTGCGCTGATGTGGTTCTTTAACGGGGTGATTTTTGTCACCAACGCGGGCTTTAACAATCTGGGTCATCCGTTCCGCTCGACCCTGATCAACTGGGGGCGGCACACGGTCGGCACTGTGCCATTTGTCCTCCTTGGCGGGCAGTATTGGGGCGCACCGGGGGTGCTGATCGGCTGGAATGTCGGTGGCTTGGTTTTTGCAGGGATCGCGTTGATCCTGTTTATACGGATGCTAAACCATGAGACGTGCACCCTGGAAACCGACCAATTTGCGCGCCAGGGTCGGTTACAGGCGCTGTTTAGTTTCCGTCGGTAAGCTGGTGATCCAATCATCGACCAATGCGCGCTCGGCCTTGGTCAGCGTTTGGGCGCGCGGGTAAATCGGCGCGTCCCGGTCGTTTTGAATGGGCGCGTGCCAGCCATCGGTGGTGGCGAAAAACCGGTCCACGCCAGCGCGGCCAAACATGTGCAAATACCCCTGCACCACCACGTCCAAATAACTGAGAAGCACCGGGTTCTTTTCTGTCGGTGCCGAATGCGCGCCTTTGGCAATCGCGTAAACGGCCACGTCCACATCACCCGCTTGGTGGCTCACCTCATCGCGCAATGGCACACGCGCATAAGCCCGCTCGCGGTGGTCCAAAGCATCCCAATCCGCACCGGGAACCGAGGCGACAAGCCCGTCGATTTCGCTGTCCGCACAGGGCACCGCCGTCAAGTAACACACCGCACGCAAAGGAGACGCGCGCCACGCCCGCCGCCAGCCTTTCAGCGTTGCCGCTTGCACGTTTTCATAGTCATGCGTGCGTGCATTCACCAGCGAGCCATAGCCAAAGAAATACGGATCTTTCACAGGATGTGTCATCCCGCCACCCTGCCGGGCGGGTGCCGTCTTGGCAAGAGGGGGCCAGAGGGGCAGCGCCACACAAAAGGGCAACACAGAAGGTATTGCCAGCCCCCGTAATCGGCGCTACCAAATCTGCATTAGCTTCAGGAGAGCATCAATGAAATACACCGAAGAACACGAGTGGCTGCGCGTCGAAGGCGACGAAATTGTGGTTGGCATCACCGCCCATGCGGCTGAACAATTGGGGGACGTGGTTTTCCTGGAACTGCCCGAGGTTGGTGACACCGTGTCGGTGGATGACGAGGTGGTTGTGATCGAAAGCGTGAAGGCGGCGTCAGATATCCTCAGCCCGCTGGACGGCGAGATTTCGGAAGTGAATGACGCGCTTGTGGACAATCCAAACGCGGTGAATGACGACCCCGAAGGCGAGGCGTGGCTGTTCAAAATCAAGGCCTCTGATCTGTCCCCGATGGACGATTATATGTCTGAAGCCGAGTATAAATCCTTTATCGGCTAACCAGATCGGACCCGCGCGGGCTTTGCTTGCGTGGGTCACTTTTTCGTGCAGGTCTTGCCCGGGCTGAAGCGGTGCGCCACTTGAAGTCCAGCGGCGACATATTACATATGCGCCATACGGAATATATAAAGCGAGACCCCCATGGCATCCCCCCTTAAAATGACCTGTTTTGAATGTGGTGCGGTGAACCGTGTGCCCAGCGACAAGCTGAGCGCGGGACCGAAATGCGGCACCTGTGGCGCGCGCATGAACGACGGCAAGGTGCGGGAATTGGATCCGGCCACGCTGGCCAAAGCGATGAAAAATGATGACGTGCCGCTGCTCATTGATTTCTGGGCGCCGTGGTGTGGCCCGTGTCGCCAGATGGCCCCGGCGTTTCAACAGGCGGCCCGCAGCCTGGCCCCACAGGCGCGACTGGCGAAGATCAACACAGAAGACCACCCCAAAGTCTCGCAAAAGCACAACATTCGCGGCATTCCGGCGCTGTTGCTGTATCAAAACGGCCGCGAAGTGAAACGGCATGCAGGTGCCATTCCGGCCCCGGCGATTGAGGCCTTTGTGCGCAAAAACGCCAAACTCAGCTGAGCATCATAAAACCGTCACAGAGCGTGGGGTAAGATGGGGTTTGACGTCTTTTACCTGAGTATTTTACTCAACTTTCTGCTTTACCCAAGGATGATCGCGGCCTAAAAGCGGCAAAAACGGATGTGATCCAGATGAGTCTCTTGCCACGCCTCGCGTTTTGCAGCGCCAGCCTTTGCGCGCTGTCAGCCCCTGCCCTCCTTTTGGCAGAGACGCCCGCAGGGCCGTGGGGCATGCCGCATCTGACGGTCTTGCCGCCACAAAAGGGCGACAGCGCCAAAAAAGCATCCGTGCTGGGCGCGCCAAAGGATTTCACCCAAGCAGAAACGTTTGAGGATCGCAGCGCTGGGGCCAGTACCTTGATGCCGCCCTTTGGCCCCGCGCCATTTTCCCACCCCTCGCCTAAACTGCCCGAAGATCAGCGGTTGGATTTCACCCTTGGCGAGGCACTGTTTGAAAAACTCTGGGTGGTTGCGCCTTCGTCCACTATATCCTCTGATGGGTTGGGGCCGCTTTACAATGCGCGCGCCTGTTCGGCCTGTCATCTGAACGATGGGCGCGCGGTGCCGCCTTCGGAAGACCACGAAACACCGGGGTTGATGCTGCGATTGTCTGTGCCCGGAGAGGTGGACAAAGCCCCCTTTGTGCCAGAGCCCACTTATGGCGCGCAGCTGCAAGACCGTGCCATCGCGGGCCAACCGGCAGAGGCGAAATTGCGCGTAACCTACTCGCCCTTTCCCGTCACTTTGGACGATGGAGCTGTGGTTGAGCTGCGTGCGCCACTTTATGAGATGCGTGACCTTGCCCATGGGGCCGCATCAACAGACCTGATGACCTCGCCCCGCATTGCGCCGCAAATGATTGGCTTGGGTCTGCTTGAGGCAATTTCTGAGGCAGATATTCTGGCGAAGGCCGACCCAGAAGACGCCAATGGCGATGGGATTTCCGGCCGTCCCAACCGGGTGTGGTCGCGGGAATATGACCGTTGGATGCTGGGCCGCTTTGGCCATAAAGCGGGCAATCCAACCGTGCGCCAACAATCTGCGGATGCGGCCAATGGCGACATCGGCCTGTCCAACCCGCTTTTTCAAAATGCATGGGGCGATTGCACCGAGGCACAGGTGGATTGCCGCAATGCTCGCGATGGCAACACGCCGGAACAGGGCAATCATGAGCTGGGGCAAATCACGCTCGATCTGATCACGCTTTACACCGCACATCTGGCGGTTCCCGCCCGACGGGACGAAGACGGCACACAGGTTTTGCGCGGCAAAGCGCTTTTCTATTCAAGCGGTTGCACCGGGTGCCACACCCCCAAATACGTCACCCCTCGGCTCAAAAACGACCCGGCGCGATCGTTCCAATTGATCTGGCCTTACACGGATCTATTGCTGCATGACATGGGTCCGGGGCTGGCGGATCAGCGCCCTGAGTGGCAAGCTGACGGGCAAGAGTGGCGCACGCCGCCCCTGTGGGGTCTTGGCCTGACCAAAACCGTCTCGGGCGAAACCGCATTTTTGCACGATGGCCGGGCGCAAACCTTGCTGGAGGCGATCCTGTGGCATGGTGGCGAAGCGCAATCCGCACGAGACAGCGTGCGCGGGATGGATGCCCCGGACCGCGACGCCTTGATCGCCTTTTTGGAGTCTTTATGACGTGAAACACCTTATCCTTTCTGGGCTTGTTGCCTGTCTTTTGCCCATCACCGCCAGCGCAGCTGACGCGCCGCCGCCAACCGATCACAAGGCGCTGCAAACCCGTGTTTTGGGCGTGTTGGACGGGCAATTTGGGGCGTTTCAAACAGCGGCGCATAAGTTGTCAGACGCCTCCTCGGCCTATTGCGCACAATCGGGATCACTGGACACAGTCAAGACCGCATTCCGTGCCACATGGTTGGCCTGGGCGCCGCTGGACGCCTATCAGTTTGGACCCGTTGAAACCCAGGCCGCAGCGCTGACCGTCAATTTCTTTCCCGACAAAAAGGGCTTTGTGTCGCGCGCCTTGAAGGCATCGTTGGCCCTGTCTGGCGATGATCAAGCCAACCCCGCCGTGATTGCCAAACGCAGCGCCGCCACCCAAGGTCTGCCCGCGATTGAGCGGTTAATCTATGACGGAGCCACACCCTGCCCGCTTTTGGTCGGGATCACCGGCAATCTCGCACGCGTGTCCACCGATCTTTACGACGGCTGGTTTGCGGATGGCGGCTGGGCCGATCTGGTACGTGCGGCGGGACCAGACAACCCGGTTTATATCAGCGACGAAGAGTTCACCAAACAGATCTATACCGCCCTTGGGTTTTCCATTCTGCGCATCAAAGAACACCGTTTGGGGCGCCCGCTTGGCACCTATGAACGCGCGTTTCCGAAACGGGCCGAGGCGTGGCGGTCTGGTCTGACAAACGAGATTATCAACGCGCAGCTTGATGGGATGATCGCCATTGTGGATCGCGGCTTTGCGGGCGCGCTATTCAACCCAACCCGCGCGTGGATTGTGCAGGTCATCCGCGACACGCAAGCGCGTGTGGACAAAATCGGTGCGCCGATCAAAGACGCGGTTGAGGATCCAACCATGCGCGTGCGTATTGAGGGGCTGCAAAGCAAACTGGTCTATCTGCAGCTGCAATTGGATCAGGATGTGGGCCCCGGACTTGGGGTGGAAACCGGGTTCAGCGCGGGTGATGGGGATTGATGATGAAACGTCGTGAGTTTTTAGCCGCAGCCGCGGTTTTTGCTGCCTCCCCTGGGTGGGCGGCGGCGGGTGCGCCCGATTTTATCACGGCCGCCAACACCGGGGACAGGTCCTCGTCTCTTGTGGGGTTGACGCAAGGTGGCGACATCCGGTTTCAGATCGCCATTCCCAGTCGGGGACACGCGGCGGCCGTGCATCCCAGCCGCCCCGAAGTGGTGGGATTTGCCCGCCGTCCGGGCCGGTTTGCGGTGGTGCTGGATTGCGAAACAGGGGCAGAAATCAACCGGATGCACAGCCCCGAGGGGCGTCATTTCTATGGTCACGGCGCGTTCTCAGCGGATGGCACAACGCTTTTCACAACCGAAAATGACTATGATGCCCCCGCCGGAGTGCTGGGCGTTTGGGACGTCACCGCAGGCTACAGGCGGATTGGCGAAATCCCCTCTGGCGGCATTGGCCCGCATGAGGTTTTGCGCCGCTCCGATGGCGGGTTTGTTGTGGCCAACGGCGGCATTCAGACCCATCCAGATTTGGCACGCAGCAAGCTGAACCTGCCGACGATGCGCCCCAATCTGACCTATCTGACCGCCGAAGGCACGGTGGAGGATCAGGTGGAGATGGAGGGGGCCATGCACCAAAACTCGATCCGGCACATGGACATCTCGCCCAATGGAACGGTGGTTATCGCACTTCAATGGCAGGGAAATCCAATGACGCGCGTGCCCATGGTGGCGCGGCACCGGCGTGGTGAAGCGTTGGAGTTGATTTCACACCCAGACGAATTGGCGCTGAAAAACTACGCCGGGTCCATTGCCATTGACGGCGAGGATAACAGTTTTGTTGTGACCGGACCCAAGGGCGGCGCGGTGCTGTATTTTGACCGTCACGCCGCCCCTGATGGATCCAACCACTATGGCACCGCGTCAGGGGCCGCGCAGCTGCGCACCGGGGGGGTGATGATCACCTGTGACGGCGGCATGATGCATCGCCGTCAGCGGCAGGAACGGTTTATTCCGGTGTCCGGGGCCGATGCGGATGCGGGCACTAAGATGCTGTCGTGGGACAATCATCTGGTTGCGGTGTAACACCAGCCAAAGGGCCTAATCGAGGAATTCCCAACTGTCCGCCCCGTCAAAGCGGCGTACGCGCAGCCCGTCCAGATCTTTGGGGTCCGCCATGTTCAGGTTCACCGCAAACCGGTCGCCTTCTGCCTTTTCGCCCGGTCCCCAATGGGTCAGGCAGCCACAGGTTTTGCAGCTGTGGAAGGTGATCCCGCGATCACCCCAAGAGTAGCCATGCACATGATCCTGCCCGGTCAAAATCGCGCCCGTATTGGGCGGGCAATGCGCCCAGATGGCCGCGTAACGGCGGCAGGTTGAACAATTGCAGCGCACCGCAAACTCTGGGCGGCTCACTTCAAAAGTGACCGCACCACAGTGGCAAGCCCCTTGTATCATGTCTTGTGCGTCGGTCATAAAACTCTCCCTGCGTTCAATAAAATCTGATGCCTCTGCGACCAACCTTGCAGAACGGGTAAAAACCCGCAAGCTTTCCCCTTGGGTCAAGCCAGTGCCATCTGGCAGGGTAAGAAAAAAAATGTATTTCTCAGGAGGAAATCATGTCTCTTTTGCAATTGCTGCAACAAGCACAAGGCGGCCAAGGCCTGTCGGAACTGGCTGGAAAAATTGGGATGGACAGCGCAAAAGCGGATGAATTGACCGCCCTATTGGCGCCGGTCATCGGCAAAGCCACCAAGGCACAGGCCGAAGGCGGCGGATTGTCGGGCATCATTGGCGCGCTTCAGGGCGAAGATCAGGCCGCCATGTATGACAACCCGCTCAATGCGGTCACGGA
>ATLU01000235.1_pt1 | contig 12035 bp, 12 predicted proteins | sample 178751 | NCBI WGS metagenome assembly ATLU01 (sample SAMN02211837, study PRJNA209200) | bioreactor metagenome | isolation source: day 23 sample from continuous culture bioreactor inoculated with sediment... | place: Germany: Wadden Sea | collected 2011
TTTGCGCGGGTGCGCGACAGTGGGGTGATCAACGGCTCGACGCAGGAAATTGCCGGTGCCGCTCAGGATCTTGCAAGACGCACAGAGCAGGCGGCCGCCACCCTGGAACAAACCGCCACAGCAATTAAGACCCTGTCGGAATCAGTCAGCAGCTCAGCAGAATTGGCGTCAGAGGCCAACGTGGCGGCCACAGCTGTGGATGAGGAGGTCCTCGCCGGGAATGAGCTGGTGCAGCGAACTGTCGTCGCGATCCGAGAGGTGCAGAAATCGTCGAAGTCCATTGGCGTAGCCATTCGTTTGATTGATGATATTACCTTTCAGACCAACCTGTTGGCGTTGAATGCGGGGGTTGAAGCGGCGCGCGCGGGCGAGGCTGGCCGAGGCTTTGCTGTGGTGGCCTCTGAGGTGCGGGATCTGGCGGCTCGATCTGCAAATGCTTCGAAAGAGATTTCAGAGCTCATTCGATCAAGCGAAGCCCAGGTGGATCGTGGGGTCAGCCTGGCGGATCAGACCGGTGAGGCACTCCGATCCATTTCAGGTTCTGTCGGGGGTATTGTGCGGCGCGTCGAAGAGATCGCAAACTCCGCAGCAGATCAATCGGCCAGCATTAAGGAAATCACCGCAGCCACCGATCAGTTGGATCAGGTCACACAACAAAACGCTGCGATGTTCGAACAGGCCAGCGCAAGTAGTCTTTCGTTGCGGGCTGAGACAGAAAAGCTTGAGGGTGTTATCTCAGATTTCAGACTGGCTGATACTTCGGTGCAACCGGATTCGGGTGGAGAAACTCAGGATTTGGTCGCCTGACCTTTTATGTTGCGTCCGCCGCCAGTTGTGCGCGGGTGATGTGAGCTGGCAATTTTCAGATGTCCCCAGAAAAGAGCTGCCGTTCACAGCCATTTCAATGCTCTCTAGGGCCAATTTTCTGCATGAGCCGCTGAGCCGGATGGTGGCTGGATGCAATTATGACCTGCAATGGAAAGAATTACCGCGTTCCGAGAAAAACCTGAATCACCGATTATTAGCGATACGCGCGAAACACGGTAACGTCTTAGCCAAACCGTTCTGCATTTTAATCATTGCCGAGGTCCGGGCGCGGTCGATTGGCAGGTTGAACTGTCTCATTGATTGTAATGCTTTGAAAGATAACAGTTAATACCAACTCTTAAATCTTCCCTAATGAAACCCCTCTCATTCGACCATTAGCAAAATCGCAAGGGATTTGGTCGAATCTCGCTCTTGGGTGAATAAAATGGAGTGGGTGGAAATGGCCTATCAGAGTCTGGGCGATACGTCGCTAGAGTATTATCCGTGCCGTTATGGGGCGTCGAAAATCTTGTTTCGTGGACCGCAAAGAACGTTGGAAGGTGACTATATCGCCGTCCTCGGAGGCAGTGAAACATATGGGAAATTTGTGCAACATCCCTATCCGGATTTGATGGAAGGGCTGCTGGGTAAACCCGTTATCAATTTCGGTTGTATGAATGCGGGCGTCGATGTGTTCTCGCATGAGCAAACCTTGCTGGATGCCTGTAACAATGCCGCCCTTACGGTGTTTCAAATGCCCGGTGCATTGAATTTGTCGAACCGCTTTTACGCGGTGCATCCGCGTCGGAATGATCGGTTTTTGCGCGCATCGAACCTCTTGAAAACAATCTATCGCGAAGTGGATTTTACCGAGTTCAACTTCACACGGCATATGTTGAAAACGCTTCAGGATTTGTCGAAGGAAAAATTCGCCATCGTCGAGATGGAGTTGAAAGAAGCTTGGGTTGGGCGCATGAAATCTTTGGTGGCCCGTATCGAAAGCCCAATGGTTTTACTGTGGCTGTCAGAACGCTCCATCGCTGATCCGAACACGCATGGCATCCTTGGCGATGATCTGGTGCTGGTCGATGAAGACATGGTCAACGAGGTCCGGCCTTTTGTGCAGGACGTGGTTGAGGTGGTGGTGTCGCCGGATGATATCCAGCTGGGGCGAGAAGAGCTTGTCTACCCTGAAATGGATAAGGCGGCGGCCAATGCCATGTTGGGGGCTGTGGCGCATGATTTGGCGGCGGATGCTTTGGTCAACAGCCTGCGGGTTTAAAACGTCATCCAGACATGAAAAAGGCCCGTCAGTTTGACGGGCCTTTTGTGTTCATGGTCTGTGGAACTTAACCGAGTTTTTCGGTCAGTGCAGGCACAGCGTCAAAGAGATCCGCAACAAGGCCAAAATCAGCAACCTGGAAGATCGGCGCCTCTTCGTCTTTGTTGATCGCAACGATGATCTTTGAATCTTTCATACCTGCAAGGTGCTGAATAGCACCCGAAATCCCAACCGCGATGTAGAGATCCGGTGCCACAACCTTACCGGTTTGACCCACTTGCCAATCGTTTGGTGCGTAACCTGAATCAACCGCGGCGCGCGAGGCGCCAACAGCGGCGTTCAGCTTGTCAGCCAAGGCTTCGATCAGTTTAAAGTCGTCTTCTGACCCAACACCACGACCACCAGACACAACCACGCCAGCTGAGGTCAGCTCGGGGCGGTCAGAGGCGGCAACCTTGTCTTCAACCCATTCGGATAGGCCGGGGTTTTCAGCGGCAGAGACGGTTTCAACGGAGGCAGAGCCACCCTCGCCAGCGGCCTCAAAGGTTGAGGTGCGGAAGGTGATGACCTTTTTCGCGTCCGAGGACTTCACGGTTTGCACCGCGTTGCCCGCGTAAATTGGACGCTCAAAGGTGTTGGCGTCAACCACACCGGATGCATCCGAAATCACCATCACGTCCAAAAGGGCGGCCACACGGGGCATTACGTTTTTGGCGTCGGTGGTGGCGGGGGCAACAATGTGTTCATAATCGCCAGCCAAGGATACGATCAGTGCCGCGGTCGATTCCGCAAGGCGGTGACCAAGCGAGGCATCTTCGGCAACCAAAACCTTGGCCACACCGTCGATTTTCGCGGCAGCGTCGCCAGCAGCGGCAGCAGATGCGCCAGCAGCCAGAACAGTCACATCACCCAAAGCTTTCGCCGCGGTGACAGCCTTGGCGGTGGCGTCCATCGCCAATTCGCCATTGTTGACTTCTGCGAGAAGAAGAACAGCCATTATACAGCCCCCGCTTCTTTAAGTTTCTCAACGAGTTCGTCAACCGAACCCACGATGATCCCAGCCGCACGCGAGGCAGGCTCGGTGGTGGAAACGATTTCCAAACGCGGGGTCACGTCAACGCCGTAATCCGCAGCGGTCTTCTCATCCAACGGCTTTTTCTTCGCTTTCATGATGTTCGGAAGCGAGGCATAGCGTGGTTCGTTCAGGCGCAGGTCAACCGTGATGATCGCAGGCATGTTCACCTTGATCGTCTGCAGACCACCATCCACTTCGCGGGTCACAACGGCTTTATCGCCATCAATGTCCAGCTCGGATGCGAATGTGCCTTGTGACCAACCCAACAGCGCCGACAGCATTTGGCCGGTGGCGTTCATGTCGTTGTCGATCGCTTGCTTGCCGGCCAAAACCAGACCGGGCTGTTCTTCTTCAACAACTTTGGCAAGGATCTTGGCAACGGCCAGTGGTTCGATATCTGTGTGTACGTCATCCGCAGCAATCACCAGAATGGCGCGATCAGCACCCATCGCAAGCGCGGTGCGCAGCGTTTCCTGGGATTGTTTCACACCGATCGAAACCACGACGATTCGTCTGCCTTACCGGCCTCTTTCAGGCGAATGGCCTCTTCGACGGCAATCTCGTCAAAGGGGTTCATCGACATTTTTACGTTGGCAAGATCGACACCGGTTCCGTCCGCTTTAACACGAACTTTCACGTTATAGTCGATCACGCGCTTAACAGGTACAAGCACCTTCATTGGCGTGTCTCTCCCAGTTATGCCCCAAGGGGCGGTCATGCTCTCGCGACACGTTTAACGGACGAAGGCGGCTGAAAACAGCGCAAAATCGTCACGTCTTGTCCCAAGGACGCCGCGTTTTTTGTTTTTGACGGGGATTCTTTGCGAGAATGTTTCCGCTGTGCCGCATTTTCTTGCGAAGGGCATTGGAAAGAAAGGCGTCGAGTCGGCTATCTGTTGGCCCCCGGCACCCAAAGCACATCTGCTTTCCCATTATCATTGGCCATGCGCGCGGCGACAAAACACCAATCCGACAGGCGGTTAAGGTATTTGACCGCCACGGGGTTCACGGCCTCTACTGTCGCAAGCTCCGTCGCCAACCGTTCAGCGCGGCGCGACACGGTGCGGGCGATGTGCAGATGCGCGGCCAAACCCGACCCACCGGGCAGGATGAAGCTGCGCAGGGGTTCCAGCACCTTATTCATCACGTCAATTTCCGCCTCAAGCCGGTCCACCTGTTCTTGCGCCATGCGCAGCGGTGGATATTCGGCGTCCGCGTCTTTGTCCATTTCAGGGCGGCACAGGTCTGCGCCCAGATCAAACAGGTCGTTTTGAATGCGCGCCAGCGCCGTGTCCACATCGCCATCCGCATGCAGACGGGCCACGCCAATCACCGCGTTGGTTTCATCCACCGTGCCATAAGCCGTGACGCGGGCGTCGTGTTTGGGACGGCGCGAGCCATCGCCCAAAGCGGTTTCGCCCGCATCGCCGGTGCGGGTGTAAATCTTGTTCAGGACAACCATCAGTTTCCTCCTCGCAGCCAGATGAACAGCAAAATCAGCGCAATCGCCACCGCTTGTGCATAGATGCGATAGCGCATGAACCGATTGGAATTTTTGCGCGCAATCTCACCCCCCGCACCAAACGAGCCAATGCCCAACAGAAGAATGATCAGAACGGCGGCAATGGCCACTATCATAACAACAAAAAGCGGATCACTAAACATTGGTCTTCCTTTGGATGTTTGCCCTTTGGATAGCCAGCCATGGCCTAAAAGGCGAGCAGTAACTTCGCGGCAAAAAAACGCGCCCATCCCCTTTCCCCTTTCCAAAAATATCCCGGGGTGAGGCCGCACGGCCGAGGGGCAGCGCCCCTTCTTTCCTCTTTGACTTATCCCCTGGGCGTCAACCGGTCCAACATACGTGTGCTGAGAAGGCGCTTGCCAATCCCGGCGATATAGGTGGCGCGGGTTACGTAATAGCGGGGCCGCGGGCGGGGATGTTCAAGCGCATGGATCAGTTTTTCCGTGACGGCTGAGGTCGGCAATTGGAACGGATCGGGCTTGCCGTTGTTGTCATAAAGCCGCGCGCGCAGCTTGACGTATAATCCGGCACGCGGGCTGTTTTCCCAATCAATCCAACGCTCAAAATGGGGGATCGAGTTTTCGCGGATTTTGGTTGGGATCGGGCCGGGCTCAACCAGAATAATCTCAATCCCGGTGCCGCTCATCTCAAGCCGCAATGTATCTGTCAGGCCTTCAAGTGCAAATTTGGTTGAACTATAGGCCCCGCGCCACGGCAGGGTGGCGATGCCCAAGACAGATGAGTTGTTGACCACCCGCCCATGCCCCTGCGCGCGCATGATCGGCAGGCAAAGGCGGGTCAGGGAGTGATATCCAAACACATTCACTTCGTAGATTTCACGCAACGCAGCAGTGGGCAAATCTTCCACCGCGCCGGGGGTGGCAAAGGCGCCATTGTTAAACAGCGCATCCAACGTGCCGCCGGTGCGGGTGATAACCTCGTCCATCGCGGTCTGCATCGAGGTGTCATCTGCGTAATCCAGACGAAAGCTTTCCAGCCCTTCGCCGCGCAAGCGTTCGCAGTCTTTTTCCTGACGGCAGGTCGCAAAGACCCGCCAGCCGCGTTTGGCCAGACTGTGGGCGGCGTCATAGCCAATTCCAGAGGAACAGCCGGTGATGAGAACGGATTTTTTGGGTGTGTTTTGGGTCATCCCAACGGTCTCGCAACCCAGCCCTTCGCCGTCAATAAAAAAGGCAGTGAGCAAATGGCGGTGAGAGGTGAAAACGCAAATCGACGCGCCCTTTGTGGGTCGCGCCGACTGAGGTGCACCTGCTCGGGTCTGCCTCAAGAAACTGGAACTGCGAATGGAAATATTACTTCTGATCGGCCAGAAATTTTGACGCCATAAAGCCACGTTGACCTGTGCTGACCACGCGAATTTGTGACCAACCGGGGGCGGCGTCGCCCATGTTCACGACCTCCATGCCACGGGTCAGTCGACCAATCACACCGTTTTGGGTTGACGGTCCGCTGCGCATATTCACGGCGCTGGCCTGTACATACATAGTGGGGAAAACCGTGCTGGTCGCTGGGGCGGATGCGGGCGTCAGTTTTGCACTGGCGGCCATCTGTTTGGCCGCCGCCACCGCGCGCGCCGCTTGGCTGTTTGGATCTGGTGCCACCACAGGTTTGGTGCGCGCCACCGCTTTGATCACTTTCGCAGGTTGAGGGGCCACCAAAATTGGTTGTTTCACCGCAGCAGACACCGGTTCGATGGTCGATTGTTCAACGCCAGGCTCTAGGCCAAGCCGATCCGCAGGCAGGTCAACATCCCGCCCAAAATGTAACATCGCGGCACTCATGGCACCCACGGTTAAAAAAGTTAGTTTAATAATACCCATAACGCTCCCCCTTTAGGGCAGTACACTACAATTCACTTTAAAAAATATTGCGGGGAAAGTATGACAGCATTCCCCTTAAGCAGCTTTACCGAAACCTAAGACCCCGATACATATCCATTATGACTGATCAGACCGAAAATCGCAATATCAAGAGCTTATCCGTGTCCGAACCGTTGCGCCGTGCCATCGGCGAACGCTATCTGACCTATGCTCTGTCCACCATCATGCACCGCGCCTTGCCCGATGCCCGTGATGGCCTGAAACCTGTGCACCGGCGCATCCTGTATGCGATGAGCCGGCTTAAGCTGGTATCAAACGGTAAGTTCTTGAAGTCCGCCAAAATTTCCGGCGATACCATGGGTGATTTTCACCCGCACGGCGACGCTGCGATCTATGACGCGATGGCCCGTTTGGCGCAGGAATTCAACGTGCGTTACCCGCTTGTGGATGGGCAGGGGAACTTTGGCAATATCGACGGTGATAACCCGGCGGCGGCGCGATATACAGAAGCACGCATGACCATGGTGGCCGAAGCGATGCTTCAGGGTCTTGATGAAAATGCCGTGGATTATCGCGACAACTATGACGGTCGCCTGACGGAACCGGTTGTTTTGCCCGCAGAATTTCCGAATCTCCTGGCCAATGGGTCCACCGGGATTGCGGTGGGGATGGCGACAAATATTCCGCCCCATAATATCTCCGAGCTGATCGACGCCTGCCTGCATATGATCAAAGTGCCGGATGTGCGCGACGACACTTTGCTGAATTACGTGCCCGGCCCGGATTTCCCGACCGGCGGTGTGATTGTGGAACCCGCTGAAAACATCGCACAGGCCTACCGCACCGGGCGCGGCGCGTTCCGCCTGCGCAGTAAGTGGGAGGTCGAGGATCTGGGGCGCGGTCAATGGCAGATTGTCGTGACCGAAATCCCCTATCAGGTGGCGAAATCCAAGCTGATCGAGAAGATTGCGGAAGTGATCCAGACCAAGAAGGTGCCGATCCTGGGCGACATCCGCGACGAATCGGCGGATGACGTGCGCATTGTGCTGGAACCGAAATCGAAAAACGTTGATCCGGACATGTTGATGAACATGATGTTCCGCAACTCTGATCTGGAAACGCGGTTCAGTCTGAACATGAACGTGTTGATTGATGGGGTCACGCCCAAGGTCTGCTCGATGAAAGAGGTGCTGCGCGCCTTTCTCGATCACCGTCGCGAAGTGTTGGCGCGCCGATCGCAATATCGGATGGAGAAAATTGATCATCGGCTTGAGGTGCTTGAGGGCTTTATCATCGCCTTCCTCAACCTTGACCGGGTGATCGACATTATCCGCTACGATGACGACCCCAAAGCGGCCCTGATGCGCGAAAACTGGGGCCGTGAAATTGCCCGCGCGATGACCGAGGCGGATTATGTTTCGCCCGCGCCCGGCGAAGGCGAACTGTCTGAGGTTCAGGCCGATGCGATCCTGAATATGCGTCTGCGCAGCTTGCGCCGTCTCGAAGAGATTGAGCTTGTGAAAGAGCGTGACGCCTTGATGGAAGAACGCGCGGCGATTGAGGATCTTTTGGCGTCAGAAGACCTTCAGTGGGACAAGATTTCCGAGCAATTGAAACTGTCGAAAAAGACCTTTGGCAAGAATTTTGAAGGCGGCGCACGTCGCACGATGTTTGCAGAGGCTGGTGAGGTCGAAGAGGTGCCGCTGGAGGCGATGATCGAAAAAGAACCGATCACCGTGGTCTGTTCGCAAATGGGCTGGATCCGGGCCATGTCGGGACATATCGACCTGACCCGCGAGCTGAAATTCAAGGACGGCGATGGGCCGCGCTTTGTATTCCACGCGGAAACCACCGACCGCCTGTTGGTCTTTGATGCCAAGGGCAAGTTTTACACGCTGTCGGCGGCCAACTTGCCCGGCGGGCGGGGCATGGGTGAACCGCTGCGCTTGATGGTGGACCTGCCGAATGAGGCTGAAATCGTTGACCTTTTCATCCACCGTCCCGAAGGCAAGCTGATTGTCGCCTCAAACGAGGGCAATGGATTTGTGGTGGGTGAAGCGGACGTTCTGGCGCAAACCCGCACCGGCAAACAGGTGCTGAATGTGGGCGATGGCCATGCCAAAGTCTGTATCCCCGTGTCCGGCGATCACGTGGCGATCATATCGGAAAACCGTCGCCTGTTGGTGTTCCCAATTGCTGAGCTGAACGAGATGACGCGCGGCAAAGGGGTGCGCCTGCAGAAATACCAAACGGCGCGCGGCAAACAGGGATTGCTTGAACTGGATGGTGGTCTGTCGGACCTGAAAACCTTCTCGATGGAAGAGGGGTTGTCGTGGCCCGCAGGCGAACGCACCCGCACCGAAAGCGACATGTCACCGTGGTTGGGCAAACGTGCCGGTGTCGGCAAAGCCCCCCCCCATGGGTTCCCACGTAATAACAAGTTTGAGTAAGTCATGGTCCCCCGCGTCCTTCCCATTCGATACGCAGGGCGCGCGGGTGCTCTGTTTAAACTGGCCTTCAAGACCGGTATTTTCACGCTGTTAACCCTTGGGTTTTACCGGTTCTGGGCGCGCACGCGTCTGCGCCGGTATTACTGGAGCGCCATTCGCCCCGGCGGCATTCCCCTTGAGTATGTCGGGGATCCAATCGAAAAACTGCTCGGGTTTTTGGTCGCAGTGGTGTTCATGGCGTTTTACATCGGGGTGGTGAACCTGATCCTGATGTATTTCAGTTTTGCGCTGTTTCAGGGCAATGGCATTGCCTATGTGCTCAGCTTTCTTGGCCTCGCGCCGATCATCTTTTTTGCCCAATACCGCGCGCGTCGCTACATCCTTGCCCGCACCCGCTGGCGGGGGATCAGGTTTGGGCTGGAACCGGGGGCCGGGGGCTATGTCTGGCGCTCCATTGTGCATTATGTGGTGGCGATCCTGAGCGTGGGCCTCAGCTGGCCATTGACCACGCTGTGGCTGGAGAAATACCGCATTAATCGAACCTATTATGGCGATCTGCAATTTGTGCAGGGCGGCAAACGCACCCTTTTGTTTGGCGCGATGCGGCACATCTATTACGCGCTGGGCTTGTCTGCTGTGGCGGGGGGAATGCTGGCACTGTCGGAAAATCCCGCATGGGCGGCGCTGTTTTTTCTGACAGTCCCATGGGCGATTTACGGCTGGGCCTATTGGCGCGCCGAAAGCTTTAAACGCATGACAGAAGCCAAGGAATTGGGCGAGATTCGCTTTCGCACCAAACCCCGCCCCGGACGGATCATTGGCATCTATCTATTGGGCGGCTTGATCCTGAACCTTGTGCTGTATGGCGTGATGATCCTGGCGGTTGCTTTAGTGATTTTGGCCCTCGGCGGCACGGGCGGTTTTGAGTTTGATCCAGAGCGACTGGCCCAGCTTGGTGTCGCGGCCACACCGGCTTTTGTGGCGATCTATTTCCTTGGTTTTGTGATCATAGGCGCCGCCTCGCAGGCGCTGTTCACCCTTCCCATGACCCGCCATTTCGCCGAAGTGACGCAGGTGGTTGACCCCAACACCCTGAACCGCATTCAGCAACGGGATCGGGATGAATTTGCCGAGGCAGAAGGCTTTGCCGACGCCTTGGATGTGGGGGCCGCGATATGAGCACACCCTTGGAAAACTTTGATGGATTCGCCGATTTCGTGGCCGGCGAGCGCGCGGTCCTGTCTCGCGTTGGGCTTACGGTCTCAGGCGCCGGGTTGGTGGTTCATCTGCCCGAAGGCCGCCAAGAGATCTGGCCATGGGATGACCTTCGCGCCCTAAAGGATCAAGCCGACCGCGACGGGTTGGTGATTTACCGATCAGAGGCGCAGTTGGCGCGGTTGTTTGTGGCGGATGCGGCGCTCGCAAATGCCATCAAAACCCGTGCCACGACCCTTGCACGCCGCACGCGTCCTGTGCCCTTGGCGAAACTGGCGGGTTGGGCCACTGCGGCGGTGGCATCGGTTGCGGTGATCATCTTTGCGTTGGTGCCGCTTATGGCCTCACAACTCGCGGAATTCCTTCCGGCCGAGGGGGAAAAGGCGCTGGGTGACGCGACGCTTGAACAAATTCGCGTGGCTTTGGATGAAACCGGTTTGGGTGGCGGGGTGTCGACTTGCTACACCCCCGACGGCCGTGCCGCCCTTGATGAGATGTACGCGCGGATCGCGCCAGAGATTGATCTGCCCTATCCGGTCGAAGTCCATGTGTTTGACCATGAACTTGTGAACGCTTTTGCGCTGCCCGGCGGACATGTGGTGCTGTTTCGCGGGCTGATTGACACCGCCCAAACCCCGGACGAGGTGGCGGCCGTGCTGGCCCATGAAATCGGCCATGTGGTGCACCGGGATCCCACGCGCGATGCGTTGCGATCTGCGGGCTCGCTCGGGGTTCTGGGGCTGCTCTTTGGCGATTTTGCGGGCGGCACTGTGGCGCTGATGCTGGCCAACCAATTGGTCAACGCAAGCTATTCCCAAGCCGCCGAAACACGCGCGGATGAATTTGCCCACGGGGTGCTTGAGGCCGCAAATGTAACCCCCTCGGCGCTGGGCAGTTTCTTTAAGCGCATGCAGGATGAAAACGGCGATGTGGAAGGCTTTGCCGCCCATCTGTCGTCGCATCCGCAATTTGCCAAACGGATTGCGGCGTCGGCGTCTGCTGCACACAGCGGGCATACCTATGATCCGGTCTTGTCCAAGGGGCAGTGGCGTGACCTGCAGCGCATCTGTGGCACGTCTTCGGATGCGGATCCTGATGCCAATGGGTGGGAAGATGAGGCGGATGACGCCCCCATTGACAACCCTCGACCCAATCGGGGCAACAGTTCTGCGCGCGCGCAGGATGTGAAGACAAAATGACCCGTCGCACTGTCCTGAAAACATGCTTGATTGTGGCCTTTTCGGCACTTACCACAGCATGTGTGCGCCCCGCGCCACAAACGGACAGGCCGGACCCAATTGGCGCCTTTCGGTTGGGGCATGTTGTGGTGGTGGCGGATCACGCCCAAGCCGGGCCTTTGTCGCGCAAAGCCAACCCCGATGAATGGGAGGCGGTGCTGTCCGCCGCGCTTAAGGATCGGTTCCAGAATTACCAAGGGGCCGGGCTTTATCACATCGCTGTGAAAGTAGACGGATACATCCTTGCCCCACCCGGTGTGCCGGTGGTGGCAGCCCCCAAATCCGTGGCCGTGCTTGGAGTCAGTATCTGGGATGATGCGGCGGGCCGGAAACTGAATGAAAAACCGAAAACAATCACTGTTATCGAGAGCTTATCGGGAAAATCCTTCGTCAGCTCTGGTCTGACCATGTCGGCGGAGGAACAGATGCAAGATATCGCCATCCGCGCAGCGGCCCAAATTCAGGTCTGGCTTGAGGGAAACAAAGATTGGTTTTAGCCGCCTGAGGTGCACGCTAAGGCTTGATTTTTCTCTGCCAACCAAGTAACGAGCGCGCGATGATGAACCCGGGCTCAAATGAGCCCCCCAAAAGACAAGGCGTAATACG
>ATLU01000236.1_pt1 | contig 11943 bp, 9 predicted proteins | sample 178751 | NCBI WGS metagenome assembly ATLU01 (sample SAMN02211837, study PRJNA209200) | bioreactor metagenome | isolation source: day 23 sample from continuous culture bioreactor inoculated with sediment... | place: Germany: Wadden Sea | collected 2011
AAACATCCGACATTGACCCCATCTGATTGAACGGCCGCTTTTGGTGCTTCGCGATACCGCAGGTGTGAGGAAGTGTATCTTAACCAAGCCTCTCTGTAAGGTCGTGGCAAATTATGTTTCTTTTAGTGTTCCCGGCCATCTTGCACCTCGGTTCCCCTTTGGCCAAGCCCTCACGGTATCCAACGATCCCTTTTCGTTAAAGCGGGCGAAAATTATCCGATATCATGATGCTCGACCTTCATCATTATCGGGCCCTTGTGACGTAAAGTGATGCCGGGTGACGTTCCAATCAATTGGTCGGGCAAAAGTCTCAGCCTATACTGGGCAAAAACCCGCTCAATGATATGGGCCGCAATTTTGTTGACCAGATACAGGCCTACACAGCGATGTGGGCCAAGACCAAAGGGCAGATAGGCGTCGCGCACGCGCGGCTGATCCCCGACGAACCGGGAGGGATCAAAACGATCCGGTTCGCGCCAGAAGTCTTTGTGCCGATGCAAAAGGTACGGAGATATCAAGACTGAGCTGCCCCGGGGAATATGATATCCATTAATAGTATCATCGTGGATGACGTGTCGCTCAATGATCCAAATTGACGGATAAAACCGGATCGCCTCTGCAAAGATATGTGCCGGATCGGCTGTCTCAAACCCGTTTGAGGCATGGATGAACGCCCAAGACAGAGCGTTCGCTGTGGTTTCATGCCCCGCCAGCAACAGAGTTACGGTCGCGTCACGAAGCTCTTTGTCGCTGAGTTGTATCTCGCCGTTGGCCTCATGTGCCGCCAGCAGGCGTGACAGCACGTCATTTGGGCGCTGTACGCATTTGCGTCTGGTCTGGATCAGATCAAAAACGATTTTGTCGATGGCGCCAACGGCTTTCTTAAACGCGGGCCGGTGCAGCCGCGCAGATATCATTGATGCGTCAACTGGTGCCTCAATTCGACGCCAAGTATCGGCCAAAACGGTCTCGAGCGCTGTGTTGATGTGTTGCGGGTCAATGTCAGACGAAAACATGACCTTTATGGCAATAGCGATGACAAGCTGCATCATTTCATCAACGATATCTATCGATCCGCCCTGCGGCCAGCGCTCTAGCATGGGGTCCATCAACGTATCGATGATAGGCCCGATATCTTCAAAACAAGACGGTTGAAAGGCCGGTTGAATCAAATGCCGGTGCCGCTCCCAAGCCACTTGATCGGCTGAAAGCAGGCTGTTTCCTGTGGTTGCTGCGATCCGATCCGCGCTGCGGGTGGCCTTGTCGTAACTGGCCGTTTTGCGAGACAAAATATGTTCAACATAGTCGGGGTGGTTGATTAAGTGAGCGGTCACTGGCCCAAAACATAATCTGACAATGTCGCCATGATCGCGCACAGCATCGGACAGATAGCCTAATGAGTCCGCCTTGAACTCGGATAGTGATCCCCAGATCAGGCTTCCCTTCGGGCCCGGTGCACGTGTCATTTCGGGTAACTTCCATGGTTAAAACTGCGGGCCCAACGATCCGCGACAATCGCTTTGATGGCCGGATCAAGACCGTCAAACTTGTTTTTCTGATACCCTTTGAGGCTGTCCACATAACCGCGCAGTTTCGGTTCAAAAGACGCGAACCCCTGCAGCGCCAAATGCACATAAATTTTGCCAATTTGATCAACGGGGTTTGCTTCTAGATCGTCAAAGCGAATATCGACGATCCGGTCCTTGGCAACCAATGACAGATCCTCGAAATAAGCGTCATACATGACCTCGTGACGTTGCAAGATACCTTCGTCAATCGCGCCGATGTCCGGTTTTTGCAAATATGTATACCACCCTGCTGTATCGAAGAAATGTCGCTGCGATTGGAACACGCGATATGGGTCACGGTGGATATGGACAAACCGTGCGTCGGGGAACATCTCGAGGATTGTGCGAATACGCGCGGTGTGCGGCGGTGACTTGATCAGCAACCTGCGGTCGTCATGTAGCGACAGTTTCTTGCAAAACTGTACAAAGGCCGCCTTCCATGCCTCGACTTCGTGTCGGTTCACATCGCGAAACGTCATATAGCGGTCGTAATGTGCCATGCGACGCGGAAAGCTGGTGCCCAGATAAAGGGATGTGAGAGTCATCAGCAATGGTGCAAATTCGTCTTCCTGCGGCGAGGTGAATTTCAGCGCCATATTGTCCATTGGCCGTTTTTCCGGGACCAACCAAGGGAACATACGGGTTGTGAAATTCTCGGTGGTTAGAAAGGTGTACGGGTTCACCACCTGATAGGTATTGGGGAACTGGAATTGCGCGGTATCCTGCGCCAAAAGCTCATGCAAGAAGGTCGTGCCGCTGCGCCAATGGCCGAGAATGAACAAGGGCGCCTGTGGTTTCTCGGCCTGCTCAATCATCTGACCATAGCGCAATGTCTCGATAGCCGCGCAGGCCGAGTTCGACAGGCTGGCCAATGTGATCACCACAGCCCGGTGCAGATAGGCTGGGGAAATCTGAAAGCCGTTCTCTGCCAGCAACTTGCACCATTTGCCAAAGGTGATGCCTGTCAGATAATTATGACCGATGCTCCAGCGGTGCTTGAGGTCTTTGCTCATCTGTTTCCCTTGCGCGCTTGGGCATAATCGGCACATATTGTCGCGGTATCGTTTCGAAAGTAAAGCCGGAGTCTGCGTATGACCGTCCCCTCGCATATCATTGAGATGTTGCAGAAAATTCGCAAACGATTTCAGAGCGAACCTTTGCAGGAACGTATGCTGCCAAGTGACGCAGAGTTCACAACATTGCGCCCGGTTCGTAAAGCCAGCGAGGCGTCGGTTGCGAAATACTGGACGCGGTTGCACGGCACAGCATCGCAAGAAGATCGCGATGCCCTTGCCGACCCGCTCACGATGGCTGATCCAGACCAGTTCAGCGCCAATATCGAAAACTTCATAGGCACGTTAAAAATGCCAGTCGGCATCATCGGTCCTTTGCGGATCAATGGGCTGAATGCACATGGGGATTATCACGTTCCAATGGCCACAACAGAGGCCGCTTTGGTTGCCTCTTATGCGCGTGGGGCCTATGCGGCGACGAAATCCGGGGGGATCAGCACCGCGTTATTATATGAGGGCGTCATCCGCACGCCTGCCTTTGTTTTTGACGGCCTTCTGGATGCGGGCATGTTCGTGGAATGGGTGGTCAATGAAATTGATGCGCTCAAAGCTGTTGCGGAGGCCACCACACGATACGGCAAATTGGTATCGGTTGAGCCGGTGATCGACAACAACGTCGTTTTCCTAATTTGCCGCTACACGACCGGCGATGCAGCGGGCCAAAACATGGTCACAATCGCCACAAACGCGCTGTGCGAAGATATCCAGTCCCGCTGCCCGATTTCGATGAAGGCTTGGTATATCGAAGGGAATTTCTCGGGCGACAAGAAAGCGTCTTTTCTTGGGTTGGTGACCGGGCGCGGTCGCAAGGTTAGTGCCTCTGTTACATTGTCTGCGGACGTGGTCGAAAAATCATTGGGCACAAGCGTTCAGGCGATGTTGGAGTACGGACAAGTCGCCAATCTGGGCTCTCACCTGTCTGGCCAGCTTGGGGCGCAGGCACATTTCGCAAACGGATTGGCCGCACTTTACATCGCGACTGGTCAAGACGCCGCATGTGTCGCCGAAAGTGCCATCGGCATCACCCGGATGGAGGCCCGTGGTGACGACCTTTTTTGCGCTGTCACAATGCCCAACATTTTGGTGGGATCAATCGGTGGGGGCACATCTTTGCCCAGTCAATCCGCTGGTTTGAATATTCTCGGGCTGAAAGGTTTCGGGAATGGCGCAGCCTTGGCCGAGGTCGCAGCCGCGACATGTCTGTGTGGAGAAATCTCGATTGTTGCGGCAATTTCTGCGGGACATTTTACCCGCGCACATGAGAATTTGGCCCGCAAAAGATGAGTTTATCAGCGCTTTGGGTTTATCAGAAAGAGCGGTTTCCACTCTTCAAGACCGCCCCTCTTTTGGCAGTGTTTTCCGCCGCCAGCCTCTGCGTGTCAGCAGAATTGTCCGGGCGGTCCTTGCCGGGTTGGGGAGGGTATCTGGCAGGTTTTGTGATCGCGATGCTGTTGTTTTTTCAGATGCGCGTTTGTGACGAATATAAAGACCTTGAGGATGACAAACTCTACCGACCCGACCGTCCGATCCCAAGTGGGCTTGTCTCGCTCGGCTTGATCGTCTCGCTGGGGGTCGCATCGCTGCCCCTCACAGTATTGGCCGCGTGGCTTTGGTATCCACCGATCTTGTGGCTATTGGCGTTGGTTTGGTTTTGGCTTGCGGCAATGACAGCGGAGTTTGGTGTTGCTGAATGGCTCAAGGCGCGACCTGTGCTTTACCTGCTTAGCCACATGGCGATCATGCCGCTGATTGATCTGTCGCTGACCGGTTTGGAATGGATGCCGGGGGGGGGCGCAGGAAATGGGCTTTGGTTGTTTCTGGCGTTGTCTTTTGTGAATGGCTGCGTTTTAGAAATTGGCCGCAAACTCTGGTCGCCCCAAAATGAAATCACGGGCGTGGACACTTATTCAGGCTTGTGGGGCCCGCAAAAAGCCGCGTTTATCTGGTGCGCCTGCGTGTTTGTGTCATTTGCACTGTTGCTCGGCGTCGGCGCGACAACTGGTGTGGTCTGGATCAGCGCGGCCTTGGGCGGTGTCGGCGCTGCCATTTGTCTGGCAAGCGCCTTGGCCTATGCCAAATCCCCGACAGCCAAGGCCCAGAAGAACATGGATACGCTTGCAGGACTGTGGGTTTTTGCGTGTTATGCGATTGCCGGGTTCCTACCCGTTTTGATGAAAGTTTTTTGATGTTCCAAATAATTACCCAAGACGCGGCGCTGAGTGTCCATGAGGTTGGGGGGAAGGCGGTTGCCCTGTCACGGCTTTCAGGGCTTGGGTTCAACCCGCCCGATTTCTTCGTGATCCGCGCCGAGGCATTTGAAAAGGCTGAAACGGTCATTGACCTAGACAACGCGATTGCTGGTTTGGGCAAAGGGCCCTTCGCCATCCGCAGTTCCGCCCGCCAAGAAGACGGCGCAGAGCATAGCCACGCAGGTCAATTCGACACGGTTTTGAATGTGGCTGCTGACGATGTCTGGCAAGCCGCCCAGCAAGTCTGGCAGTCGGGATTTTCTGAAACCGTCGCAACCTATCGTGCGGTCAAATCCGGCGGCGCTGCCGAGGGGCCCGCCGTTATCGTGCAGCGGATGATTGATGCCGTGTCAGCCGGGGTTGCGTTTTCAGCCGACCCCGTCACCGGCCAGCGCGGTCAGGTCGTGATCTCAGCCATTGCGGGCTTGGGCGAACGCTTGGTCTCGGGCGAAGAAGATGGCGAGGATTGGTGCGTGGGCGCAACCGTAAGCGGACCCTCAACTCCCAAGGTTTTGACAAAAGAACAGGCACAAGAGGTGGCCAATCTTGCCCGCAAAGCCGAAGCCGCATTTGGCGCGCCGCAAGACATCGAATGGGCCTTTGACGCGGGCGGTCTGCACATCCTGCAATCGCGGCCCATAACGACGACGCTGTTGCCTGAGGCGCAAACCGACACGGCGCTGACGATCTTTGATAATTCCAACATCGTTGAAAGCTACCCCGGCATGGTCAGCCCGCTGACCTATTCATTTGCGGTCCATGTCTATGCGCGGGTGTATCAGGCGTTCGTATCTCTTTTGGGCGTGTCAGACAGAACCATCGCGACGAACTCTGCCGTTTTTGGCAACATGCTGGGCCGGGTCGATGGGCGCGTTTATTATAATCTGGTAAATTGGTATCGGGCGTTGGCTTTGCTGCCGGGGTTCTCGCTGAACCGCGCCTATATGGAAACGATGATGGGGGTCGACACCCTGATGCCAGAAGAAGTCACCAACGCAATCGGCCCGCCGCCTGCGCAAGGGGCTGCACGCATTTTGGAATACCTGAAACTCGTGAAAGTTGGTGGGGGGCTCATTTGGCACGCGGCATGGCTTCCGCGCACGCGCGCTAAGTTTTACGACAGGCTCAATGCCGCGCTGAACGGGGGTTTTGACACCAAGACCGCAGGGCCAACGGCGCTGGCGACGGAATATCGCAGGATCGAAAACACGCTGCTGGACCGGTGGGATGCGCCGCTGGTGAATGACTTCCTGTGCATGATTGCCTTTGGCGCATCGCGTAACCTGATGGAGAAATGGCTTGGCCCAGAAGGGTTGCTTTTGCACAATGACGTCATGATCGGTCAGGGCGATATTATTTCCGCTGAACCCGCACAACGCATTGCCACGATGGGGCAAATGGTCAGGGATGTGGGGCTTGCTGACGCGCTGAATGAACAAGGGTTGAGCGTGCTCGACTCGCACCCGGAAATCGCGAACGAAGTGCAATCCTATCTCGATAAATTCGGCGATCGTTGCACCGAAGAGCTGAAGCTGGAAAGCATTCCGCTTAGCGATGATCCGTCCAGCCTGCTTCAGGCGATTGCGGCCAGCGCATCGCGCAGCACTGTTGCTGGTCACGAAATAAATGACCCTGATTGGGCAAGGCTTTTCCCAAAGAACTCCTTCAAACGCGCCTTCGCCAAATGGCTCATTACTTGGACCAAAGCCCGCGTGCGCGACCGTGAAAACCTGCGATTTGAACGCACGCGCATCTTTGGATACACCCGCCGGGTCTTTCTTGCCTTGGGACGAGAATTTGCAGCGCGCGGGTTGTTGGACACACAACGCGATGTGTTTTTTCTGAGGGCCGACGAAATACTTGGCGCTGTCGAAGGCTTTGGTTTGTCATCCGATTTGAAAGTACTGGTTGCTTTGCGCAAATCCGAAGATGTGGCGGCCGCGAAACGTCCAGATCCGCCCGAGCGGATCGAATTGAGAGGTCCAGCAATCGCCCCGGTTTGGGATGATGCACCTGTCGAAAGGGACACCGCAAAACAACGCATGGCGACCGGATGCTCGGCTGGTCAGGTGAAAGCCCGCGCCCGTGTTATTCGCGATCCACGGACCGAAGTGCTTGTCCCCGGTGACATTCTGGTCGCGCGCCATACGGATCCGGGATGGATCGCGGTGTTTTCCAACGCCTCTGCGATTGTTGTCGAGCGCGGGTCACTATTGTCGCACTCGGCCATTGTCGCGCGCGAATTGGGCATACCCTGTGTCGTCGGGCTGAAAGGTGCGACGCAATGGATCTCGGACGGCGAAATGATTTCTGTCGACGGGGCAACAGGTCAGGTGGAGCGGTGCGATGCAGAGTTCTGAAATCGAAGCCAAGGCAGCTTTTGATCACATCCGCTACGCACAGCTTTGGGAGGACGCTGATGTCTTGACCCAAGGCCTTGGCGACTGTGTCGGCGGGACGCTCGTGTCGATTTGCTCTGCGGGGGACAACGCTTTGGCGATGTTGACGCTGGACCCGAAGAAAGTCGTTGTCGTTGATCTGTCGCCTGCGCAAATTGCCTGTCTCAAGCTGCGGATCGGGGCGTTTCAGCACCTCAGCCATCCAGAATTTCTGGAACTGATGGGCGCACGTCCCAGTACGCAACGCACATCACTTTTGACCAAAGCGTTGACTGATATGGATGGGGATACGCGTGCGTTTTGGGGAAATCTTGCCGCGGATGTCACACAGCATGGTGCTGGTGGTGTTGGTAAATTTGAGCGGTACTTCCGGATATTCCGCAAGCGTTTGTTGCCCTTAGTCCATTCGCGAAAGACCATTGATGCAGTATTCGTCTCAAGGCCAAAGGCGGAACGTCAGGTTTTCCTCGACACGCGGTTCAACACTTGGCGGTGGCGCCTGCTGCTGAACATCTTTTTCTCACGTTTCATAATGGGACGGATGGGCCGGGACAAAGCGTTTTTTGATCATGTTGAAGGCTCCCCGGCCCAGCATGTGGCGCGTCGTATCCATCATGCCGCTGTCGACAGTGATCCAGCGGACAACCCCTATCTACATTGGATTATGAAAGGCACCCATGGCACGGCCCTGCCGATGACTTGGCGGAAAGAGTATTTCGATGTCATCAAAGCGCGGCTCGACCGAATAGACATTCGGCCCGGATCGCTCGAGGCGTTCATCTCAACCGGGGAAAAGGCCGATGGGTTTAATCTGTCGGACATCTTTGAATACATGTCACCCGAGATGTTCGTGCAGGTCTATGGCAGCATTCTGAGCGCATCCGCACCCAGTGCGCGATTGGTCTATTGGAACATGATGGCGCCGCGCCGCGTGCCCGCCGAGTTTTCTGCTCAGGTCAAGACTTTGGATGATGTCGAAGGCCATCTGAAAACACTCGACAAGGCGTTTTTCTACTCTGACTTTGTTGTGGAAGAGGTGATCAAGTGAGCCCGGTTTTGCAGATTGCGCTTGCGCTGGGTTCCATCGCAATCTTGTTGGGCTTGTTGGTTGTCGTGCGCCGGATTTCGGGGGCCTTGCAGATCGGCGCTGAGGTGCAGCGCAAGCTTGTGCATATTGGGACCGGGCTTTATGCGCTCTGCATGCCATGGTTGTTTCCGGATCGCTGGCCAGTCTATGCCCTTGTGGTGTTGACCCTAATTGTGATGATGGTGTTGCGCCTGCCAAATTCGAAACTGGGCAGGACGTTGCATGGGGTCGAGCGGCAATCATATGGTGACCTGCTATTGGCGATTTCCGTGGGCTTGTGTCTGTTTCTGGCGGGGGATCAACTCTATCTCTACGTCTTGCCAATCGCTGTTCTCACACTCGCCGATGCGGCCGCAGCTTTGGCGGGCAGCACATATGGCACCCGCTTTTTTCGGGTGGAAGAGGGTGAGAAAAGTATTGAGGGCAGTGTCGTTTTCTTCTTCGTCACGCTGTTGATATCGATGCTTTGCTTGATGCTGATGACATCGTTCGCGCCCCCCAACCTCATTGTTATTTCGCTCATGGTCGCCGGGTTCGGCACATTGGTCGAGGCTGCAAGTTGGCGTGGGTATGACAATTTATTCCTGCCAATGGGACTGCTGATTTTTCTTTCCGTCCATGCGGCAAGCACTTTGCAGGAATTGGTCGGGCTTGCTGCGTTATTTATCATCAGTCTTATCGCGTTCAAAGCGCTCTCGCCTAAAATCGGGCTGACTAATCACGCGGCTCGTGTCTATGTGACAACAGTGTTTTTGCTGCTCGCGGTGACGACCGTTCAAAATGCCGTGCTGCCAATACTCGTGCTCGCCGCCCACGCCTGGAGCCGCATCGCCGCCCCATGCAAGGCCAAGTATCCCGATCTGGATATTGTGGCGGCATTGGCTTTGGTAAGTTTCGGGTGGCTCGCTTTGGGCAATGCAACTGGGTGGAATGCGATTTCATTTTACGGGATAACGGCGATGGGCATGGTGATTGGATTGTGCGCCATCGCCCTAACACGCCGTATATTTGCGACGCGGATCGCCGTGTTGACGGCGATTGCGGTGACGTCCTGCGCGTTACGCCTTTTAGTTCTTAACCTGAACTCAGAGGCTTCGAATTGGAATGGTCCGATGTGGCCCGCTACGTTGGTCTGTATCGCTTTGATGGCAATTGTGCCATTGCTTGCGCCACAGGTATTTGCACAGTCACGGGTGACAAAATTGACATTCCTATCGCTTTCGATCCCGCTCGCTACCTATCTATTTTCAATCGACTATTCTGGGCTTTTGACATGACGCAACATAGTTTCCGCGCCGACGGTGCCAAGATCACAGCCTGTCTTGATGGCCCGGTGTGGGATGGCAAACCAACCGCCACCGTAGGAGCATTCGCGTGCAAGACCAAAGAGGGTGGGACGGATGTGCTGAAGCAGGCAATTGCATTCATTCGCGACAATGACATCGGGCATATCATTGGTCCGATGGACGGGGATACGTGGCACAGCTATCGCTTTGTGACGCAGACGGATGAGAGCCCCGCATTCTTGCTGGAGCCTAGCAATACAGCCAATGCCCTTGAGGTCTTCAAAGATGCCGGGTTTTCCGAGATTAGCAGCTACTTCTCAGCACGCGTTCCGCTGACACAAACGGCGCTAACCGCCCCGCCTGCCACATCAGATTTCACGGTTGAACCGTGGGAAGGCACCGACCCGGAACGTCTTTTTGGCCAGGTATACGAGCTGTCCAGCCAAGCCTTTGCCCACAACGCATTCTACAAACCAATCACGCGCGAGGCGTTTCTTGCGATGTATATGCCGATGGTGCCGATGCTAAAGCGCGAATTGATTTTCTTTGCCAGACGGCCAGATCAAAAGCTGGCGGGGTTTCTGTTTGGCTCCCCGAATTATGCGGAAGGGCCAAAGCCAAGCAGCGTTATATTAAAGACCTATGCCAGCCTCACGAAAGGGGCAGGACAGCATTTGGCTTATGCGTTTCACAAGGCTGCGGCAACTGAAGGATATGACATGGCCATCCACGCGTTGATCCATGATGATAACCTCTCGGCTCTGCGCAGCGCATCCGAAGGTGCAGATGTGTTCCGACGGTATGGCCTCTTTGGGTTGAAACTGAATGACTAGCATCTTGGAGGATTTCGCCGGTGCCGTCGCGCGTCACCCCAACAGGGTGGCCATTGTTGACGGCAAAGGGCAGGAAGCCACCTTCAAACAACTCAAGGCCCGGGCCGACGGTTTCGCGCATGCGTGGCATACGCGCGGGATTAGACGGGGCGACCGGGTGTTGCTTGCGATGGCTTTGGATGCCGACCTATATGCCAGCCTTGCCGCTCTCTGGTCTCTTGGGACCACTGTTGTTTTACCAGAGCCTGCCATGGGTCTTGCTGGCCTGCGTCATGCCGCAAAGGTCACCGAGGTCTCCGCGTTTTGCAGTTCGGGCCTATATGGCCTGCTGAAATTCGCTTTACCAGAGCTGTGGTCATTGCGCCATCTGCGGCCCCACGGCACTGATGGTGATCCACTTGATTTGCCCCCCCCAGATGAGGCCGACATCGCGCTGATTTCTTTCACGTCCGGCACCACAGGTGCGCCAAAAGCGATCCCGCGCAGCCATGGGTTTCTGACCGCCCAACATCAAGCCATTGCCCCTTTGTTGCACAGTGAAGCGTCTGAGCGCGACCTTGTTGCCTTTCCAGTCTTCGTTCTCATCAACATCGCAAGCGGCCAAACCTCTGTTCTGCCAAGCTGGAGAATGTCGCGTTTGGCGAAGCTCCAAGCGGCGCAGCTCGAACAGTGGGTCACAAGCCAGAATGTATCGCGTGCGCTGCTGCCGCCTTCCCTTTGCGAAAAGCTGGCAATGACAAAAATTCCCGTGCCCATGCACACGGTCTTTACAGGCGGCGGTCCTGTATTTCCTGACCTTTTGAACCAGTTGCAATCGGCTAAGCCTGATCTGCGGATCATCTGCGTTTATGGCTCGACAGAAGCAGAACCAATCGCGCACCTCAATTCCGACGAGATCAAGGCAAAGGACCATGCAAAGATGACTTCAGGGAAAGGGCTGCTCGTCGGTCATCCGGTTGACGACCTTCAGGTTCGGGTCGTTGAGGACGAAATTCAGGTCGCAGGGGCTCATGTGAACAGCGGATATCTGGATCCGAAGCATGACGCAGAAAACAAAATTCGTGACGGCGCAATTGTTTGGCATCGCACAGGGGATGCGGGGAATTTTGACGACCAAGGCCGGCTTTGGTTGCTGGGACGCGTGGGATCAGAGGTCGATGTGGCTGGCGAGCCCGTATTTCCGTTCTCGGTTGAGGTCGCCGCGCGCGGGTGGGAGGGCGTGAAGCAATGCGCCCTAACGACCAAGGATGACAGAGTTTGTCTGGTCATCGAAGGAGACGACCGCCACCTCGTAGAGTGGTACCAGAAGGCGGCTGGGTTGAGAATCCCCAGCGTGAAAACCGTAGCGAAGATCCCAATGGACAATCGTCACGCCTCTAAAATCGATCGTGTGGCATTGAAAGAACTGATGAAGTCTTGATCACGAAATGAATAAACTGGGGGCGGTT
>ATLU01000237.1_pt1 | contig 11929 bp, 14 predicted proteins | sample 178751 | NCBI WGS metagenome assembly ATLU01 (sample SAMN02211837, study PRJNA209200) | bioreactor metagenome | isolation source: day 23 sample from continuous culture bioreactor inoculated with sediment... | place: Germany: Wadden Sea | collected 2011
AAAACTAGAAAAGCCACACGGCAGGCCCCAGATTATGTCAATGACCCCACTTGCTCATATCGCCGCCCTGCCGATCCGCGCCTATCGGATGATTTTCTCGCCGTGGGTCGGGTTTAATTGCCGTTATCAGCCAACCTGTTCCGCCTATGCGCTGGAAGCCTTGGAAAAACACGGCGCGATCAAAGGCAGCTGGCTTGCCGCGAAACGCATCGGGCGCTGTCATCCGTGGGGCAATTGCGGGTACGACCCGGTGCCGGACCAAAACACATCTGACAACAAAACCTGCACCGACGACACGCATCGCCACTGACATCCGCACTGACGTGCCTTTTGCGCCACAGGTGGGCTTTTCTGTAAACTGCTGGTTGATCCGCACTCTGTTTGCGCTAAAACACCCCCATCCGCAACGCATACAATAAGGAGGCTAAACATGAACTACATCAGCGCATTCTGCCTCCGTGCAGCGGGAACCCCGGCCTATTTCGCTTCGTGATCATCCGTATCACCGCCTAATTGGCCCCGTCATCCCCGGTTTTTTGAACATCTCACACAGAGCCTTTCTGCGTGTATTTGTCTGATCGCCGGATCTTTCTGACACCTCCCGCATACGATCGCACAAGAGTATTGCCACCGACCTGTCGTCCGTGGCGTTGCCCTTGTTTCGCTGTGGGACATCCAACCTTTCATTTCACCCGCACCTTCGTGCGTACACCAAACAAGAGGGCCGGCAATCAGGCCGGTTACACGACAATGATGGACAGTAATTTTCATCCTGGGGCCGTGCGCCTTCAGGATTTGATCGACGAGATCGTCACCGAATATGGTGGCCTGCGTGTGGCCCGCGTGCTGCTGGCAAACCTGCTGGCACGTCTACGGCAACGCCCGCTGAACAAAGGGATGAGCAATCATTTGCGGCGCGATATTGGACTTCCGCCGCATGATCCACCCCCGCCATTCCGAGATCTCATGATGTAATCCAAAGCGCGGCTGGTGGGGCAATTTCCTGATCAGTCGCGCCGCATCCAAACCACCACCAGACCCGTATGCTCGATGCGCTGCTGCGCCATCGGATGGCCCCGTACGTCCAATGTGCGGCCATTGTGCGGCGAGTTTGGTGACAAATTAATGCTTGAGCTGAACCTCACTTGAGGTCGCAAAACGCATAAGAATCACGAAAGGAATGCCACATGAGCGATATCACAACATTGATTTATCCACCGCGTCCCAAGAACCCAATGGCACAGGTGATCGCTGCCCTTGTGGAACGTCACGGACGCTGGCGCGTGTTGCGCGCGGCGCTTTTTGCGGGGCAGCCAACGCCCCTCCGCAAACGGCGCGCAAAGGTGCCCGAAAACCTGCACAAAGACGTAGGGCTGACGGACACAACGCAGAAAGCCCGAACAGGCAAGCTGCCGACACGGGACATTATTCTGTAAGGGGGCAAACGGATGGCGTCACGGTCTGCAGGCCAGGCTGTGACGTCCCCCCTTAAAGGCCCGCTTGATAGTCTTTCCAAATCCCGCGAAACGCCGCCTTTTCTGCTGGGCGAGCGCGCAGGTTTGACAGGGCGGGTTCAATATCGGTGACCCCCCCGCCATCGCCAACAACCACAAGCATCACCATCCCGTATTGCCCGTGCCTGCGGCAGCGCAGCCCATACACGCCTGGGGTCTGAAACGGCACCTCAACCCGTGGCGCGTTTGAGATGGCCACCTCGGGCATATCCGCGCCCCACAAGGCCGGAATGGAATGCACCGTGTGTTCACCGGTTGAGTTCAGGAACACGATCGCCTCGCCCGGTTCAAGGCGCACCAAAGACGGGTCAAACCGAAACATACCCGAGGCGGCTGTTGCCATAGGGTCCGTCACCTGATCCACCATGTGTTCGGTGTGCATCGTCCCATCTCCATGGGCCATCTGTGCCAGATCCACAGTGACGTCATCCGCGGTTGCTGTTGCGGCAAAAAGGGCAAGAACCGCCCCCCAGATCCCAGTCATCATCACATCCATCGTGTTCTCCAAACCTTCTATTGCACGTAAGGTGGCAATCCTGACAAATTCACTCTGTAATTAGAGGGGCTCGCCACCGCCTTGATCATGATCAATTCCCCCCTTGTGCTTGTCAGACTGGGCGAAACCGCCTAAATGCGGGCCATGACTGACACGCTTGATGACATCCACCCGCTTTTCGCTGGCGCCCCTTCGACCACCGAGTTTAAGAAACTGCGCAAGCGGATCATCCGCAATGTGCGCGAAGCCATTGACCAATATGGCATGGTAGAACGCGGGGCCAAATGGCTTGTTTGCCTGTCGGGTGGCAAAGACAGTTACACCATGTTGGCCGCCCTTTATGAGCTGAAATGGCGCGGTATTTTGCCGGTGGAATTGGTGGCCTGCAATCTGGATCAGGGACAGCCCGGTTTTCCCGCGACGGTCCTGCCTAAGTTCTTGGAAGATATGCAGGTTCCGCACCGCATCGAGTATGAAGACACCTATTCCATTGTCATGGACAAGATCCCCCAAGGGCGCACATTTTGTTCACTCTGCTCCCGCCTACGACGTGGAAATCTTTACAGAATCGCCCGCGAAGAGGGCTGTTCAGCGGTTGTGTTGGGCCATCACCGCGACGACATCCTAGAGACGTTTTTCATGAACCTCTTTCACGGTGGCCGCCTGGCGACCATGCCGCCAAAACTGGTAAACGAAGAGGGGGACTTGTTTGTTTATCGCCCGCTTGCACATGTGGCCGAAGCCGATTGCGAAAAATTTGCCACCCAAATGAACTATCCTATTATCCCTTGCGACCTCTGCGGATCACAGGACGGATTGCAGCGGCAACAGGTTAAGGGAATCATCGATCAGTGGGAAAAAAACTTCCCCGGGCGGCGGCAAATCATGTTTCGCGCCCTGATGAACACCCGTCCCAGCCATCTTTTGGATCCGCAATTGTTCGATTTTGTTGGGCTTTCGCGACCATCACCCGCAGATAGTGAAAAATAAACTTAAAATTCCCGCGCGCATTAACGTTCGATTGACTCCGTGTTCCTAATTTGTCCTTAGACGAGGCGCTCCTGCTTCGGGTCAAGAGGACGAAGAAGCATGGCTGCCACCGGCACTTCTCATATTTCGCACCGTATGAAAGAAACCATCCGCACAGCATTGGTTGGTCCACAGCTTGCAGCGTTTTTGCCAGCAGCGGCTTTGGGAATTTATTGGTTCGGTGGCGAAGGTTTCTTGATGTTCTTTGCCATTGTTTTTCCCGGCATTTTGTTGCTCGCGGGGATCATGACACAACCCGCACCACGGGCAAATTCCGGCCCCGTCGATCCGGTGACAGACCTCCCATTGCGGGACCGTCTTATCAAATCCATTGACCGCTCAATCCTGCGCGAGGACTCTCCTACCAAAGCCTGCGTGGTGATGGAGGTGGATGATTTTACGAATGCCCGGCGCAATCTTGGCGAAGATATTGCTGACCGTATGCTGTTCACATGTGGGGAACGAATAAAAAGCGTCCTACGAGCCACCGAGATGCTCACCTATCTTGGCGGCGCCCGGTTCGGCCTTTGCCTCGACAAAACCCGACGGGCTGACCTCGAAGCTCTTATTCAACTTTCCTCGCGCATTCAGGCGGCATTTGACACACCCCTCGTGACCGAAAATGTGCAGGTTCACTCCACCCTGTCAGTGGGGTTTGCCCTTCCCTCTCGCATTTCAGAAAAAACTGGCGAGGCCATTTTAGCCGCGGCAGAAAGCGCCCTGCAAGAGGCGCGGCTCTCCGGCCCAGGGTCCATTCGCGCCTATTCCAACGAAATGAAACCCCGTGTTTCAGCTTCCGAACACACCGTAAAAGAAATTCTCAATGCGCTGAATGACGGGCAAATTGTTCCCTGGTTCCAACCTCAGCTGTCGACAGACACAGGCGCCTTGTCCGGGTTCGAAGCCTTGGCGCGCTGGAACCACCCCGAAAAAGGCCTGATTGCACCCGGCGCCTTTTTACCTGCCCTTGTACAGGCAGGACTTTCCGAACGGCTTGGTGAAGTTATTCTATATCACTCTCTAACAGCCTTGAAAGACTGGGATAAACTTGGCTTGAAAGTGCCTGCAATCTCGGTGAATTTCTCCGCAGACGAATTACGCAACCCTCGCCTGTTTGAAAAAGTAAAATGGGAATTGGACCGGTTCGAACTTGAACCTGACCGGCTGACCGTTGAAATCCTTGAAACGGTTGTGGCACGCTCGGATGATGATATCACATCTCGCAATATCGCCTCTTTCTCACATTTGGGTTGCGGCGTGGATCTTGATGATTTTGGGACAGGTCACGCTTCAATCTCAAGCATTCGTCGATTTGATGTAAGCCGCATCAAAATCGACCGCTCCTTTGTCACGCATGTCGACACGGACCGTGATCAGCAAAGCATGATCGCAGCCATATTAACGATGGCGGAACGCTTAGGCCTGGAAGCGATCGCCGAAGGTGTCGAAACCCATGGTGAGCATGCCATGCTCGCACAATTAGGCTGCACCCATGTCCAAGGATACTCGATCGCAAAGCCCATGCCCTTTGATGCGACTGTCAGCTGGCTGCAAACCTTGGAAGAAAAAGTCGCCGCATCAGCCGTTTCCCCAAGCGCGCGTAAGTGAAGAAGCTTAAAAATCTGGGAAAACTGCTTGACCTTTTGCCTCTGGACCGCTTGAACCACTCTGACCAATTCTTCAAGAGCGGTGGGCCAAATGGACGACCAGAATAAGAACCTGATCCTGGCAACAGTATTAAGTTTCCTCGTAATCACCGGATGGATGATCATGTTTCCGCCGGCAGACCCGGCACCGACACAAGATGACGTGCCAGCGGTTGTGGCAGAAAACATCGTGCCGTCCGCAGGGCTTGAGACAAGCACCAGCGCTGCACCTATGACTACAGCGGCGGGCGAAGTCTCCACACAGGCCGACGTTGCACGCATTGCAATCGACACCCCAGAACTCTCCGGCTCCATCTCCTTGCTTGGGGGGCGCTTTGACGATCTTAGCTTGAAAGCATATCACACGGAATTGTCGGACCAGAGCCCAATTGTGAAACTGCTAAAACCAGCGGGACAGCCAGACGCCTATTATGCTCTTTATGGTTGGACCCCGGGCGGCAGCACCGCAGTGGAAGACGTACCAGGGCCGTCAACCGTTTGGCAAATTGAGGAAGGCGAAAAGCTGACGCCATCCACGCCCGTCACCCTTCGCTGGGACAATGGCAAGGACTTGACCTTCCGCCGCAGCGTGGCCGTTGATGACAAGTTCATATTCACCATCAGCCAATCGGTCGAAAATACCGGTTCAGAGGCACAACGCGTGGCCCCTTATGGGGTGCTGGCCCGTCATGGTGAACCAAAGAATCTCAAAGGTTTCTTTATCCTGCACGAAGGCATCATTCGCCAGACAGATGAGCTGGAGGAGTTGGACTATGGCGACGCCGTAGATTTCGAATTCGACAGCCGCGAAGGCGCTCGTGCTGATGTGGTTGACGTGAAAGAGAACGGCTGGATCGGCTTTACGGATCATTACTGGATGACCACAATGATCCCGGCTGGTGACCAACCCTTTACCTCGGCCGTGCGCTATGGCGAGCAATCCGACATCTACCAAACGCAAGTCCGCATGCCCGTGGTCGACGTTGCACCGGGGACCACCGCCACGGTTGAAACGCGCCTGTTTGCCGGCGCCAAAGAATGGGAAACCATCCGCAATTACCAAAACGAAGACGGCATCTATCACTTCCTCGACTCGATTGATTGGGGTTGGTTCTTCTTCCTCACCAAGCCGATTTTCGCCTTGCTGCATTGGCTGAATGGCGTCATCGGTAATATGGGGTGGGCGATTATTGGGCTGACGCTGGTGATCAAGGCTGTGCTCTTCCCACTGGCCTATAAATCCTATGTTTCCATGGCGAAGATGAAAGAGCTTCAGCCTGAAATGGAGAAGATCAAGGAAGCGGCTGGCGACGACCGGGCCAAAGTTCAAAAAGAAATGATGGAGCTTTACAAGCGGGAAAAGGTGAACCCAGCCTCTGGGTGTTTGCCGATCCTGATGCAGATCCCGATCTTCTTTTCGCTCTATAAAGTGATCTTCGTCACGCTGGAACTGCGCCACGCGCCTTGGGTCGGTTGGATCCAGGATTTGTCCGCCCCCGACCCCAGTTCAATCCTGAACCTGTTTGGCCTTTTGCCATTTGCGACACCGGGACCAGAAAGCATTCTGGCCATCGCATCGCTTGGTATTTTGCCAATCATTCTAGGTGTTTCCATGTGGCTGCAGCAAAAGCTGAACCCAGCGCCCACCGACCCCACACAGGCCATGATTTTTGCCTGGATGCCTTGGGTGTTCATGTTCATGCTGGGTCAGTTTGCCTCGGGTCTGGTGCTGTACTGGATCGCCAACAACACCATCACCTTTACGCAACAATATCTAATCATGCGTAGCCACGGGCACAAACCAAACGTGCTTGGCAACGTCTTGAAAAGCTTCAAGCGTAAAGCCAAGGACGCCAGTTGATGGGTCAAATCGCCCAGATTTGGCGCCACCCGATTAAGGCACATGGGCGCGAAGCGCTGGCTCAGGCAAGGCTTGAACCAGGCCGCGCCCTGCCCTTTGACCGGCAATGGGGGGTGACCCATACGGCGACAAAACTGGACGAAACGGCTGTGGAGGGCTGGCAGCATTGCCGCAACTTCTCACGCGGTGCTGGGGTGCCTTTGCTGCAAGCCATGCAAGCGCGTATGGATGTGGTCACGGGCACCATCACACTGACACACCCAAAGATGCCGGGGATCACATTCAATCCTGACCTTCCCACAGATCAGGAAAAATTTATCCATTGGGTGCAACCTCTTACGCCAAGTGGCCGCCCGCAACCCACTGGTATTTTCAAAGCAAAAAACGCCCTGACGGACAGTGAAACCGTGTCGCTTTCGATCATGAATCTGGCCAGCCATGACGCGATTTCTGACCGTGTTGGGCGGCCACTTTCGCCGCTAAGATGGCGTGGCAATCTGCTGGTGCGCGGGCTTAATGCTTGGGAAGAACGCAGCTGGGTTGGCAAAGAAATCCGCATTGGATCGGCTGAGTTTTTCATCCGCAAAGAAATCACCCGCTGCCGCATGACCGAGGCCAGCACCCGCACCGGGATGCGAGATGCCGACACTTTGGGCGCCTTGCGCGCGGGCTGGGACATACAGGAAATGGGCGTGCATGCGGTGGTCACCAAAGCCGGTGAAATTGCCGTAGACGACGAAATTAAGGTGCTATCATGAGCCAATTGCCTTTCCCCATGGCCGAAGAGCCAGATGACATCACACGCGAAAAAGGCCGCAAGCTTTTTGCCGGTGCCACCGACTTTTTAAAAGGTGTGGTTGCGATGAGCGGCATGCCCGATGCGGACCGGTTAGAGGTCTGTTTCGCGGGGCGCTCAAATGTCGGAAAATCAAGCCTTATCAACGCCCTAACTGGGCGAAAAGGCCTAGCCCGCGCCTCAAACACGCCGGGCCGCACACAAGAGATCAACTATTTCACCACCACTGGCGGGCCCTTTTTGGTCGACCTTCCGGGCTATGGTTTTGCCAATGCGCCGGTGCCGATTGTGGAGCGCTGGCAGCGTCTTTTGAAGGCCTATTTGTCGGGCCGCGCCAGCCTGCGCCGCGCCTTTGTGCTGGTGGACAGTCGCCATGGTGTGAAGGCCGTGGATGAAGAGATTATGGCACTTTTGGACCGATCCGCCGTGACGTTTCAGGTGGTGTTGACCAAGGTTGATAAGGTCAAAGACAAAGACATGGACAAGATGCTGGCGCAGGTGCGCGCGGCCTTATCGAAACACCCGGCGGCATACCCAGAGCTGGTGATGACCTCATCTGAAAAGGGTCTGGGGATCGAGACGCTGCGTGCGATTATCGCGGGTTTGGATTGATCCAAACCCGTTTTGAGACCTCTTGGTGCGACATCCAAAACTGTAAACAGTTTAAAGTTTCCAAACCCGAAACTGTAAACTCTTTAAAGGTCCAAAATCCAAAACTTTAAAATTTTGCCAGCGCCAATTGGCAAAACTTTAAACTGTTTAAACCCCAAATCAGACGTGCTGCGCGCCGTTCACCTCGATCTCGGTGCCCGAGATATACGAGGATTGATCGGAGCAGAGGAAGTAGATCGCCGAGGCAACCTCTTCGGGTTGACCCAGCCGTTGCATTGGCAATTTCTCGACAATCTTATCGGTGCCAGGGGACAGAATTGCGGTTTCCACTTCGCCCGGCGCAATCGCATTGACGCGCACGCCCATGGGACCAAAGTCATGCGCCATTTCGCGGGTTAACGCGGCGAGCGCGGCCTTAGAGGTTGCGTAAGCGGCGCCTGCGAAGGGGTGCACGCGCGACCCGGCGATGGAGGTCACATTGACCACAGCCCCCTTGGCCGCGGCCAATTCGTCCTTCAACCCGCGGGCCAAAACGACTGACGCAAAGAAATTCACATGAAAGACTTTGCCCCAATCCATCAGACCTGTGTTCAGGGTGTTGAGCCGCGATCCATCTGGCCCTTTGGGGGAAATGCCGGCGTTGTTCACCAGCGCATCCAACCGCCCGTCCAGTTTTTCCTGAATTAGTCCAACGGCGTTGATGGTGTCGGCGGGATCGGACAGATCCAGCACAACATGGTTTTCCTGACCGCCGCCCCAGGGGCATTCTTGGGGGAAGGGTTGGCGCGAACAGGTGATCACCCGCCAGCCTTCGGCGTTGAATTTGCGCACAGTGGCGTGGCCAATGCCACGGCTCGCTCCGGTCAAAAGTAGTGTTTTGCGGTCATCTGCCATGGGGGCCTCTCATGTCGCACTGTGCGATTTTGCCCACCCTACCACCGCAAAGTTTGGGCGCAATGCCCCTTGGCAGGACGCGATGCAGGCACTAACACAGGTGGGGAACGAGGATCAGCCATGAAGACGCAAGATATGAACCGTGATTGGATCGCCACCGCCAGAACATTGTCGCAAGCTTTGCCGTATTTGCAACGCTACGCGGGCGCAACCGTGGTCATTAAATTCGGCGGCAACGCCATGGGCAGCGACGAGGAAATGGCGAGCTTTGCGCGCGATATTGTCTTGATGCGCCATGTGGGGGTGAACCCGGTTGTGGTACATGGCGGCGGGCCGATGATCAACGCGATGCTGGATAAGCTTCAGATCAAAAGCGAGTTTGTGAACGGCAAGCGGGTGACCGATGCGGCCACCGTCGAAGTGGTTGAAATGGTCCTGTCGGGCAGCGTGAACAACCGCATTGTACAGGCGATCAACGCCGAGGGCGGCAAGGCTGTGGGCCTGTCGGGCAAGGACGCCAATCTGGTGATTTGCGATCAAACCAACCCCGATCTTGGCTTTGTTGGCACCCCTGCGGATGTGGATGTTTCGGTGCTGCAATCGCTGGCCGAGGCGGAAACCATTCCGGTGATTGCCCCCTTGGGGCGGGCCGAAATGGCGAGACGTATAACATCAACGGCGACACAATGGCGGGGGCCATTGCCGCCGCCCTTAAGGCTGATCGCCTGTTGTTGCTGACCGATATTGAGGGTGTGAAAGGCGCGGATGGCGAGGTTTTGACCGAGCTGACGACCGAGCATATTCGCGAGCTGACCGCATCTGGTGTCATCGCCGGCGGCATGATCCCCAAAACCGAAACCGCCCTTGCCGCCATCGAAGGTGGCGTGCGCGCGGTGGTTATTCTGGACGGTCGCGCCCCAAATGCCTGTTTGCTGGAGCTTTACACCGACCACGGCGCCGGTTCGATCATTCGCAGCTAAGGGTCGCAAATCAGCTATTTAGTCGCGGATTTGTGCATTGCAAACGGGGACATAGCGCCTAGGTTGATCCTATGGAAAACGAAGCGCTTATCCGGCTTGCGGCCTTTCTGGGGCTGTTTGCCCTGTTCACCCTGATTGAGACACTGGCCCCCCGGCGTGGGCGGGCTTTGTCGCGCTCGCAACGCTGGACCACCAATTTCGCCATCATCATCATCGATGGGCTGACCACCCGCGTGATGGCGGTGTTTTTGCCGCTGCTTGCGGTGGGGGCGGCGCTGGATGCCAGCGCGCAGGGATGGGGGATCTTGAATCTCTTGCCCCTGCCCACTTGGGTGTCGGTGATTGCTGCGATGATCATCCTCGATTTTGCGATTTGGTTTCAGCATATGGTGTTTCACAAACTGCCGCTGTTGTGGCGGTTGCACCGGGTGCATCATGCGGATCGCGACATTGATGTGTCCACCGCGCTGCGCTTTCATCCCATTGAAATTGCAGCCTCAATGCTGATTAAAATCGGCGTTGTCTACCTGATTGGCGCGCCTGCGCTTGGGGTGATCCTGTTTGAAATTGTGCTGAATGGATCGGCGATGTTTAACCATGCCAATATGCGCCTGCCGCTGGATGTTGACCGCGTGCTGCGCCAGTTTTTGGTCACCCCAGACATGCATCGCGTGCATCATTCGGTGCACCGGGACGAGACGGACAGCAACTATGGGTTTTTGCCTGTCGATCTGGGATCGGATCTTTCGCACTTATACCGATCAACCCCGCGACGGCCATGATCAGATGGTGATTGGGCTTGAGTGGCAGGATGAGCGACCGGGTAAATTGGGGTGGAGCCTGATGCTCCCATTTCAACGTAAATGAGCGCGCCCACAACCCTAGCAGAGATCACAAAAGCCGCCCAAGCGGTGCAGCTTGATGTGTTTGGTGCCGTGCATGAGGGTGCTGAAACGGTGCTTTTGCTGGGGCCGCATGAGCCGGGGTTTTGGGCCGCATTTTCCGCCGCATCTGAGGCCTATGACGGCGCACCGGACCCGATGGATCGTTGGTCAAAGCGCGTCATCACGCCTTTGGCAGAGCAGTTTGGGGGTGCAGCGCTGTTCCCCTCTGATGGCCCACCCTATGCACCATTTTTCCAGTGGGCCATGAGGTCAGGCCGCGCGTGGCAATCGCCCGTCACTTTGCTGGTGCATGATCGCGCCGGGCTGTGGGTCAGCTTTCGCGGGGCCTTGCGGCTGCCTTACCAGCTGGCCCTGCCCGCCACGCCCACGCAACCCTGCGCCACCTGCGTTGCCCCCTGCGAGACGGCCTGCCCCGTCAACGCCCTAACCCGCGACGGATACGACCTTGCGCAATGTCACGCCTATCTCGACACAAAAGAGGGCAAGGACTGTCTGACGCAGGGCTGTTTGGTGCGTTCTGTTTGCCCTGTGTCACAAACTTATGGCAGATTGCCCGAGCAGTCCCATTTTCACATGAAAGCGTTTCATCCGACATGACCCTGACCCTGATCCTGACCCGCCACGCAAAATCCAGTTGGGGAGACGCCGATCTGGCCGACCACGACCGCCCGCTGAACAAGCGGGGGCATGCATCCGCCAAGGCCATCGGGCGCTGGCTGGCGGATCGTGGGTTGGTTCCCGACGAGGTGCTGTGCTCGGGTGCTTTGCGCACCCGCCAAACATGGACGCATATCGCGGAGACGATGGTGGGCGACCCTGCGGCGCAGTTCACCGATGCGCTTTATCTGGCCGACGCGGATGCGATGCGAAATGTCTTGGCACTGGCAGAGGGTAAGACCGTGATGATGGTCGCGCACAACCCCGGCTCTGCCTATATGGCACGCAAGTTGGTGGCAGAGGCACCCGAGCATGAGAAGTTCAGCCACTATCCAACGGGGGCCACGGCAGTGATAGAATTTGACGCCGATGATTGGTCAGAGGTGCAATGGAAAAGCGGTCGGGTGGTTGAATTTGTGGTGCCGCGCGAGCTGATTTAGCCACCGAGGAGCGCGCGTCAGATGGAACAGCATTCCGGTGGATGTCTTTGCGGAAAGGTGCGGTTCACCGCCACCGCCCCCCCAGACCGCGTTGGAATA
>ATLU01000238.1_pt1 | contig 11863 bp, 9 predicted proteins | sample 178751 | NCBI WGS metagenome assembly ATLU01 (sample SAMN02211837, study PRJNA209200) | bioreactor metagenome | isolation source: day 23 sample from continuous culture bioreactor inoculated with sediment... | place: Germany: Wadden Sea | collected 2011
TTGCAGACGAACCTGAGGCACTGGACAAGCACCTGCAAGAGATCGGCTATGAGGTAATCACCGAGTTATTGCCCAATTCCTGATACACATCGCCATAGCCTGACTTCAGGCTATGGCATCAATTGTGACTCTGCCTTATCAGGCTGATAGAATGCGTTTTTCAAATCAGCCGGTAACAGACGAACAGTGGCCAGTAATCCATTTCAAAGACAGCTAAAATCAATTCTTGATGGGTTTCGCAAGGAACCACCCAGCCGAACACCTTCGTTGGTTGCCACCCTGTTTGGTGATGTAGTCGAATCCCATAACAGGGAGATCTGGCTCGGCAGTATTACGGCCTTACTCGAACCACTCGGCGTAAACGAACGCCTGGTGCGAACCGCTGTGTATCGATTGGCAAAAGATAACTTTGTCGAAAGCACCAAGATCGGGCGTAAAAGTTATTATCGCCTCACGGAGGCGGCCCGCAAAAATGTCAGCCACTATGACCAGCTGATCTACTACCCATCAAACATAACCTGGGATGGTGAATGGACGCTGGTGTTTACCGGCACGCAAGGTATTAACGCCAAACAACGGGCCAAGTTAAGAAAAGACCTTATCTGGCTTGGTTATGGCATTATCGCGCCCAATGTATACGGCCACCCCACCGCACCCATTGCCCCAACCCAGGAGATTCTGGCCAAGACAGGTGTAACCAATCAGGTTGTGGTATTAAGAGCAAGCAATTATGACCCCATGTATGGACTGGGCACCAAGGGCATGGTTCGGCAATGCTTTAAATTGGGTGAACTGGAAAAGAAATACGCTGCTTTTATTAAACATTATCGCTCCCTGGCAAAGGCCATGCAGCATATAGGGGATGTTGAACAAGAGGACCCGGAGCACTGCTTCATGCTGCGGATTATGTTGATACACCATTACCGCCGGATCTTGCTACTTGATCCCGAATTACCAACAGAGCTTTTGCCGGATAACTGGGTAGGAAGAGAGGCGCAGGAACTCTGCGCGACCATCTATCGACCACTTGAAAAAATTGCTGAACGACACATACTGCGTTTGTGTGAAAATCAGGCGGGGCCTTTCAAGCCGACATCCGTTCGCTTCAGAAAACGCTTCTCTGCCTTCTAACCAGAGAGATGCCCCCGGATTAGTGAAGGCATCTTTAGCAAACGATGACCGATTAAGCAGGGTCCTATAAGAGTTGGAGTCAGGTCGCATAAACGATCAAGAAAATGCCCACCATAGAAAACCCACGACTTTAATCCAACCCCTTAAATCATCACATCAGGCGATCAGCCGCCGGCGTCTCCGGCAACTGCTGTTCGAAAAATCCTTCCGTGTGAATCAGTGATTCATCAGCGCCCAATGCCTTGGCCGCGGTGATACAGGCATCAACAAACTCCGGACTTCCTGCTGCATAGATACTGTGTTTTGACAGATCAGGAAACATCTCTGGGAGTATGGCTGGAATTCTACCAGTCAAACCTTCACTTTGCTCTTGGGTCAATGTCCGCACAAACTTGAAATTACGATGCTTCGCTTGCCAGAGTGCAAGTCGGCCAGAATCATAGAGATCCGCATTCGTTGGCGCAGAGAAAACCACAGTGACCGGCTGGCGATAACCACGACTCAAGGCCGCTTCTGCCAAAGCCATAATAGGGGCTAATCCCGTCCCCGCCGCAAGACAGAGTACCGGTGTCGCTGCCGCGGGATCACCAATAAACGTACCATAGGGGCCGGAGAGTTTTATTCGATCACCGACTTTGAGGTGATCGTGCACCCAGCAGCTGATGCCGCCATTCTCTACCCGCGCAATCTGTAACGTGATCTCACCATCCGGACGCGAGGCATTGGCAATCGAATAGGCGCGTGCCGGCATCGAACCTTCAGGATGATTAAGCTGAACATACTGACCCGGCCAGTAGCGTAGTGGCTTGCCAACTGGACGTAATCTCAATTCAACAATACGATGGGTACGCTCAATACGCTCAACCACTACAAACGAGACATTCTCCCGGGGCGGAAACAGTTTCGGTTGTGCGTCTTCCGTTCCCCACTCTATCTCCAGCAGATCCGACAGCGGCTTGGCCATGCACATCAGACCAAAACCCTGCTCCCGCTCTTCCTGGGCAAGCGCCATATCAAGCACCATACCTTGATCAAATTCACCTTCACGAACCTTGATCTTGCACTCACCACAGGCACCGGCGCGACAGTTGTTGGGCAGTGCGTAACCGGCCTTCTCCAGCGCGGAAAGAACAGTCTGCCCCTGCTCACAATCAACTTCATGACCAGAGGGATATAAACGGATTTTCTTCATAAACGGACCATCTAATAAAAACCGGGAGGGTTAATCCCTCCCGGCTATAGGGAAAAGCCTAGAATATCGGAATGATCTCATCCAGATCAACATCCAGAATTTCTTTCCCTGAAATACCCACTTCAGGAATTGCGGGGAAAGGAATGTCATAACGATCCAGCACCCCTTTCAGATTCAGCATGGCGTTGCGCCAGTTCTCCAGTTTTGCCTCCGCCGTAGGAATGCCGAAACCGGCATTTCTGGCAATCTCTTCTGCTTCACGCTGTGTGGCAATAAAGTCTTCCGGCAGATCCCAGAACTCCATCGGTGGCTCATAGAGAACGGCAGAGAGAAACAGGTAACCGGCACGAATCTGCTTGGTTATCACCTCTTTGTTCTCATTCTGCAGCCCCGGATAGTCACGCTCCATCAAGGCCATACAGATGGCCATATGACGTCCTTCATCACGACCGATATTTTTAAACGCCTCCTGGAACACCTCTTCTTCACACCCTTTCGCCATCTGATGGAAAATCGTTGCTGCGGCAATCTCACCCATCAGGAAGGAGCTGAACAGTACTGCCAGACTATATTTTGGCACCGCCTTTTTGTAGCCATTCCAATAGCGACCGCCATTAAAGTAGAGCCATTTGGCATTACGCTGCAACTTTTTGCCTAACTCTGTTTTTGGGGTGTAGGTCAGCGCATCGGGATGATCCAGCAGTTTGGTGATTGCGAGACCACACATCTGCTCGTGGTTCTGCTCATCTCTAACAACAGAGAAGAAACAGCGACGAACGGGATCCTCTTCATGATCTTCATAGGTCTTGATCAGGGCTTCCGCAAATACCGGGGGAGCAGAGGCATCGAATACTGACAGCAAGGTCCACCAGTAAGCAATGGATTCACGCTCTTCCCAACTGTACTGCTCAGGATCAAAGGTATCCCATGAAAGTTTCTCGGGATCCCAAGTTTCGCGCTGCGCTGCTTCCCACACTTCCTGCATCTTGGTGGTTTTGCGTTCCCAGCTCAGGGGATAGATATTTGGCTGTGGTGTCTCGGGTGGAAACTCCATCTTGTCTGCAAACCATTCTTTCTCACTCATCGTTCTCGCTCCTCACTCTATTCCGTAGCCACACAGTAGCCCTATGTGGGTAGACAATCTCGATGCGACATCGTGCGCATGTGTAGACCATACCAAGCTCTTTTAAATGATACAATATATTTTTAATATATTTTAAATGTGTATCGCTTTAGTCGTCTCATTCCACCCCTGTCCATTGGGGTAATCCCGCTGATTTCTGGCCAGATGACTTCAGGCAGCTGATTTCTTGGCAACCAGGGTCAACACATCATAGGTTGCCACCAAGTCACCATGCTGGTTCTTTACCTGACAGTCCCAGCGCACTTCACCGTACTCTTCATTCACTCTCGGAACTTTCTGCTTACAAGTGAAAGTTACCTGAATGGAATCCCCAGGATTAAGGGGCGTAAGGAAACGCAGGCTTTCAAGGCCATAATTAGCCAGCACAGGCCCCGGAGCCGGATCTACAAACAGACCGGCAGCAGCAGAGACAATAAAGTAGCCGTGCGCCACCCGACCCTCAAAGAAGGGATTGGCTTTGGCCGCCTGCTCATCCATATGGGCATAGAACTTATCACCGCTAAACTCAGCAAAGTGCTCAATATCCTCAAGTGAGATGACCCGGGTATCAGACACAATGCCCTCGCCAATCTGCAGCTCTTCAATGCACTTTCGGAAGGGATGCACCGCACTCTCAACTCTACGGGCACCGGGTATCCACTTATCCGTCACGGCTGATAGCGTGGAAGGTGAACCCTGCAGCGCTACACACTGCATATAGTGTAGTACACCGCGGATACCGCCCATTTCCTGACCGCCACCAGCACGTCCCGGGCCACCATGAATCAAATAGGGCAAGGGTGAACCATGCCCGGTGGACTCTTTTGCACAATCCCGGTTTGAAATAAGTAGTCGCCCATGCCAGGCACCCAGCCCCATCACCATCGCCTTGGCAAACTCATCATCATAGGTAAAAACAGAGCTGACCAGACTACCTTGACCCATGCGACAAATCTGCACAGCCTCAGCTACATTGTCATATGGCACAACCGTGCTCACCGGGCCAAAGGCCTCGATTTCATGTACCTCGGGACTTGTCAGCGGCTGATCACAATAAAGCAAGATTGGCTTCAAAAAAGCACTGCCCTCTGAGGCAGCCGAAGCGGGATCACCATAAACGATATCGCAGGAGTTAGCGAGTTCACCTACCCGTTCACGCACCTCGACACACTGATCACTACTGGCAAGGGCACCCATGGTCACCCCTTCATCATCGGGATTACCGACGACGACCCTAACGAGTCTTACCTTCAGTGCATCAATCACTGCAGGTGCCAGATGGCGCGGCACAATGGCACGGCGAATAGCCGTACATTTTTGCCCGCACTTCACTGTCATCTCCTGCACCACCTCTTTGATATAAAGATCGAACTCTTCGGTTCCAGGTTCGGCATCAAGCCCAAGAATAGAGGAGTTAAGTGAATCGGCCTCCATCGTGAATCGAACCGAATTATTAATAATGGCTGGATGCTGGCGTAGCATCAGGCCAGTAGAGGCGGAGCCCGTAAATGTCACGGCATCCTGACAGGTGACATGATCCAGCAAATCACCCACACTGCCGCTGATCAGCTGTAATGAACCTTCAGGCAGAATCCCCGACTCAATAATACGCTGCACCATTAATTCGGTCAGATAAGCTGTCTGACTGGCGGGTTTGATAATAGAGGGAACACCGGCAATGAAGGTAGGGGCCAACTTCTCCAGCATGCCCCAGCAGGGGAAGTTAAAGGCGTTAATGTGAATCGCTACACCTTCCAGCGGCAGATAGACATGCTGACCAATAAAGGTTCCCTTACGTGAAAGAATCTCAGGATTGCCATCAATGTAAACCTGTCCATTGGGCAGTTCACGGCGCCCTTTACTGGAGTAGGCAAACAGCGTGCCGGTACCACCTTCGATATCGATCCATGAGTCGGTACGGGTCGCACCCGTGGCCTTGGAGATTTCGTAGAACTCCTCCTTACGCTCCTGCAGATAGAGCCCAAGTTCCTTTAATTTGATCGCTCGCTCATGAAAACTCAGTGCGCGCAAGGCGGGCCCACCAACTTCTCTCCCATACTTCAGCATAGCGGCATAATCGACACCCTTGCTGCTGATCTCGGCAACCGGCTTACCCGTTATGGCACTGTTAAGCACCACACCCTTTCCTTCACCTTCCACCCAGGCACCACAGGCATAACTCTTTAAACGCATTTTTAACTCCTCAAACCCACTAAGGGCCTGCATTCGATCAATTGATGTTTAACCCGGCATGAATGAGTCCCCGTTCCTACAGCCATCTTTATGTAAAGCAGCTATGATCAGGTAACAGTTCAATCCATGCACAAACTACTGACCTGATAGTAGCTCGTAATCCAATGCGATACAATTTATTGTGTTTTAATTTTTTTTCTGTAGCATTTTATAATCAACCTGTGATACAACATACCTCAGATTGGAGAGACACACCTCAAACATCGGTGTAATCAGAACCAGCAGCCTAAACCCCACAATAACAAGGGCTGTCAATACCTTAGATCGAAGCGTAAGGAGAGATGATGACATCTTATTCAGACATCCTCGTAGATACACCGGTTGATGGTGTGCAACTCATCAGACTAAATCGGCCTGAGGCGCACAATGCACTGCGCACTACGCTGCTGGGTGAACTGTCGCAGGCACTGAGAGATGCCGAACAAGACGACCAGGTTCATGTGGTGGTTATCACAGGATCTGAAAAGGTTTTCGCAGCAGGCGCGGATATTAAAGAGATGGCCGACCTGAGTCCGGTGGGAATCTGGAAAGATAAACGTCCACAGCACTGGAACAGCATCAAGGCCTTCCAGAAACCGTTCATTGCTGCGGTCAACGGCTACTGCCTGGGTGGCGGCATGGAGCTGGCCATGTGTGCAGATATCATTATTGCAGGTGAAGACGCACAGTTTGGGCAGCCTGAAATCAACCTCGGCATTATTCCCGGTGCTGGCGGCACCCAGCGATTAATCCGCTCTGTCGGTAAATCCCTAGCCATGAAAATGATCCTGAGTGGTGAGTTCATCAAGGCAGGTGATGCACTGACCGCCGGACTGGTTGCTGAAGTTACCCAGCCAGAGCTAACCCTAAAAAGGGCAACAGCACTTGCCAAAACCATTGCCAGCAAATCACCCATTGCTGTTCGCGTGGCAAAAGAGGCCATACTTGCAGCCTATGAAACACCGTTAAGTCAGGGGTTAGAATTGGAACGCAAAGCGTTTCTTTTCTTAGCCTCCACCGACGATCGCCAAGAGGGTATCCAGGCCTTCATGGCAAAACGTCCCCCACAATTCAAAGGTCAATAAAGAGAACATCATGAGCTACAACAACATTCTATTTCAGGTGGAGCGTGGCGTTGCCACATTGACCTTGAACCGTCCCGACAGCCTGAACAGTTTTACTTCTGAGATGCACAGCGAAATCCGCCAGGTAATGAAACAGGTCAAACAGGACAGTAGCATTCGCTGCCTATTGCTCACCGGTGCCGGCCGCGGATTTTGTGCCGGACAGGATCTGAATGATCGTGCCGTTGCTCCAGGTGAGGCGATGCCGGATCTGAGTCAGTCGATAAAACAGAACTATAACCCACTGGTACGTACACTCATGACCCTGGACAAGCCAGTCATCTGCGCTGTCAATGGTGTAGCCGCCGGCGCCGGCGCCAATATCGCTCTGGCCTGTGACATCGTACTGGCTGCCCGTTCAGCCAACTTTATACAAGGCTTTTCCAAGATTGGCCTGATCCCTGACTCAGGTGGCACCTGGACACTCCCAAGACTGGCCGGTCGCGCACGTGCTATGGGTATGGCCATGCTCAGTGGCAAACTCTCTGCCGAACAGGCAGAACAGTGGGGGCTGATCTGGCAAGCCGTGGATGATGAGAAACTGATGGATGAAGCAAACAGCCTCGCTGCCCATCTGGCTACACAGCCTACAAAGGGATTGGCTCTGACCAAGCGTGCAATCAACGCTGCAGGCGGTAACAGCCTGGACCAACAACTCGATCTGGAGTGCGACCTGCAGTACATTGCTGGCTGCAGTCACGACTACCGCGAAGGGGTGAATGCCTTCGTAGGCAAACGCAAACCAGAATTCAAGGGAGAGTAAAAAACCATGGCCGCATTGAGCACAAACCAGACTATCGCGGTAATTGGTGCCGGCACCATGGGTGCCGGTATTGCACAAATCGCTGCTGCAGCAGGGCACCCTACTCTGCTGTTTGACCTAAACCCGGAAGCGATCGAACGTGGTATTGCCCAGACCAATGCCGGCCTGAAGAAACTGGTTAGTCGCGGCAAGATGTCCGATGAAGATCGTGTCACCCTGATCGCCAACATTACGCCCGCAACTAAACTCGAAGAACTGAGCAGTGCCAGCCTCGTAATTGAAGCCATCCTTGAAGATCTGGAGGTCAAACAGAATCTGTTTGGACAGCTTGAATCCATCTGCTCCGAGCAGACCATCCTTGCGACCAACACTTCATCCCTTTCAGTAACGGCCATAGCGGCTAAACTGGCACGACCCGGTAACCTGATTGGCATGCACTTCTTCAATCCGGCCCCGGTAATGAAGCTGGTCGAAGTGGTCTCTGGCATCACCACCCAGCCAGCGATAGCCGAGACTGTGTTCGATACGGCCGCCAACTGGGGCAAACATCCCGTTTATGCCAAATCCACTCCTGGCTTTATTGTTAATCGCGTAGCTCGCCCCTTCTATGCTGAGGGTATGCGGTTATTGGAAGAGGGGGCAGCCGATGTCACTACTCTCGACACCCTCATTAGAGAAGCCGGTGGCTTCCGTATGGGGCCTTTCGAGTTGATGGACCTGATTGGTCATGATGTGAACTATGCCGTTACCAGTACCGTTTATGCGGGCTTCTATTATGACCAGCGTTTTTTACCCTCATTGATTCAGAAGGAACTGGTTGATGGCGGACTGTATGGACGCAAGAGCGGCCAAGGCTTTTATGATTACCGTGAGGGCGCAGTAAAGCCGGTTATCAGCGATGCACCTGCCGCAGCATCTCCCAAAACTATTGAGGTCGCTGGCCATCTGGGTGTGGCAGAGCCCTTGGTCGAACTATGGCAACAAGCCGGCATCAAGATTATCCGCAATGAAGGCGAGGGCTGGATACAAGCAGGAAAGACTCGAATCTCCCTGACCGATGGGCGCAGTGCCACCCGACGGGCCATGGAGGATAATCTGCCGAATACCGTACTGTTTGATCTGACACTCGACTTTAACAAAACCACCCGGATTGCCCTCGCCGCCGGTGACAACACTTCAGCGGAAGCCGTCCAACTGGCAACAGGGTTATTCCAGAAGCTGAATAAAAAGGTCACGGTGATAGCCGATATTCCTGGTATGGTGGTCATGCGCACGGTCTGCACGATTGCAAACGAAGCCGCTGATACCGTTTTCCAACAGGTGTGTGACGTAGCAGGTGCCGATACCGCCATGAAGAGCGGTGTCAATTACCCCCAGGGTCCACTTGCCTGGGCCGACCAGATTGGACTATCCCATGTCCTGACGGTGCTGGAAAATCTGCTGCAAGCGTACGGGCTGGACCGCTATCGCATATCCCAGTTACTGAGACGAAAGGTTGAAGGCGGTAATCGCTTTTACGCCAAAACAGATCAGTTCAGTAATGAATCCGTAAAATCCCGATGAGAAAATGAATATGAAAGACGCCTATATATTTGATGCCATCCGTACCCCTATTGGTCGATTTGGAGGAACACTCTCAGCTCTACGTGCTGACGATCTAGGCGCCGTTCCGCTGAGAGCCTTGATGGCCCGCAATCCGGGAATGGACTGGTCACAAGTCGATGATGTCATCTTTGGTTGCGCAAACCAGGCCGGTGAAGACAACCGCAACGTAGCGCGCATGTCGGCACTGCTGTCCGGCCTCCCCATTGAAGTGCCAGGCACCACAGTAAACAGACTCTGCGGATCAGGCATGGATGCCGTCAGTATGGCAGCTCGCGCCATTAAAACTGGCGAGGCCGAGTTCATGATTGCCGGAGGCGTGGAGTCCATGTCCCGCGCACCTTTTGTTATGCCGAAGGCTGACAGTGCCTTTTCACGCAAGGCAGAGATTTATGACACCACCATCGGCTGGCGCTTTGTAAACAGACTGATGAAAAAGCAGTACGGTATCGACTCTATGCCGGAGACGGCGGAGAATGTGGCCGAGCAGTTTGACATCTCCCGAGAAGATCAGGATGCCTTCGCGCTACGCAGTCAGCAACGGACCGGAGTCGCACAGGCCAATGGCCGACTGGCAGAAGAGATTGTCACCGTCACTATTCCCCAACGCCGAGGTGACGACCTGATTGTCTCTGCTGATGAACACCCCAGACCTGATACCAAACTGGAAAAGCTGGCGAGTCTTGCGACCCCCTTCAGAGATGGCGGTTCGGTTACAGCCGGCAATGCCTCAGGGGTCAATGATGGGGCTTGCGCCTTGCTACTGGGATCACAAGAGGCGGGTGCGCGTTATGATCTGACACCGAAGGCCAGAGTTGTGGCTGCCACAGCCGTGGGTGTTGAACCGCGCATCATGGGATTTGGACCAGCACCCGCCACCCGCAAACTGCTAAAGATGACCGGCCTGACGATTGAACAGATGGATGTTATCGAGCTAAATGAAGCGTTCGCCGCCCAAGGCTTGGCTGTGATGCGAGATCTGGGTCTGGCTGATGATGCCGCACACGTCAATCCTAACGGTGGAGCCATTGCCTTAGGCCACCCACTGGGTATGAGTGGTGCCCGCCTGGTGACAACGGCCATGTACCAGCTACACCAAACCGGTGGGCGTTATGCGCTCTGTACCATGTGCATCGGTGTTGGGCAGGGCATCGCTCTGATCATTGAGCGGGTATAACCCAACATTCAACAGCAAATAACAAAAACGGGAACAGTAGTAAAAATTAAAAAGCCCGGCTATTAATTAAATCAGAGGAGTTAGTTAGATGAGTCATCCACGGGCTGAATTAGACCCCATTGAAAAAGCCAGCATCGATGAACTACGCACGCTTCAGCTGGAAAGAATGCAGTGGTCACTCAAGCACGCCTATAACAACTCGCCTTTTTATAAGGCGCGTTTTGATGAGGCAGGCGTACACCCTAATGATCTCAAAAGTCTCGCTGACCTGAGTAAATTCCCATTTACCAACAAGCAGGATTTACGGGATAACTATCCATTCAATATGTTTGCTGTACCCAAGCAGGAGGTTGTACGGATACACGCCTCCAGCGGCACCACAGGAAAAGCGACCGTAGTCGGTTATACCCAGAACGATATCGACACCTGGGCCAATGCGGTAGCTCGTTCGATCCGCGCAGGAGGTGGCCGCCCGGGTGATACCTGTCATATCTCCTATGGCTATGGGCTGTTCACTGGCGGACTGGGCGCTCATTATGGTGCTGAGCGTTTAGGCTGTACTGTGATTCCTATGTCTGGTGGACAGACTGAAAAGCAGGTACAACTGATCACCGACTTTGAACCCCGCATTATCATGGTCACGCCCTCCTACTTCCTCAATATTATTGATGAGATGGAACGCCAGGGGCTTAATCCGAAAGAGAGTTCACTGGAGATCGGCATCTTTGGTGCCGAACCCTGGACCAATGCCATGCGCATGGAGATGGAACAACGCATGGGTATCGATGCGGTGGACATCTATGGTCTGTCCGAAGTGATCGGCCCCGGTGTTGCCCAAGAGTGTATTGAGACAAAAGATGGCCTGACCATATGGGAAGATCTGTTCTACCCCGAAATCATCGATCCGGTAACCGGGGAAGTGGTCGAGGATGGCGAGCCGGGTGAACTGGTTTTCACATCGCTTACCAAAGAGGCGCTTCCGATGATCCGCTACCGGACACGTGACCTTACACGGCTACTGCATGGCAGTGCACGCACCATGCGACGCATGGATAAGATCACCGGCCGTTCTGATGACATGATGATCATCCGTGGCGTCAATGTATTCCCGACTCAGATCGAAGAGATCATTCTGACCCTGCCGCAACTTTCAGCCCACTATCAGCTGGAACTCTATCGGGAAGGTCATCTGGATAAACTGAAGGTCTATGTCGAACAGAAGGCTGATGTCGGTCTGGATGATAATCAGAGGGAAACACTGACCAATACCCTGTGGCATAAAATTAAGTCTTATGTTGGGATTAGCACCCAGGTACAGTTGTGCAATCCCGGCTATGTGGATCGCTCACAGGGCAAAGCACAACGGGTGGTTGATAAACGACCTAAATCTTAATCTTTTTACACCTTCAGATTAATAGCGTTTTATAACCGTTGCAGACCAAGTATCTGCAACCTATTCACACTGAAAAACAGTGCAATCGAGGAGAGATAAATAATGAAAATAAAACAACTGGCATCA
>ATLU01000239.1_pt1 | contig 11698 bp, 10 predicted proteins | sample 178751 | NCBI WGS metagenome assembly ATLU01 (sample SAMN02211837, study PRJNA209200) | bioreactor metagenome | isolation source: day 23 sample from continuous culture bioreactor inoculated with sediment... | place: Germany: Wadden Sea | collected 2011
ATTGGCGGATTTCGCGATACACGGTGCCCAAAAAGTTCAGCGGCATGGTGATCTGGATCATATAGGCGTTGACCATGACAAAATCGCCAACAGTCAGCTTGCCCTGCTGAACTCCCATTGCCGCCAAAACCATGACGGCCACCAAGCCACCGGTGATCAGGAAGGCTTGTCCGAAGTTCAGAAAAGCCAGCGAGTAGGAGGTCTTAAGCGCGGCACGCTCATACCCGGCCATTGCCACATCATACCGCTCCGCTTCGCGGGCTTCGGCGCCAAAATACTTTACCGTTTCAAAATTCAACAGGCTGTCGATCGCCTTCTGGTTGGCGTCGGTGTCTTGATCATTCATCTCTTTGCGAATTTTCACCCGCCACTCGGTGACCTTGAACGTGAACCAGACATAGGCCCAAATCGTCGCAACAACGACAGCTAAATACCAGATATCAAATACGAAAAACAAAATGGCAGAGACCATGGCCAGCTCAAGTGCCAGCGGCCCCATTGAGAAAAGCAAGAAGCGCAAAAGGAAATCCACCCCTTTGACACCCCGTTCAATGATCCGGCTCAGCCCCCCTGTTTTGCGCGAGATATGATAGCGCATCGACAGGCGATGAATATGGGTGAAGGTCTCTAACGCCAGCTGGCGCAGCGCCCGTTGCCCCACCTTCGCAAAAACTGCGTCTCGTAACTGTTGAAACCCGTTTGACATCAACCGAGCACCGCCATAGGCGAGCGTCAGCCCCACAGCCCCAAGGCCAAGCCATGTGGCCGGGTTCGCTCCATCGCCCGCCAGTGCGTCAACTGCCGCTTTATAAAGAAACGGCGTAGAAACGGTGATGAGTTTCGCCAAGAGCAGCATTGCCATCGCCCAGACCACACGTCGTTTTACCCAAGCCTGCCCCTTTGGCCAAAGATAAGGGGAAACACGCTTGATGATCTGCACGCTGTCTTCAGGCGCCTGTGTGGCAGTAATATGGGAATGTCGCATGCTCGCTTCTTTGCTGGCTGACGCGTCCAATAGACGGATTTCAGACGGACCCTACAGATAGGGGGCCGCCTGTCCAAGGTCGAGGGTTGATAGGTGTTTTTAATGTTATTGTTGGCCCGGCACCGCAAAAACCTGCCCTGGATAGATCAAGTCGGGATTGCTGATCTTGTCACGATTGGCGTCAAACACCTGAACATAAAGCGTCCCTTTCCCAAGGTTATCTCGTGCAATCGCCCACAGCGTTGCCCCGGCTTGCACGGTCACAACGCGCGGGCGGGAGGCAACTTGGCCAATGGGATTTGTAGCCACGGAGGCAACATCTCCCTCGTCCTGCTCTGCATCCAATTGGGCGGCTGCCGACGGTACCCTTGCAGGGGCAGGCAGGGCGTCTTCAGTCAAAGCGATCTCTGCGTCCTCTTGCGTCGCGGGCATTGTTGCAGGATTTTCTTGCCCGTTGGTGCCGGTCGCCACTGCAACCTCCAAAGCATTGGTGGTTGTGCCGCTTGCACCATCAGAATTCGGTATTTTCACGTCATTAATGGCAGGTTCTTTTGAGGCCGCGAGCGCGTTTGCACTCTCGTTCGCTTGTCCGGCTTGTGCATCTGCGGGTACTTCAGACAATGAAGCAAGCTGTGCAGGATCCTCACGCTTGAACGGTGTTTCAAGTCGCGATATCACGTTTTCTGCGTCATCCAATGCCTCGATGCGCATCGTATAAATCCCTGCATCCACATCATTCAGCGTCACCCGCCACTGGCCGTTTTCAGACACCAGTCCCTCGGCAATCCGCGCATCATCCAGATAGATACGAACCGTTTGCGTCGCAGCACCCCGTCCGGCCAATGCGACCGCGCCGGTCTCATCATAGGAAATACTGTCCAGACTGACATCAACTGCTTCGCCACTTTCACCTGCGCCTTGGATGACCACGATCCCATCCTGATCCGCCAACAAAACCTGTGGGCTTTCGGGTTGTTCAACGGGGGCCTCGACCGCCACCTCTGGGGCCGTATCACCCGTAGCCCCCCCCGGCACAGGTGCCTCCATTGCGGCCGTTACCGACGTTGTGTCAGCCTCAGGTTTTGGCGCTGTGGTTGGACCAACAATCACCGATTGTTCCGAGGATTGTAAGGCCTTGCCGTCAACCAACAAACTCATGACGCGGGGCGTGTCAGACGGGGCTAAGGTAAACAGGGCCACAAAATTGCCATTGGCATCCGTTTGCGTGGTGCTCACGGGCTGACCATCGACCAAAAGCTCGACTTTTGAACCCGGTGTGGCTTGCCCTGCAATAACCGACGCGCCGTCCGGCTCCACGCGGACAACATCAAACCGCGGGGGGATAGCTGCCGTAGATACATCTGCCGGGTCCGGTTCGGGTGGAGAGGCCACATCATCAGATGAGCTCTTGGGCGCGACAACCTGCGATGGCGGTTCCGACACAGGTGCTTTTGCCTCTATTGGTGCATCATCTTGTGTCATCCACCAGCCAAACGCCGCCAAAACCACGGCAATCACCGCGCCACCCGCCGCCAATCCGCCCGCGCCCAGCTTGGGCGTTTCATTTGATGTCATCATCATCCCCTCACGGTTGATCACACGACCTTCCCCGTCAATGCTCCAACCTGGTTTTTGTTCACATGCCTGTACGCATCACAGCCCGCCTGCCCCAACGGAAGGAAAAGGCAAAGATCCCCAGCCTCATCCCACCGTTTTTGCGATTGTTTCACCGCGACTTGAGACAGCTTAACAATCCCGGTAACACCGGTCAAAAGGTCAATTGAAGGATTACGACATGGCCCGAACAGCATCTATATGTGTTTTCTGCGGCGCACGCTTTGGAAACAACCCAGCATACGGCGACGCGGCACGTGAACTTGGGGCAGAATTGGTTACAGAAAACTGGCGGTTGGTATATGGGGCCGGCGATGTTGGATTAATGGGGGCCGTTGCCAAAACCGCCCAAGACGCGGGTGCGGAAACATTTGGCGTCATCCCACAACATTTGATGGATCGGGAGGTTGGCAACCGCGATCTGACCAGTTTCATCGTGACGGAAAACATGCATGAGCGAAAAAAGGTCATGTTTATGAACTCGGACGCCATTGTTGTGCTTCCGGGCGGCGCGGGATCACTGGATGAGTTTTTTGAGGTCCTCACATGGCGGCAACTTGGGCTGCATGACAAACCAATCGTGCTCTTGAATGTCTTGGGCTATTGGGATCCGCTGATCGCTTTGATGGATCACATCGTTGCGCAGGGCTTCGCGGATGATACCGTCAAGGATTTCATTCACATTGCGGATGATGTTCCAGCGGCGAAAACTGCCTTGAAAACCGCGCTAAAGCTCTAACCATAATAAAAAGGGCTGCTCCTTTGAGCAGCCCTTTTGAATGTCATAGTCGTCACGCTCACATGCGCGAGGCAACATTTTCCCAGTTCACAAGGTTGTCCAGAAAGTTTGACAGGTAAACCGGACGCTTGTTGCGGAAATCAATGTAATAGCTGTGCTCCCACACGTCGCAACCCAGCAATGCGGTCTGGCCAAAGCACAATGGGTTCACACCGTTTTCGGTTTTGGTCACAGCCAATGAGCCATCGGCGTTTTTCACCAACCAGCACCAGCCAGACCCAAACTGACCTGCACCTGCGGCGGAAAACTGCGACTTAAACTCATCAACCGAGCCAAAATTCTCAACAAGCGCTTTTTCCAGCTCACCCGGCATGGCGGATTTTCCTGGCCCCATCATCTCCCAAAACTGGTTGTGGTTCCACAGTTGCGAGATGTTGTTGAAGATCCCGTTTTGCGCCACGGACGTCTTGTCATAAGTGCCGGTGATGATCTCTTCGAGGGTCTTACCCTCCCATTCAGTGCCCGCAATCGCGGCGTTGCCGTTGGTCACATAGGCGTTGTGGTGCAGATCGTGGTGATACTCCATCGTTTCTGCAGACATGCCAAGATCGGCAAGTGCATCGTGAGCATAGGGAAGATCGGGAAGTTCAAAAGCCATGTTGGCCCCCTTAAATCGCGTGTTTCAGTTACGTTCTAGATGGGGCACCACGCCCCTGCTGGTCAAGGGCAGAGACAGAAAAACCGCCGAAAAATCCGGCGGTTTTTTATTTTCAAAATAACAAAGCCTCTATTTCAGAACGCATTTGCCCTTGCCCTTAAAGGTGTTTTGATAACCCAAAGGCTTCATCGACTCTCGCGCAGAGAGATTTGCTTTCATAATGGTCAAGTTGTATCGATTATTTGGCATCACGTCCCAATTGCCTTCCGTGGTCTGCACCTTGAGCTGTTTCACGCTCCATGCATAGGTAATGCGCTTGTCATTCTCGTAGGAAATTTCTGCTGCAATTGGCTGTGAATAAACTTCATCAATCAACCCATCATAAACCATAACTTTACCGGTCTTTGTGTCGTGCTCGATATAGGTTTGTGGGGGGATCAAGAAGCTATCATGACCAGACACAGCCCCCATTTCGCACAAATACGTTTCCGCCATGACCGACACAGGAGCCAATGCAATCATTGTTCCAATTGTAAGCGACATCCAATTTTTCATTTGTTTCTCCAAATAGGTCTTGATGGTTTGATTTATCTGGTGTGAGCAAAGGTTCGGCCTAGTGTGGCCTTAGCTATTTTTGGTGCGCGCTTCCGCGCTGCCCAATCTCACTTCACGATGCAACTTCCCTTGCCATGAAAGCTTTTTCCAAGGTCAGTGGCACTGACAGGGTTGGCCCGAAGTGTCGCTGAGTGATCCGCTTTTTGAATGGAAACTGAATAGATGGTCAATCCAACGCGCCGGCGATTTACATGCCGCTCAATCGGGATATCCGTATTGTCGACTGAGAACTGAAAAGTCACCCGACGTGCATTGTTGATCGTTAATTCCCCATCAAACGCCCGTTTTCCAACGTTCTCAAATAACCCCGTAGTCACCGTTACACGCGCTTTTTCACGGTCGTTGGTAATCTGGACAGTTGTCGGAACCCAGGCCTCATATCGGTCAGGCACTTTGAATGTGCAATTCAGTGTCTCTGCTGCGACAGGCGTACCAAGCAAGCCTGCGAATACAAGAGAGATAAGGGACGTTTTATTAAAGGTTTTTCCAAACATCATTTCTATTTCCGTTGTTTTCTGGGGACGCGTGGATGGGGTAATCGCCATGTGTTCGGGGTAATAGCCCCGCTCAGTTCATTTCAGAACACATGACCCTTTTCCGTGAAAACTTTTTCCATGATCAGATGCATAGTTTGGATTGGCCCGAAACGTCGCTGAGTGATCTGCTTTTTGAATGGTGACTGAATAAGTGGTCAACCCAAGGACCTTACGATTATATTTCCGCTCAATCGGAATATCAGAATTGTTGTATTGGAACCGAAACGTCGCTCTACGATCGTTATTGGTTCCTAGCTTTCCCAGAATTGCGTGTTTCCCATGGCGATCAAACAACTCTGCACTCACGGATACACGCGAAAGGTCGGCGTCGTTTGTAATCCGAACAACTGTCGGAACCCACTGTTTGAAACGGTCTTTTACATCGAATTTGCAGTCATATACCTCTGCAATCGCTGGTGTCGCCACCATACCACCAAGAGTCAAAAGAAAAGCATGTAGTTTCATAAAAAAACCTCCTCAAACAATCTAGCGTTGAACTAGACCGATCTGAGAAGGTTTACAAGCCCTTGGCAGGGCTTTCTTTCAACTATTACAGGTAAACTTCGCCACCCGGCAAAGCTGCATCTTTCAACAGATCAAACGCGTATTTGCCAACCGACCGGAAGCATACCAATTCGGCTGTTTCCTCATCAATCATATGAAACGCGGCTGGGATTTGCGCGATGCGTGTGCGGCGCAATTGCCCCGGTGACAAGGCGTTCACATCCGCCGGGCTGACCTTGGCAACCACTTCACGTGCGGCGGCGCCAGTGATGCGAAACACAGTCCGGGCATCTGACACGTTGACGGCCAGGGCATGCTCACCGGTCAATGCCTTGGTGAGGGCCGCAACCATATCATTTGCGGCAGCATGATCCACAATCAGCAACAGCTCATCCGGGGACATCCAACCAACCCGGCCTTTGTCGCCCGTTGCAATCTCACCCTGACCGGGCATGGCTGACCCGGTGGCGGATTTGACCGCCTTGGCCAAGGCCTTTGATGCAAGATCCCCACGCAGGGTGATCATGCCCACAAGGCCCTGTTCTTCGACGCGCACATAGCCCTGAAAGCTGGCGCCATTCAGTGTGGAAACAGCATTAGACATTTTGCTTCTCTCCGTCTTTGTCATAAAAGACCGGATCACAGATCCGCGCCTTGATCACAGTATTGGTGCCATCAACGGTTGGGAAGGAAATCACCTCGCCCATCCGATCTGGGCCATGCAACACAAGCCCCATGGCAATGCCCTTTTTCAAGGTCGGCGAATAATAGGTTGAGGTCACGCGGCCAATAACCACCTTCTGACCATTCGCATTTTCGCCATCCCCCTGCGCATAGGCGCCATCTGGCAAAACAGACCCGTCCAGCGTCTCAAGCCCCACCAGTTTCCACCTTTCAGGATCCGCCATGTGCGTGCGCGTGTGCGCCCGCTTGCCGATAAAGTCTTCTTTCTTTTTCGAGATTGCCCAGTTCAGCCCCAGATCCTGCGGGATCACGGTGCCGTCGGTTTCATCCCCGATCATAATAAAGCCCTTCTCGGCCCGCATGATGTGAAGCGCTTCTGTGCCATAAGCCATCGCACCAAACTCTTCGCCCGCTTCATGCAGCTTGTCCCAAAACGCGCGACCTTGGCTGGCAGGGACGGCAATCTCATAGCTAAGCTCGCCCGAGAAGGAGATCCGGTAAACCCGCGCCTCAAACCCGCCCAAAGTGCCGTCTTTCCACTGCATGAACGGAAGCGTTTCTTTTGACACATCCATACCACCCAGCTTTTCCAAAAGCTTACGCGCGTTGGGACCAACAACAGCAACCTGCGCCAACTGCTCGGTCACATTGGCGACATAGACATTCCAGTCCCACCACTCGCATTGAAGCCACTCTTCCATGTGGCCATGAATACGATCAGCGCCGCCAGATGTGGTGTGACAAAGCCACGTGTCCTCATCAATACGCGCGACAACACCGTCGTCCGACAGGAACCCGTTTTCCGAGCACATCAGACCATAGCGACATTTGCCCACAGCCAGGTTCGACATCATGTTGGTGTACATCATATCAAGGAATTTGCCCGCATCTGCCCCTTTGACAATCAGTTTGCCAAGGGTGGATGCGTCCAAAAGCCCCAGACGTTCACGCGTGTTCAGCACCTCACGGTTCACCGCTTCCGCATGGCTTTCGCCATTACGTGGATAGGTGTAAGGGCGACGCCAATGGCCGACCGGTTCCATATAGGCACCCTGTTCTTCGTGCCATTCGTGCATCGGTGTGCGACGAATGGGTTGGAAGATTTCTGCGCGTGCTTCGCCCGCAATCGCCCCAAGTGAAATTGGTGTGTAAGGCGGGCGGAACGTGGTGGTGCCGGTGGTTGGGATCTCTTGATTAAGCGCATCAGAAAGAACCGCCAAACCGTTGATATTCGACAATTTACCTTGATCCGTCGCCATACCCAGCGTGGTGTAACGCTTGGTGTGCTCAACACTTTCGTACCCTTCACGGGCCGCGAGTTGAACATCCGAAACCTTCACATCGTTTTGGAAATCAAGCCACATTTTCATGCGTTTTTTCGGACCAGCACCTTGCGGCATAATCCAAACCGCAGCCATAGGCTGTGTCTCTTCTGCATCCGACTTAGGAGCAACAGCTTTTGAAGCTTCCCCCCCAACAGCCGTCACAGCAGATTTGCCCGCGGCATCACCATCAGTCAGAACATCCGCCAATGACATCGCCCCAGAAGCCGCCCCTGCCGTGATGACAAACCCCTTGCCATCATGGCTGGTCGGTGCGCGTTCCGGATCTGGGCGGAAATGCGCGTGCAGCTCGTCCCAAATCAGTTTGCCGCCGCAATGGGACCACAGATGCACAACCGGCGACCAACCGCCAGACATTGCAACTGCATCACATTTGATCTCTTCCAACGCAGCACCTTCGCCCACTTGGGCACAGATCGACACGCCGGTCACCTTCTTTCCGCCATGCACCTTTGCAATGGCTTTTCCGGCTTCCACGCGGATACCAGCGGCACGCGCAGCCTCGGCCAATGGGCCTGTCGCTTCGGGACGCGCGTCCAGAATGACAGGAACATCAAGGCCCGCGCCTTTCAGAGCCAAAGCCGTGCGATAAGCATCGTCATTGTTGGTCACAACAACGGTGCGATCGCCAACGGAAACCCCCCAATTTACCACGTAATCACGCACCGCAGACGCCAACATCACGCCGGGAATGTCGTTACCCGCAAAAGACAAAGTCCGTTCAATCGCCCCGGTTGCGGTCACGATCTGCTGCGCACGAATGCGCCACAAACGGTGACGAGGACGCCCGTCACCCGGTGTGTGATCCGCCACACGCTCATACCCAAGAGCGTAGCCGTGATCATAAACACCAGACCCCATGGTGCGGATGCGCAAGGTGACATTGTCCATCGCTTCAAGGGCGGCGACAGTCTCGTCCACCCAAGTGCCACAGTTTTTGCCGTCAATCGTGCCGCCGTCAACTGGCGCACGACCACCCCAATGGGCGGTTTGCTCCATCAGCAACACAGATTTGCCCGACTGACCAGCGGCCATAGCAGCGGCCAGACCAGCGACACCGCCACCGACAATCAGAACGTCAGTGTGATGATAAAAATGCTCATACCGATCCACGTCCCCTTCGGTCGGAACCTGCCCCAGACCTGCGGACTGGCGGACAATCGGTTCAAAGACATGCTTCCAACCCGCGCGCGGGAACATGAAAGTCTTGTAATAGAAACCAGCAGGCAGGAAACGCGACACATAGTTGTTCACGACACCCACATCAAACTCAAGGCTCGGCCAGTGGTTTTGCGACGTCGCGGTCAGACCATCAAAAAGCTCGGTGGTGGTGACACGTTGGTTCGGTTCAAACCGCCCGCCTGTGCCCATATTCACCAGAGCATTTGGCTCTTCTGCGCCCGAGGCCAGAATACCGCGCGGACGGTGGTATTTGAACGAGCGACCAACCAAGGTCTGGCCCGTACCAAGCAAAGCTGCAGCGAGTGTATCACCTTCATAACCCTGCATTTTTTTACCGTTAAAGGTGAAATTCTTCACCTTGCTGCGGTCGATCAGGCGACCGCCTGATGCCAGACGAGTGCTCATTTATAGCCCTCCCACTCTGGGTGTTTCGCTTTGACTGCGTCGATGATCGCCTTTGGCGGCTCAAGCGTTTGCGCGAGATATGTGCCGTAAACTTCCAAGGTCATCGTGTTGCGGGCCGCATGAAAAAACTTGCCGCAACCAGACGCGTGCCGCCAGCGTTCAAAATGAACACCTTTGGGGTTTTTACGCATGAACAAATAGCCTTCGAAATCATCATCCGATGAGCCGGGACCAAAACGCTTCAGATGCGCTTCGCCGTCACCGTGCAGATCAGTTTCATCGGCCATAACGCCGCAATAGGGGCATTCTAGGATCAGCATCTTCTATCCTCCTAGTGGGCGACGCCAGCGGCGACGCTTTCATCAATGAAACGACCTTCGGTGAAGCGGTCCATGCCGAACTCGGCAGCCAGCGGCCCCGGCTCACCCTTGGCCACCAATTCCGCCATCGCCCAGCCAGACCCCGGAATGGATTTAAAGCCACCCGTGCCCCAGCCTGCGTTGATAAAGGTGTTGCCCAGTGGTGTTTTTGAGATGATCGGCGAGCGGTCGCCCGTCACATCCACAATCCCACCCCATTGGCGCAGCATTTTCAGGCGTGACACAATTGGGAAGGTCTCAACCAGCGCCCGCACGGTTTCTTCCACATGGTGGAACGATCCGCGTTGGGTATAGTTGTTGAACCCGTCGGTGCCGCCACCAATCACCATTTCGCCTTTGTCAGATTGCGACATGTATCCGTGCACCGTGTTGGCCATCACAACCACATCCATGCAAGGTTTGATCGGCTCTGACACCAGCGCTTGCAGGGCCACCGATTCCATCGGCAGGCGGAAACCGCCCATTTCAGCCAAGCTGCCAGAGTTGCCGGCCACAACAATCGCCATCTTATCGCAATCAATCTCGCCTTTGGTGGTGGACACGCCTTTGACGTTGCCCCCCTCCTGGCGCACCCCGGTCACTTCGCATTTCTGAATGATGTCCATGCCCATCGCCGAGCACGCGCGCGCATAGCCCCAGGCCACCGCATCGTGACGGGCGGTGCCTGCACGCTCTTGCCACAGCGCGCCCAATACAGGGTAACGCGGGCCATCAAGGTTGATGATTGGCACCAATTCTTTGACTTTTGCAGGCGAAATAAACTCCGTCTTTACACCTTGCAACGCGTTGGCGTGTGCCGTGCGCTCATAGCCACGGATCTCAGCCTGCGTTTGCGCCAGCATCATCACACCACGTGGGCTGAACATGACGTTATAGTTCAGGTCCTGCGACATCGTCTCATAGAGCGAGCGCGCTTTTTCATAGATCGCCGCAGACGGGTCTTGCAGGTAATTCGAGCGAATAATGGTTGTGTTGCGGCCCGTATTGCCGCCCCCAAGCCAGCCCTTTTCGATGATCGCCACATTGGTGATCCCAAAATTCTTACCCAGATAATAGGCAGTGGACAGACCATGGCCGCCAGCGCCCACAATCACCACATCATATTTTTTCTTAGGCGTAGGCGACGTCCAAGCACGCTCCCACCCTTCGTGATAACGCGCAGCTTCCCGCGCAATGGCAAATGCCGAATAACGTTTCATGCGATTCCCCCAGTTCGGGCTTCGGTTTTCACATTCTTGTACGCATTTACCCCTTGCCGTCACAGCGACCCAGCGCCGTTTATGGTCAAAAAGCGACACGGGGGTGAAATCGGCATCAAGGGCGCCAAGTCACACCTTCGTGAAGGGGCAAATCGCTTGACGTAAGTCATGTCACCCCCGCCCGAATTGTCACATCTAAGCTTTGGGGGTTTTTAACCCGACCAAGCCCCTATACATGATAGGGAACAAACGATGCGGGGACATTATGGTTTTCTGGGCACTCACTGGCGCGGTCACTTTGGCCGTTGTTCTAATTTTATCGCGGCAGATGTTGCGCAAATCATCCTCGTCTGATCAGGCGGAAATCACGTCTGATATGCGGATTTATCGCGATCAGCTGAAAGAGCTTGAACGTGATATTGAACGGGGCACTGTCACCGAGGCAGAGGCCGATCGCGCCCAGCTTGAAATCTCGCGTCGCCTGCTCGAGGCAGATCGCGCAGCCAAAGCCCGCACAGTTGCAAGCGACGCCCCAGACATGATGACCCGTGGCACCGCGGGTATTGCGGCATTGGTTTTGATCCTTGGCGGTTTTGGTCTCTACTGGACACTCGGCTCACCCGGTGCGCAGGATCTGGGTCTGAAAAAACGCATCGCTTTGGCCCAAGAGGTGCGCGACACCCGACCCACCCAAGCCGAGATCGAAGCACAGCGCCCGGCATGGGAAGGTCCCCCTGCGGAAACCCCCGCCGACTATCTTGAGCTGATCAAGAGCCTGCGCGCCTCGGTCGAGAAAAAACCTGATGACCCCAGAGGGTTAGATCTGCTGGTGCAGCACGAAACCACTCTTGGGA